>Ga0308419_1001481_pt1 | contig 15608 bp, 11 predicted proteins | sample HotsprSampleMS50_FD_203674 | JGI IMG/M metagenome (GOLD analysis project Ga0308419, IMG submission 203674) | Hot spring phototrophic mat microbial communities from Mushroom Spring, Yellowstone National Park, Wyoming, United States - 20090730_MS50 ... | reverse complement strand
CGTACGTCTCAGAAACCATCGGGTAGAGTACCAGACTATAGACAATGTGGCGCCGGTAGGACTGTGCGGTTCAGGCATTCTCGATAGCCTGGCCGAACTCTATCGAGAGGGAATCGTGGACGCACGTGGCAGGCTGGGCGAACATGCCCGGATACGCGACGGCGATGATGGGCGTGAGTTCGTCCTGATCAGTGAGGAGGAGCGGGCGGGTGAGCCTGCCATCACCATCACTCAGAAGGACATACGCGAATTGCAACTGGCCAAGGGTGCCATAAGAGCCGGCATTGAGATGCTGTTGGAGGCGCAGGGAATATCTCCACAGGAGATCGAGCAGGTGATAGTTGCCGGGGCCTTCGGCACCTACATCAACATAGAGAGCGCTGTTGCCATAGGCATGTTGCCACCTTTGCCGCCGGAGCGCTTCCGGCAGGTGGGAAACGCAGCCGGCACGGGAGCCAGGATGGCGCTCATCTCCCGGAGCAAGCGGAGCGAGGCCCGGGAGATTGCTCAGCGGATCGGATATATAGAACTGGCCGCCGAGCCGCGCTTCATGCTCACCTTTGCAAAAGCAATCTGCCTGGGTACGGCGTGGTGAAACAGGAGACGCAGGCTGGCGGAGAGGCGAAGGAGACCGCAGCACTGCGGCTCGTATCCATATTTAAGTGCGGCCGGGTATCGCTGTGGTGGGCCGTGGCGGCAATTACCACGGCGTGGTTGCTTTGGATGACCCTCCGCCCCAACCCGATTGTTGCCAGCGAACTTGATCCGTTAATCAAACCCGCCTCCGCGCATGGTATCTCTCCCCATCTGCTCATCGGCCTGGCAGGCAACGTTGCGGTCTTCATACCGCTGGGAACGGCAGTGGCACTTGCTCTTGGCGGAAGCCCGGCGCGTCGCCGGTTGGGAGCAGCGGTTGCCGGAGCCTCTCTAAGCCTGCTGATAGAGCTTGTTCAGACATGCATACCCGGCCGCGTGGCTGCTGTGGACGACTGGCTGCTCAATACGGCCGGGAGTGTTCTGGGCGCGCTGCTTGCCGGGGTGATGCGCTCCGCATGCCGGAGGTGGGTACAAAGGGAGAAACGTGGTGCCCCGGTCGGCTCGTAGCCCTCGTTCTGTCAGTGGCAGGCCACTCGCATCAGGTAGAGCGGGTGTGTAAACAGGCCAAGCACACGCAGCCAGATGAGGCCGCAGAAGCCTGACAGTATTGCCACCCCCAGTATATAGTCCCGGTGGGTGCAGCGAATGTCGTGCAGGCAGGTGCGCTGCACGCCCTCCAGCCCGAAAGCCCGCGATTCCAGTGCCAGTGTGAGTTTATCGGCAATCCGGAGGCTGTTGATCACCATCGCCACCAGGATGGGCAGTTGCGCTCTCAGTCTTTGGAACCAACTTCTGCCACTCAGGTCGAGTGCACGGGCCTGTTGTGCCTCTGTGATCATCTGGTAGAGGTTATAAAAGGTGGAGAGATGGCGCAGGCTGATCGCCAGTACCAGCCCCCACTCGAAAGGGAGCCCCAGCCTGACCAGGCTGCGCACGATCGCGCGCTGGTCGGTGGTAAAGAGCCAGAAAAAGCAAATGAAGGCCATCGTGTCCAGTCTTGCCGCCACACTCAGGCCACGCACCAGTGCCAGCGGGGTGAGTCGCAGCACCCCAGGCTCGAAAATTGCCTCCCCTTCCGGGTAGAAGAGCGTCCACAATGCCGGCAGCAGCAGGGTAACAGGCAACATCGCCCGCCATGCCCAGATAAAACGCTCGCGTGGCACCCCTGCTGAAGCTATCAGTATGTGGATGCCAAGCAGCGCTACAAGCAGGAAGAAGAGATTGGAGAACAGGGTCATCGAGATGAGGCCGGTAAGCACGAAGAGAAGCTTGATCCTGGGATCAACTCCGTGTGCCCATCCGCGACGTGCCACGTACAGGTCGAACGTCCCATCCATACGTCGGCCCCTCACTCGATCGCCCATATGTGCGATGGGCGCTTGGGGAAAAGCCCATCAAGCACAGCGCGTACCTGGCTGTTTTTACACCAGCAATCCTGGAAGATGTATTGCAATTCGCTGAGGGTACGGTGAGCGAACAGAAGGTGCAGGAACGTCAGACCGGGGAAAGCGGCATCACCCCAGTCGGCAGGGGTGGGCAACCATTCTCTGGCCTCGACCAGCTGCCCTTTTTCCAGTTGCAGCAGGAGTCCTGAGCGGTAGAAGCTGATTTTGAGTGTCCCCGAGTAAGCGCCTGCGTCTGACCTCGACAGCCGTTGCTCCAGCACCGGCGCAACGTGGCGTACAAAACCCACCACGTCAGCCACGCGGATGTACCATGCGTATGGCTCCCGGAGATCGGGGAGCATGTCTGTGGCTGAGGTATAGGCCGGGTGCTGCTCTCCCAGCCCGAAGCCGCACGCATCACAGCTCTTGTTGTCGCGGGCAGCGTATGCCTCGCCTGTGGTCCACAGGTAACGCACGACGGTTGGTGTCACCGCTGACCAGGGGGTGTGTTCATCCAATTCGTAAAGCCGGAGCCATATGTGCCGACTTTCCAACCTGGCAGCGTGAGCGAGAAACCCCACCGGCTTCCCCGCGTCGCTCTCGATCACTCGTAGCCACACTTTGCCTTCGCTCAGCTCACTGCGGCCGTTCAGCTCGTAATGCCACTGTGCCATGTCACGCAGGCAATAGATCGGCTGCCGTTGCATGCCACGTTCATACAGTGTGGCGATGAATGGAAGAGCGGCTTCAGTTGCCGGGCGTATGTGATAAGGCTCGCTTTCGCCCTCTTTCAATGGGGGTACGTTTGCCCTGTAGCCCACTCGCCCACCACCAAGTGTCACCGTCATCTCGTAGCCGAACTGGCGGTAGAAGAAGGGGATGCCGGTGATGGCCTGCACCATCTCGCCGCGCCCGGCACTCAACCGGTGCACTGCCTGGAACTGAGCGCTGATCAACCCCCGGTTGCGGTAGTCGGGATGGGTGCCTACCAGCTCGATCCTGCCGACCTTGAACGGTATCCCCTCATAGGCCCAGGTCTGTGAGATGAGGTTGAGCGATGAGACGATTTTGCCCGCGCGGGTATCCTCCACCAGTATAAAATCCTCGGGGCGGAAAGTGGGATGATGTCCCGACATCAGATCGCGCACCCACGCTTCGACATGTCGGTTTGGCTCCTCAACGCCGGGGTCACGGTGGATGAGAGCATCGAAGGCCGCGAGAGTTTCGATATCGGCCGGGGTGGCTCGCCGCATGATCAGCCCGTCCCCAGGCTCACAAGGCAGTTCACCTGTCAGGTTTGTTCTGTTCATCTATAATCTACCTTATCAGGCTGATTGACATCAATCTCTCCAGGCGTCCGCGCCGGGCGTCGGTGCAGGCCAACCGAAGGCCTGCGGTCCAGAGCGGGCGACCTCAGTCAGTGTGGGCGGGCAGTTACCTCCGCGCGACGCGCAATACGTGTGAGATATGGCCTGAGCCATCCTTCTATATCATCGAGTGCGGCTATTTCCTTCAGCGTCTTGCCGGATTTCGCCAACTGTGCGATGAGCTGGTGCCCCAGAAAGTAACCACAGTACCGGTAACCGTGAAATTCAAACCAGGAGCCGAAGAAAGGCCGGGTATCTCCCCCTGTGTTCGCACGCTTCAGGAATTCTGCCGCCAGCAGACCGATATTCTCCCGGCACCAATCCTGCCATCCCGCCGGCTCCGACCTTGTAAGGTGCCACTCATCCCCGCCCGTAATGATGCGCTCGCATTCCATAGCGAAGCCCTCATCATACAGCTCCCACCAGGGCCCCGCACCAGGCGGAGAGGCGCGCCAGTGATAGAGTGCCAGGTGGCCGATTTCGTGGGCAAGCAGACCGGTGAGCGTCTCACGCTCATGCCACCCCTCCTCGGCGATATTCTCCAATCCCAGAAGTACTGCCGGGGTGTCGTCATAGCGCGTGGCCCAGCCGGCTCCGCAACCGATCCCCACGTAGATGAAGAAAACTATTTCGCAGTCAAGTCCGAGTCGCTCCCGGGCAGCAGCATGCACAGGATCACAGAGTTCCAGCAGATGCCGGTGCGCTATTTTCATGTGCGGCAGTCTCTGTGCTAATGAGGGGAAGACAAGTCTTTCTGCGATCTCACGCCAGTCCAGCCCCTGAGCGGTGTAATCTTGCGTGAGCAAGGTCAAAACCTCTGGCCACCCGGCCATGCAGGATGCCCAGTGCTCCACCTGGGCCTGGACAGGCAGATCGCATATTCTCCCCCATAGCTCCAGGAATTTGGGGAAAGTATCTATGACCATCCTGCTTCAGTTAAGTGTCTTTGCTGCGATCTTGCCCGGCATCTTAAACGCATCATACTCTCGCTCCAGTTCCCTGCGGAACTGCTTTGTATACAGGCGATAGTAGTGACCTCGTGCCCGCAACAGCTCCTCGTGCGTTCCCATCTCTGTGATGCGCCCGTTTTCAATTACCAGAATCCGGTCCGCTCGCCTGACCGTGGAGAGGCGATGGGCGATGATGAAACCTGTCCTGCCCTCCATCAGCCGTTCCATACCTTTCTGGATGAGCGCCTCGGTCAGCGTATCCACCGAACTGGTCGCTTCATCCATAACGAATATCTCCGGCTGGGCCAGAACCGCCCGAGCCAGGCTCACCAGTTGTTTCTGTCCTACCGAGAGTAAATTACCTCCCTCTCCCACCTCCTCGTCGTAACCCTTCTCCAGCTTCATGATGAACTCATGCGCGCCTGTCATCCGTGCAGCCTGCTCGATCTCTTCGTCAGTAGCGTCCAGGCGTCCGTAGCGGATATTTTCTCTGATGGTGCCGGAGAACAGGTGCGGCGTCTGCAGCACCACACCGATGCGGGACTGGATGGCATGCAGGGTAAGCCTGGTGTAATCCTGCCCGCCGATGCGAATCACGCCTCTCTTTGGCTCGTAGAAGCGGCACAAGAGATTGACGATGGTAGACTTTCCGCCCCCTGTTGGTCCTACCAGCGCGATCGTCTCACCCTGCTTCACATGGAGTGTGAAGTCGCGCAGCACCGGTTTATCCTCCTCATAGTAGAAATCCACGTGGTCGAACTCGATGTCGCCTCGAATGGTGCCGGGATCAATTGCTCCAGGGCGGTCGGCGACCTCAGGCACGGCGTCAATCAAAGAGAAGACCCGCTCTGCCGAGGCGATGGTATGCTGCATTTCTGCGTAGACACGCGCTATATCCTGGACAGGCCACAGCATGAAGGTCAGGTAAGAGACGAAGGCCTGAATGCCGCCGATGGTCATGCCACCTGCCTGCACCTGCCATCCTCCGTACCAGGCGATGGCACCAAGGCCCACCGCGCTGACCAATTGTACTACCGGCAGGAATAGTGCTGAGAGCCAGGCGGCACGATAGGCCGCGTGGTACATTTTATCGGTCAGATCGCTGAACTCGCGCAGGTTCTCCTCCTCGCGGCAGAGAGCCTTCACTACCCGCACGCCGGTGATGTTCTCGTTGTACGCTCCGGTGATCCTGGAATTGAGCCTGCGCACCCGTCGGTACTCAACGATGATCTTTTTCTGAAACAAGGAGGCGATGACCACCAGGACAGGAATGATGGTGAAGACAAGCAGTGCCAGCTTCCAGTTGATCACGATCATAAAGTAGACCGCAGCGCTTATGTTCATCACCCCCCACGTGACGTCCAGCAGCCCCCAGGTCGCCAGGTCGGCGATGCGGTGGGAATCCGAGGTGACCCGTGACATAATCCAGCCTACCGGGGTGCGGTCGAAATAGGAGAATGAAAGCTCCTGGAGATGGTCGAACATCTTTTTACGCAGGTCATAACGAATGCGCTCCCCCAGGATACCGGCCGCGTAGATGAAGCCGAACACACAAAGCGCCTGAAACAGGAGCAGTGAGGCGTAAACGGTAACCAGGCGTATGAGTGCACCTCTATCCCCGGCCATGATGGCCTCGTCCACGATACGTTTGCCCAGGTAAGTGAAGTAGGAACCAAGAATGGACACCGTGGCGATGAAAGTCAGAAAGCCAACCAGCCAGGGCCAGTGTGCCGTGGCCAGGCTCAGAATGCGGATAACGGTATGGCCATTGAAACGCGTTGTGAATTCCTCTTCCTCAAACTCCTGGTGAGACATAGGCCACCCCCCTCTTCGATGTCTCCGACTCGTACAGCTCCCTCTCCAGTTCCTTCTCTATGCGGGCCTGGAGTTCGTATATTTGGCGATAAATGCCCTGCTGGGCCATCAACTCCTCGTGTGTTCCGCACTGGACGATCCGGCCCTGGTCAAGCACCAGGATCAGGTCTGCATTCATCACGCTCTGGATGCGGTGAGCGATGATAAAAGTCGTGCGGCCCGCCATCAACCGCTCCAGCGCCCGGCGGATCTCCTCTTCTGTCTCCGTGTCCACAGAAGAGGTGGCATCGTCAAGGATGAGGATGCGTGGATTCCTGAGCAGCGTGCGTGCGATAGCCACGCGCTGTTTCTGGCCACCGGAAAGCGTCACCCCTCTTTCGCCGACCAGTGTATCGTATCCGTCCGGAAAAGTGGTGATGACATCGTGGATCGCCGCTGCCTGCGCGGCGGCCTCGATCTCTTCCTCGGATACCTCACGGCCGGCACCATAGGTGATGTTGTCACGAATGGTGCGTGAGAAGAGGAAGGGCTCCTGCTCGACGAAGCCGATCTGCTGGCGCAGGTAGCGGCGCGGGTACGCTTTTAACTCCACTCCGTCAATCGTGAGGCTGCCGTCGGTATAGTCGTAGAAGCGTGGCAGTAGATTGACCAGCGAGGTTTTGCCCGAGCCGGTGGCGCCAAGCAGTCCCACAACCTGACCAGGCTTGCAATGGAAGCTGATCTTCTTCAGCACGGCGTCGTTCGTACCGTCGTACTCGAAGGACACGTTATTAAATACGATTTCCCCACGGACGGGGCCCTGTGGTTTGTAACTACCCTCGTCCAGCGGCTCGCGCTCTTCCCGGATCAGCTCCATCACTCGCCCGCAGGAAACCAGGCCCATTGACATATGGACGATCAGCCGTCCCAGGTCGCGTATGGGCCAGATCAACCAGGTGACCAGTCCGGTATAGGCCAGGTACGTCCCCACCGTGATCGTGTGGTTGATGGCCATCCATGCGCCGGCGAAGAAGCCGCCAAGCATCTGCAGACCGCACAGCACATCCGAGACAGGCCAGTACAGAGAATGCATCAACAGTAAAGCCCGGCCCAGTTGATACTGTTTCCGGTTTTCCCGCTCGAACTTTTCTCGCTCGTAGTCTTGCCTGGCGAAGGCCCTTACTACCCGCACGCCCGTCAGGTTCTCCTGCAGGGTTGTGGAAAGCCGGGCTTCCTGGTTCTGAAAAGCCTCATAAGCTTTCGAGACCTTTTTGAAGAAGAAGAATGACATGGCCACGATCAGGGGGATTATGATAATGGAAAGGAGCGCCAGTTGCACGTTCAGGCTGAGCAAGACCGCGAAGTTAACCACAAAGAGCAGGAGGACGCGTCCCACACCAATCGCCTGGTCGGAGATGAAACGGCGTATCGCGTCCACATCCGAGGTGGCCCGCTGGAGCAATTCGCCGGTCTCCATATGATCGTGGTATATGAAAGGGAGGTGCTGGATATGGTCGTAGAGGTAGTTGCGCAGGCGTCGCGTGACCCCCTCTGCCGTCCTGGCTGCCAGCCTGCCGCTGAGGAAAGAAAACAGCCCCTGCCCGAGTGCCAGGCCCACGAAAGCCAGTCCGATGAGCGGGAGGACCAGGCCGGGTGTGCTCTGGCCGAGTACTTCGTCCACAAAGTAACGGAGTAACAACGAGTGGCCTGTTCTGAGGAGCGCTGCGATGCCCACGCTGAGCACGGCCGCCAGATAGGTCAGGCGAAAACCCGTCAGCATGCGCCACAGTCCCACCAGGCTATTGTCCGCGGTGGCAGTCCTGAAGTCGAATTCGTGGAGATTCTCAGGCGACGACATTACTCACACCTCCAATGCAGGTTCGGCGACTTTGACATTTGGGAAAAGGGTGCGTCCCAATTTTGTCGGACCTGGCCGCTTTGCAGGACAACCGCTCGCAATTGTCCTGCAACTTGGGGACACATCCTTTGGGAAGCCCACAGCCTGTTGATGAAGAGGCAGGAGAAGAAAAAAGGCCGTGGGCATCGCAGTGCACCACGGCCTTGCAAGGACAGCCGATTCTGTTCAGCAGACAGGCGCACTGCGACCAGGCAATGCAACAGCTTCGAAATCACGCGGCTGTGTATACCTGGGAAAACGGGATCTTGCAGTGCGCATATCTACAGTCTCCTCCGAGCTTTCAGCACTCACATTATACCCCTCTCTGCCGGGATGTCAAGTGCTGGCCCGTGGTTACCGTGCCAGTTACGAATTCCTCAACACCACCGGCAAGTATATGCGCTGAAGCTCGACCAGCCTGACCATATCCAGGTAAAAGGAGCCTCTGCTACCGGCGGGCATCCCGAAGCCGTATCCGTGCACCTCCGTCAATGTGAGACCGTCGTCCGGCGCGCCCGTCGGTTGCTCCGCGCTGCGGCGGAAGCTGGTGAACGGGATGGTCACCTTTCGCCAGCCGGTGAAGTTGTCGGTGAAGGTCGCCTCGAACCGCTCGGCCGTGTCGGGTGCCTGGTAGACGCGCACGTAATCCACGCTCATCGTCTGCGGGAAAACGGTGGTCGCATCCGGGTAACCCGGCCAGTAACCGCCGACCGCCACGTTCATGATGATGAAGAAGGGATGGTCGAAGACCCACGGCGCGCCCGCAGGGAGCATGGACGGCGTGACCGTGAAGTACTGTGTGTTATCCACGTACCAGCGGATCTCCTCAGGCTCCCATTCCACTGCGAACGTGTGGTAGTCGCTGGCGAACGGCTCTGTGATGGTGTAGCCGCCGCCGATGCCGCTGCCGCCGGAGTAGCCTGGGCCGTGCACGGTGCCGTGGACGGTGTTCGGCTCCCGCCCGATGTTCTCCATAATGTCAATCTCGCCACAGCCGGGCCAGCCAACCTGCCCGAAGTTGTTCCCCAACATCCAGAACGCCGGCCAGATGCCCTGACCCTCTGGGATGCGTATCCTGGCTTCCGCCCGCCCATAAGCGAACTCAAACTTGCCGCGCGTGAGCAGGCGGGCTGAGGTGTAGGCGCACACGCCCGGCTCGTGGTTCGGCGGGGTATGGGCGCATTGGTACGTGGTCGTGGTGTTCTCTGTGGCGGTGATGACCATATGCCCTGCACCGTCCAGCGCCGAGTTCTCTCGCTTATCGGTGTAATACTGCCATTCGCGGTTGCCCCAGCCCCAACCACCGATATCATAACCCCACTTTGTCGGGTCAGGAGCCGCGCCGGCAGGTCCGTCGAACTCGTCACTCCAGGCCAGCTCCCATCCACCAGGGCCGGGGTCGGGAGCCGCGTTGTCGAGGAGCTGTACCGTCAGCTCGTTGCCGGTATTCATCCCGTAGAACCAGAAGCTGAAGCCCTCGTAACCGCTCCAATCCCGGGGCGTGTCGAACGTACGGATAAATCCGCCTGCGCCGGCCTGAGCTGAGGCGCGGAGCGCGGGCAGATTGTAGGTCACGCTCAGGACGGTGTTGATCGGGTCCTGGCCGGGCAGCGCCAGCGGTGAATCGGAGGCGATCTCGACCGCCGTGACCGTGACGCCGCCGGAGGTACGGAGGGAGACCGGCACCCCGCTCTCGAAGTCGTCAACGACGGAGGGGTCGGGGACATCGTCGTCCATGATGTACAACGGCGCCTCGTCACGCCAGCCCAGCGCGGCGTTAACCGGGTCGGAGAGCGTGGCGTTGACCGTCTCGGCCGGCTCGACCCGTCCGTCCTCCAGGCTCGTCACGACGATGGTCTGGACGGTCTCGCCCGGAGCGAAGGTGAGCGTGCCGGAGGCGACGGGAGTATAATCCACGCCGGCCGTGGCCGATCCTGCGGCGATGGTATAGGTGACGGTCACGGGCAGCGTGGAAGTCTCGTTGAGGGTCACCTGGAACGCTTCCGCCTCGCCTTCGTTCACAGCGTAGGCGTAGGTGTGGAACTGCACCCGCAAGGCCACTGGATGCTGGCTGAGGTCGCCGTACAGCTCAACCTGATCCACGTAAGCCACCTGCGCGCCGACGCCGGCGGGGAAGCCGAAGGCATAGCCTGATACCTCCGTCAGGTTCAACCCATCGTTGGGCGCACCGCCCGGCTGCCAGTCGGTGCGCCGTCGGAAGGCGCTGAAGGGGATACTGAACTGCCGCCAGCCGGTGTAATCGTCGGTAATGCGGTAGTAGAACCGCTCCGCCGAGTCGCCGGTCGAGCCGAGAGCCTGATTGTCGAACAGGTCAATCTGGATGGTGCCACCGGTATTGTTGCCGTATAGCCAGAAACGCAGCCCATCGTAGCGGCTCCAGTCCTGGCTTGTCCAGTACCGCCCGTCGGTGAAAGCGTGCGTGAAGCCGCCCCAGCCACCGCCTGCGATATTGTAGTTTACTTGCAGGATGGTGTTGGTAACCGCCTGACCGGGCAGCATCAATGTGGCATTTTGCGTCGTCACGACCGTAGTCGTGATAGTTACGTTGCCAGGGACGTTACCCCAGGTGGTAAAACCCACCTCACCGCCGAATGGTGTCCTCACGAGCGGAATACCGCTCTCGAAGTCGTCTACAACACGCACATCCGGCGGGAGTTCGTCGTCAATGATGGTGAGCGTGGCCGGGTTGTTTCTTCTGCCGATGAGGAGCGTTCCGCTGCCGTCGGATAGGATCAGCGTCAGGTCCTCGTTCGATTCGTAGACAGCATCATCTGTGATGGGCACAGTGAACGTCTGCACGCTCTGCCCGGGCGCGAAGGTCAGCTCACCGCTGACGGCGGTGTAATCGTGGCCCGGCGTGGCCGTGCCTGCCGCTGTGGAGTAGCTCACCGTGAGCGGCCAGGTGGAGACGGGATCAAGCGTGACGGCGATGACGGCCGGCCCGGCGTCCTCGTTCACGGTGTAGGCCGCCTGGGCGAAGTCCACGACCGGTTGTGGCGGCGCCATCAGGCCGCCAAACAGCGCCACATCGTCTATGAAGACAGTTCCATTGGTGCCACTGGGGAGAGCGATGGCGTAGGCCCACATCTCGGTGAGCGTGAGGCCGTCGTTGGGCGCGCCGTCAGGCTGCCAGAAGTCTCGGAAGAAGAGCGCCCACGGAATACTGATGTGACGCCAGCCGGCCGAGTTATCCACGAACTCGTAGGCGAAGCGCTCCGCCGTGTCGCCGGGACCGCTCTTGTTATCGCTGAGGATCACGCGGAAGGTGGCCCCGCTGTTGAAGCCACGGAACCAGAAGCTGAAGCCATCGTAGGCGCTCCAGTCCTCTGCATCCAGATTGCGCCCCACACCGGCACCCCACCCACGGCTGGTGTAGGTGACGGAGAGCACATGGTTACCGGCGATGCCGCCCGGACGGGTACCATCCACTACCGGGGCGAACGCGATGCTCGTGCCGCTGCCGTAATCACCGTATTGGAACCACTCGCTCCATACAAAGGTCTCGAAGTCGTTGCGCATGTCCAGCTTGAACAGCGCCACATCGTCTACGAAGACAGTTCCATTGGTGCCGCTGGGAAGAGCGATGGCGTAGGCCCACATCTCGGTAAGGGTGAGGCCGTCGTTGGGCGCACCGTCAGGCTGCCAGAAGTCTCGGAAGAAGAGCGCCCACGGAATACTGATGTGACGCCAGCCGGCCGAGTTGTCCACGAACTCGTAGGCGAAGCGCTCCGCCGTGTCGCCGGGACCGCTCTTGTTATCGCTGAGGATCACGCGGAAGGTGGCCCCGCTGTTGAAGCCACGGAACCAGAAGCTGAAGCCATCGTAGGCGCTCCAGTCCTCCGCGTTCAGATTGCGCCCCACACCGGCGCCCCACCCGCGGCTGGTATAGGTGATGGAGAGCACGTGGTTGCCGGACAGGCTGCCGGGACGCGTCGCATCCACTGTCGGGGCGAAGGTGACACTGGTGCCACTGCCGTAATCCCCGTATTGGAACCACTCGCTCCATACAAAGGTCTCGAAGTCGTTGAGGATATGCACGGATGCAGTGCTGGCCCGCACAGCCAGGCCTGTCGCTGGTTTCAGTTGCGCCTGAGCAAAGACGACAAGACCGATCAACAAACCCAGTGCAAGCGACACAATGATTAAAAATTTGCTCATACTCTTCATTTCTGACAATCCCTTTCAGCTTACTTATCAAGTTCACGGTTGAACGCTCCATGCTCTTCCATTATTGTCATTTGCCCCCTACCACCACCTCCTTTCCTTGTTTCCTTATCCCACAGGAGAGTCTGATCACCAATTCGGTGGGCAAGGTAATTCTGTGTACTTCGGTTGTCGGTCCTGACAATATATCCAGCAAAACCTCCACCGCCTTCGCACCAAGCCGCTCAACCGGTTGGCGCACTGTAGTTAATGGCGGCTCGACCACTGCAGCGATGGGCATGTCATCGAAGGCCACCAGCGCGACATCCTGCGGTACACGCAGACCAGCCTCACGCAGCACCTTCAGCGCTCCCACAGCCATCATATCGTTGGCTATGAAGATCGCATCCGGCGCCGATGAGATGAGCTGGCATGCAGCGGTCATCCCACTCTCTTCAGTGAAATCACCATATGCGATCAATGTTTTATCTATGGGGAGATTATGAGCGCTGAGGGCCTGTCGGTAGCCAGCCAGGCGGTCTTGGCCAGCCACCATGTCCTGGGGGCCGGCGATTGTGGCAATGCGCCGGCGACCCAGGCCGATCAAATGTTCTACTGCTATACGGGCTCCGCCGGTGTTATCAACATCCACCCAGTGCACTCGCTTATCCTCGTGCCTCCCCACGGAGACAAACGGTATCCGCTCACGCAGCAAGTCGGGGATGAGTGGATCATCAACCGTAGTTGATGCCACAATCGCTCCATCAAGATAGCCGCTGCGCAACAGTCGGTGATATATTTCCCTTTTGTTTGGCAAAGGAGGCACCAGCGAAAGCAGCATGTGATACAGATGAGCGTTGCATCTCTCGGTGATCCCGCGCAAAAGGAGTGAGAAAAAGGGGTCAGTGAACAGGCGCGTCACCGTTTCGGGAATGATCACACCGATGATCTGCGTGCGGTTGGTGGCCAGGCTCCGTGCGACAACGTTGGGTTGGTAGCCGGATTCGCGGATCACGTGCCAGACACGCTCGCGGGTTTTCGAGTGGACGTTGGGGTGATCATTGATTACGCGCGAGACAGTGGAGCGGGATACGCCAGCCAGTCGGGCGACTTCTTCCAGGGTAAGTCTCACAGTCGGGCACCTCCATCAGACACCCTGTTTGGGAGCGCTCCCAGGCAAATTATATCATGATTGAAGCAGTTTGTCAAGGGGCGTGTTCTGAGGGATTCCGCAATAAGTATGCAAAATGCGCGTTGATGGGGGGCGAGAGAAAGACCGATGGGTTGAGTTAATTGCCCGCCCGATTTTCAGGGCCCGATGGGGCAATTGGCGCAATAAGTCGGTCGAGAGTGACCAGCGAGAGCGCAATAAGTCGGCGCTGAGGTTGCCGGGGGTGCTCCCGGAGAGTCCGTCAGGGCAACATAGGAAGCGCAGCCAGGGAGATACGGAGGGCCAGAAAGGGCTCAAATCCGGTCACCAAGCGTGCGGAGATGGACTGTCCGGCTGGAACGACAGTCTTGGGAGAGGCGCGGGCACGGGATGGGAGCTCAGGGGGCAGCGCGTCAGTGGCACGCTGCTCCACCGTCAGGTGTCGGTGGGGTGTGAGCGGCAGCCATTGTGGTCTCGCGGACGAAGCGGGCGACGTTGAGCGCAGAGGTCAGGATGGTCGGCCAGGACGGAGAGTTTGGCGCTGTTGGGCAAGCCGAAGCAGGGGGAACGTTTAACACCACGGCGGGTCTGGTCGGCGTTGCGGCTCTCGGAGTAGCTGCGCCGGCCCGCGCAGCTTCCAGGCAGGGGACTCCACAGAGTGGTCGCGGGCCAGCCGGATGTCGCCATCAGGTAAAGTAAGCCCGACACGCACCAGGTAATCTGTCTCCAGGTAGGGACAGTCTGCGGGTGACGATTCTCCCCGCAGCGCCGGGATGTCCGGCAGGAGGGTGAAGACAACGCTGACGGTATAACATTTGCTGTCGCCACGCTGGTAGTCGTGGCCGTTGAAGGCGAGGCAGTAGCCGTGCGGGCAGAGCGGGATGCCGGGGGCATCATAGCCCCGCCGCAGACAGGCCAGCGGGTCGGCATCGGTGGCGTGGTGGCGCAACGCGATGGTGCGCAAGGCCCTGAGCTCATCGTGGACGAAGCGCAGGACGTCGTCGAACCCCTCACCGGCATCGGCGATGAACTCGCCGATGCCGAGGCTGGGGAAACGACGCCGCAGTTCTGAGGCCGGGGACGGTCTGGAGGTGATCGTTACGATTGGCGGAGACGAAGGAGCCAGAGATGAGCCAGAGTGCGGAGAGCCGGTCGTCCACGATATTGAAGGCTTTGGACTTGTAGCCGAAGTGATGTCTGCCCCCGCTGTAAGGGCCTCGGTGTCACCGGGCTGATTGATGCCGGCGTAGTAAACACAAGCAGCCTCGGGGTCACGTGGGGTGGCGAGACGGCAATGGCCGGCATAGGCAGCGGTGTCACAGGCGCAGCCTTCGTGGTCATCAGCGCGAGCGGCGCAGGTGCGCCCGGCACACGGGGCGAAGCAGCCCTGATTCTGGTGTAACAGAGCATCCGGGAGCGAGCAGCAACGAGCTGGCTGTCAACGGCGATGCTCACGCCGCGCTCGGGCGGGTCGCCGGGGAAGGTGGACGTGGTGGGGATGATGCCGTAAGCCATCAACCCCAGCAGCAGGCTGTCTTCACACTGCAGAATGGAGGAGTTGGCAGTGTGGTCGAGCGCGGTACGCAGGGTTGATTCGACGAGGATGTCATTGGGAGCGAAGCCGAGACGACGGCAGTAGCCCAGCGCTGGACTTATTGCGGAATCCCTCATTGTGGAGGACAAACCCCATGACGGAAGCAAAACCAAAAAAGTTGCTCGATCAGGTCCGCGATGCGCTGCGCCTCAAACACTATTCCACCCGCACCAAGAACTCTTACGTGGACTGGATCCGACGCTACATCCTATTCCACCACAAACGCCACCCCGCCGAGATGGGCGCAGCCGAGAGCGAAGCCTTCCTCACCCACCTGGCTGTGGAAGAACATGTCGCTGCCTCTACCTAGAATCAAGTCCTCTCCGTCCTCCTTTTCCTCTACCACGAGGTGCTCCGCCAGGAGCTGGGCCCCATTGACGCCCTGGGCGCTCAAAAACCTGAACGTCTGCCCACCGTCTTGACCCGAGACGAGGTCCAACGTCTCATTGTCCAAATGTCGGGTACACACCACCTGATAGCCAGACTCCTCTATGGCATTGGTCTGCGGTTGATGGAATGCTTGTGCTTGCGGGTCAAAGACCTGGATTTTGACTACCGCACCATCACCGTGCGCGACGGCAAAGGCGAACAGGACCACGTAATAATAAGCGGCATAGGGATGTCGCCTGTACGGTCTTTCTGATAGGCTCCAAGTATAACCCCCGCTTATTCTGCGTCCCGGCGTAACTACCTGCGTGCCGACCAACGTC
>Ga0308419_1001478_pt1 | contig 15620 bp, 27 predicted proteins | sample HotsprSampleMS50_FD_203674 | JGI IMG/M metagenome (GOLD analysis project Ga0308419, IMG submission 203674) | Hot spring phototrophic mat microbial communities from Mushroom Spring, Yellowstone National Park, Wyoming, United States - 20090730_MS50 ... | reverse complement strand
AACCATGCGCACTATGGACATGAGGAACAGGTTGGGTACTGGAAGAACACAACAGACACAATCAACAACATACAATTCATGTCAAGGCAGAGTGGGTACGGGTTCACTGGATGGATCAAAATATATGGACTCAAAACCTGAACAATATATAAATACCCTATTAATATATAATAATACACAATAAAATACTGGAGGTCAGCATATGGTAAAATACCAGAACGTGTTTGGTGACGAATACTCCGGTACCGTCGCAAAGACTGGTGTATTCGGCAAATGGAAAGGCCGAAAATATCGTAGAAAATGGGTTAAACCAGCAAACCCAAGGACACCCATGCAGCAGGCCATCAGGTCCAGCTTCAGCAACGCCGTCAGCAAATACCAGAGCTTCAACCAGCACCAGAAAGAGGCATACAACTACCTCTCAGCTGGACTCGTAATGTCCGGGTACAACCTCTTCATCAGCCGATGGCAGAAAATGTCAGCAGCAGACAGACAGGCATACGTATCCCCACCCACAGGATTCAAGCAGCTCGGACTCGGAAACTACTCCGCTGAGAAGACCGTGTCAACCACCTCTAACACAGCAGTATACAATGTTGGAACAGCCCCACTAGTCATAGGAAAGACCGGATTCGCTAAGGGCACCGGTGACCTTGACCCGGTAGGAGTAGTAGACCTGCAGAGGGGTAGAATAGACATCCTCAAGAACCTCTCAGGGACACTAAAGATCTCCTATCAGAGCCAGGGCAGAACCATAACCGATGAGGTCCTCATGGACAACCCATCAGCCGGTGATGTCCTATACACCAAGTACTTCCCAATAACTAAACAGACATCACAGCTAACACTCGGCACATCAGCACAGCACACAATGGAAGTAGATGTATTCAATAACAAAGTATACATAACATACCCAAGCACCTACAACAGTGGTGGCACAATCAAATACCGTGACTACACCGCAGTAGCCAACGTCAAAGCACAGGTAGTCAAGGCCGGTACACAGTTCGTAACATACCGTGGATACAGTAACATGAAGGGCCTCATCGCACTCGCATTAACCGTAGAGGACCAGCCCTACGACCTCACCCTAGAGGCCCCAGGCTTCGTCAAGGTTATAAGGTCCAACCAGTCCGCATCTGCACTGGCAAGTGATGAGTACATAGCACTCACATCAGCCTAACACCCCCCACACACACCACCAACCCCCCCCTACTCTTTCTTTTTAGTGGTGAACCGATGGCCCGTGTCATCCCCGGCGACTTCAACCCCACCAACCTGAAAAGGCGCAGAATATACTCCTCAAGATTCCACAACACACCATACTATTATCGCAGGAAAGCAACACCAGATAATAAACTCAAAACAAGGCACATCACAGAGTTCACCCCACAGAATGAGAAAGTCGCCATGATCAACAGGATCTGGAGGAACCTCCCACCATGCAAGAGGGAGGCCCTCCGGTACCAGATCGACCCCCAGTTCGGTATCAGCGCATACGACCTATTCTCCGCAATGTGCAGATCCAAATCAGCCGATGACCTCGCCCAGTTCATAAATGACATAGATAAGGTGTGGCGGTGCTGGTGCATCCACCCAAGGGACCAGGTAGATAACCCATACCATACAAGCAGCTGCCTATACCTACGCATCAACAACCTCCCATCCATAAAGCCCCCCTACAGTGCACTCATACTACAGAACGACTACGTGTACAACAAGTGCAAGGCCCATGTAAACTATGCTGAAAGCCCCGATGGATGGTCAAGTCACTGGGGCGGCGTCCGACTCGACCCCGACAGGCACAGGGACAAAACCTTCGACCCAGACAAGGGGCAGGCCCCCCACTACTGGCTCGATGAGTTCCGCCTCAAGACCGATGTGGGTATAGGGATATACAAGCCCCAGAACGTCAACTTCTCCATAGCATTCAATGGGTACCCAGAGTACCATGTTAACTGGATCCCCATAGAATTCCAACGCAACGGGTACCCATGGGACCACTACCCCCCATGGGACCGTGACCACATCCTCTATTATGGCTGCGGGATGGCCGGACCCAACCCCAACGGATACAATTGCATCGGCGCCCGATTCACACCACCAGAGCACAGGGTCACAATGTGCAAGTCCAACATGATAGAGGTCAGGGTCTCATACAACTCCAAGGAGGCAGTCTGGCGGGCCCGTGGCGGCACCGATGGACCCTACTTCAACGTCATACTCTGGGGTCAGACCGTCGCAACCCTCGGCGTCGGTGGAGGTGAAACCGCTACAGCAGGGGGCGTGATACCCAACCCCAGGACATTCCAGAGCATCCCCATAAGCAAGGAAACCCTCGACCATGAACCTGGACTAGCGGACTGGATACACTACTACGCCGACATACAGGAGGGTGAACTCCAATCCAGGAGGATCATATACTGGGGAGACCCCAACAACGGGTGGATCAATGAGATACAATATGTCTTCAAATTCAACCCCCCACTCCTCCTAAAGGGTAACAGTGGCTACCCCTCCATGCGTATAGATGCAACCACACCCACAGAGTACTACCGGCAAAGCCCCGGGTCATGGTCAGATGGCTACTACCCCGCCAAGTGCAGCTTCTACCCAGGATCAGATCCATGGGGCTGGTACTGGTACAGGGACCCCTACGGCCCCCTACTCAGGAGGGGCGTCACATCCTACTGCTTCCAGTACAGTGGATACTACAACGGGTACATCGACAGGATACTCATACGATACTCAGCAAGCGCCACACCACTATACCCCGAACCATTCAAGGGTGGGGGCGTTGAATCCCTCAAAGTCCTAAGGATCATGCCAAATGAGAACAAAGACCCCTACGACAAGAACTTCTACCAGGACCTTAAAGAAAAATATGGTATAAAACCCCCACAACTATAACCATTATGTGATGCCACATGACACAGGATTATAAACTCTCAAACAAATTCTACACAGTATACATCGAAAACAATGGCAGGAGGATAGTCATAGAACTCAAATCCGGTGTTAAGGCAAGTGAACACCACACCCAGCTCCACAGATTCGTGGAAAAAGTATACGATGAGGGCGTGGAGCATATCAACGCAGACCACATAAGCCTACCCTACCTCGACCAATCCATAAGCCTATGGCGTGGTAAAAGGAAACTCGACTGCGTCTACTACAAGGATGGCAGGATACATGAGTGTGAACTCAAAACAGCATACGAAGTCGGGTTAACAAGAACCTATGAGCAACTAAGCGACCTACTGAGACACTGTGAAAACCTTATACTAGTCACATCACAGACAGCAGTTGAAAACGCCCGTGAAAACCTAGAACTATTTAACCTAGAAAACATAAAGATCATAACATATGATTAGACCCCCCCTATAACGTCACAGGTGGTGCATAACATGACAAGCTACCCTATAAGTACAGATTCAATAAAACCCACACTCAGCTTGATAGGTACCCTATTCATAATGCTAGGGTACAGCTACTTCCAGAACCATGACCTCTTTGGTCTGTACTGCCTCATCTCAGGGATAGCCGTCTACATAATAAAGATAATCACATACCACTACATGGGGCGTGACTCCAAAGATGAATAAAGATGAAAAAAGATTCATCAAAAAGAACGTTGAACTCCTCAAAGCCCTCACCGATGGTGACCCCGTCAAGATCAAGGATGTCCGCCGTGCAATGGAGGAGTCACTACAGAGACTAACCACACTCCCACCCGACCATGTCATGACCCGTGCGATGATCCGCCGATCAAAATGGCTCGCAGAGGACACAGAGTACAAGTATATCTGTCCAACCTGTCACAGAGGATACAACAACAAGGATGACCTACTAGCTGACATGGAGGACCATGTCCTAGACTTCTACGCTGGACTCCCAACCCGCCTATCACCGGCACATATAAAGAAACTCAAAGAGATGATCCCCAAAAAGTACCATGACAGGCTCAGATACCGTGTAGAGGAGGACCCCGTCGAAATCGACAGGGGGTGAAACTGATGGGATACAGATGGTACCTCAGGATACTATTCCCACCACTCAACTGGCTAAAGGAGAAAATCCTCGACTTCGCACACAGACTATTCAGGCGAGGATAAAATGTCCCCATGGGAGAAACACATCTACGATGAACAGCTACGTGTATACATAGAGTACATCGGCAACTACCACTTCTTCGTCAGAGCCGAGCCCAGGGAATGGTTCTACATCACACAACCCGAAGACCTAGACCCCATCCCAGACAAGAGATACTGGCTCTTCAAGTACGACCCAGACAATGATGATGTCACACTACTATACTCCTCCCCACCCCTAACATGGAAGGAGATGAAACAAATCTACAAAGAGTATGGTGGAAGATCCCACATATAGGAGGTGATAACATCACAGATGAGAAAAAAGGGACCTGGGTGACCACCGGGTACTTCCAGGAGGACCTGCAAGACACAAAGTACACATGCGGCCCCTCATCCCTACAGATGGCCCTATCAGGTCTCGGGTGCTCCGTCTCAGAGTCCCATCTCTCACAGTGGGCCGGCACCACAAAGAGAGGCACCACACCCGAAGGCATGATACAGGCCGTCAGGAGGGCCTCAGAGAAATGTGGAATCAAATTGAGGGTAGGCAACCCATCATTCAAGTCGACAGGTTGGCGTAAAGTCACAGAGTACATAAAAGGCGGCTGTGAAGTCATAATCCACCTTGTAACATACCCATACCTCCACCTCGACTATAAGGGCAACACCGTGTGGCGTAACAAGTACGGGCACTACGTATACCTCGTCGGTGTCAACCCCCAGGAGGGGCTCGTGAAGATCGCAGACCCCACCAAGGGTATAAGGACCTTCAGGATGGAGGACATGGAGCGGTCAATAGCAGCCGTCACATGGGCTAACAGCCTATACATCATATGCAAGGGGTAGGTGCACCAGTATGGACACCAAGGACCTGTCCATCCTCGAAGCACTCCTAAGGATAGAGGAGCACATAGCAGAGATCAAGGAGTACCTGACAAGGGATAAACTCGCTGAACTCGAAGAACAGGCAGAACTCACCAAGAGATATGAGATGAAAAAGGAGATCATGAACGACCTGGCAACCCAGCTACTCCGGGATGGTGAGATCAACCCCCGATCACTCTTCGAATACTCAGAGAAACTAGGCATGGAACCAGAAAAGCTAGAGGAGGAAGCAAAGAGATACCTTGAGGAGGAACAGGCCAAGAACCTGTGACAAAATAGACCAAAAAAAAAGGGAAAAAACTAAGGTTTACGCATAGTCATGTGCTAAGTGGAATAGTCTCATTATCTCATCGTCGTCGTCTTCTTCCTCTTCACCCTCTTCCTTTATGATGTTTATTATTATTTTCCCATCATCTCTGAAGAGGGCTGTCATGACCTCATTGTCACACAATCCTAGTTTTTCTCTTAACTCCTCTGAAAGAATGACTATCTCATATTTTTCGCTCATACCATCACCTCCTTTCCCTATTCTCAAGCTTCTAAAAAATCAAAAAAGATAGGGGAAAATTTGGACAATCAATCCATCCTCGTCCTTATATACTCCGCCTCAAGGTCAACGTAGTCCATGTAAAAATCCACCGCATCATTGATTATCCGGTTCACACTGATCCTAACACCCTCCTCCCTCGCCGCATCCACAAATCCTCTAAGATATACATAGACATCCTCTGGGAGGGTTATTGATGTCCTGACATACTCCATGACACCACCACACCTATAGTATCCCTGGATCCACATCACTGGAGTCATCGGTCAGGTCGTTCTCCTTCAGGAACTCCTCGACCCTCCTCCTCTCAAGCCTCCAGGCATACTCCTCCATCTCCTGCTTCTCCCTCTGCAGGGAGGCTATAACCCTTAACTGCCTAACAACCAGCTCCGTTAACATGGATATCAGCTCATCCTTATCCTCTACCTTGCATCCGACCTTCTCATCCATAATATCACCTCCAATATATCCTCAGATCAAGTCAACACCATACCCTCGCAGCTCCTTCTCCAGATCCTCAAGGGGCACCCCACTCGTGGAGGCGGCATCAACCACCTCCCACCTGTCAATGATCATCGTATCCTTAACCCTCTCATAGATGTTCATCGCTATCTTCTTCACCTTCAACTCCACCGGCAACTGGCTAACCGGCATCTTATCTATGACCTCCCGGGCATCCCTTGATGTACCCAGCTTCACCGTCTCCTTCTCCCTGAACAACTCCTCCAGCTTCTGGTCCACAAATACGTACTCCCTACCCTCAAGGATGGATAGTATACCCACCCTCATCGCCTCACTAGGACTTATATTATTGGTCTCCATCAGCTTAGCCAACTCCACAGGTATACTTGCGGACTTGATCACCGTCGATTTTCCTCTTCTTCCCATACAGACACCTCCCGGACCACTTTCCTACCAACATAGACAGTGTCACCCATCTCATGGTCAGGGTGATGGGACTCAACGATGATACCCACCTCACCCCTAGGCTCATACACCATCACAAATCTCGTCGGATGATAATGGTGCACCAGGGCCCCATACAACCATATAGGGCCCCTCCCAGACAACAGGACCCCCTTGGTAGTGTTAACCGCCGGGGGCTTCATCACCTTCAAAATCTCAGGCGTCAGGATGCTGCACCTGAAACAGACAAGAGTGTACTCATCATACTCCCTCTTCTTGAACATGATCCTATTAGACTTACTCAGATCCACACAGATCACCCCACACACACTCATCTTCGCCGTATCCCCGGTAAACCGATTGTCACTATACAGAGATCACCATCACTCAGTCCCAGCGCCTCCAGGATATCAGACTGCACCCTTATACATCCACCACTGTACTCACCGACAGCCCTATACTCCACATACTCTCTGATCCCAGTCACACCTACAACCTCCCTGGACCCAGATGGCCCCCCAGTACTGGAGTCATCCACCACCCCACCGGGCTGACCATCACCGTCCAGGGTCTCCTCACCATCAACTTCACCGTCCAGTCCCTTGAAGATCTCCGACAGGTCCTCTATAAATCCCTGCTTCTCATCCCTGTCACTCCAGTTACACCATGAGAGAACCCGGGCCTCACCATCCAGGACACCTGACACATACATGTCCATAAAGTTACCATGCCTACCACTACCCACCGTATTATAGGCGACAATATCACCATCCCGGACAACCTCACCACTATGCAGCCACCTTTCACCTACAAGCGCATAGCCCCCCTTCTTCCGGGGGTCAACACCATCCAGGACCCTCGCCCAGAACTTACCCTTCACCTTACTCGTATCACCCCGACTAAAGAACACCCTATACACACCATCATCAACAGCCTCCAATCGCATGTTAGGGTCAGGCTCAAGGCCACCCCACATCCTCCTCAAACTTTCAACTCTACTCATACACTACAACCTCCATCAACTCATGTATTATAGGCCTTCCTCCTCACACTCTCAAGGGCCCTAATCTTCGCAATAGCCACCTGCTTCCGGGCTATCATATTCTCTATAACCTTCTTAACGCCCTCATGCTTAACCCGTTCAAGGTCCCCCTCAAGGACCCTGATATCCTCCAACAACCTATCCAACTTACTCACAACAATCACCTCACAACCAACCAATAAAGGGTAGGTACAATACACCCTACCCCACAATATACTATATAGACACCACTATATAAACCTTACTATCCCACCCCCACCGACACAAAAAAAGAACAAAACAAAACAAAAAACGAAACAAAAACAAAACAAAAACACACCCAAAACACACCCAAAACACACCACCAAAACCACCCCAAACCCCCCACCAACCACAATAAAACTAACAAATGCAGAGACCAGCGGCGTTGCCGGGCACAGCCCCCGGGTCTCTATTATGTTTTGTTTTTTGTTGTTTTGGTGTTGTTTCTCCTTTTTTGTCTTTTTTTGGTTTCTTGTCTGGGGTTCTTGGTTTGTTGTCTTGGGGGTTGGTCTTGTCTGGTTTCTTCTCTTTTTTGGGTGTGGTGTGCCCTTGGCTTTGGGGTGGGTTGGCCCTGGCTTGGTGGTTGTCTGGTCTACCTGCCAGGGTGGTCTGCTTGGCTTGTTACCTGGTTGCATTGGCGTGCCATGTTAACCTGTTCTTGCCCCGTCCATGGCTTGGTGCTGGTTTGTCCCTTTGGCCTCCAGGGTCCGGGTGTGGGTAAGGTTTATATACATGGGACTAGAGAGTAAAGTGTAAGGTACAACAGAGACAAGCAAAAACAACAGGCTACATCACCCCGGTGGTGTCTGGTTTTGTTTGGGTGTGGTGTGGTTGTTGGTGTGGTGGCTGGTTGGGTGCGGTTGGGTGTGGCTTAGTCTGGGGTATAACCGTTTGGGTGGGGGTGGGTTTGGGTGGGTGCGGCTTGCTGGTGTCTCTGCGAAGGTACCCCCCACAACAAGATTATTAATTAATAAAAATTATTAATTAATAACTGTTAATAAAAATTATTAATTAATAACGGTTTCTAGACTATACTCGCTGAAGTTACACTTGCAACACTTGAAACACTTGCAACCACACTATCACCTTGGAGTACCAACCTGCAGCACAAGATCGGATATGACATGACATGACATGACAGATGACAGATGACACATGACACATGACACATGACACAGAGGACAGCAGACACAAGCCGACACACAAATTCAAGGCACACAGCACATGACACTACAATCAGATAGACTGCATCCACACACCACCAACCCATCCACCCATGAAGATCCAACCCCCCACCCCCCATGGACACAGAGGACACACCCAGGAAACCACCCCAAGGGGTTAAAAAACAGACCAAAATGGGATTAAAATGACAACGATCAGAACAGAACACACACACCTGAAGAAAAAAAAAAGGAGGAGGATAGCCACAGGCTACACTATCCTCACATAGTAGTCATTCCTTTCCGCTATCCCTTCATAGCAATCCAGTGTATCGCTGACTATCTCCGCTTCACTGAGATCCACATCCCTGCCACTCACAGCCCTCTGCTTCACCTCAGCCAGTTCTTCCTTCTTAGCCTTGATCTGATCAATTATCCTCTCCTTTATCTCACTACGTAAACTACTGCTCCTCGTCTCAAGGAGGGAGTCAAGCCTAACAGCGATACCATCCTCCCCCTTGAGCCTCCTTATCAGCTCAAGCTTTCTCACATATAGTGGCACATCGCTGCTACAACACTTCGCCATCTCCTCCATCAGAACCTTCCTCACTTCCTCATATTCTACTTCAACCACAAATACACCATCCATACGCTACACCTCCTTGTTTTAATCTAAACCCACACCCTACACCTCAACGGTGCAGGGTGCAGGCTGTGAAATTCAGATCTGTATGCTCCTCCAATATGCCCTGCAACATCCTAACCGCCTCATCACTCACCATCCTCCTCACTGAGGAGGGCAAGTGCACTGATACCAGGGGCCTACCACTCCTTGTCCCAAGTGTCACCACCCAAAGTGATGACACAAGCCTATATTTACCTGTCTCCTTCCCTTCCATATCCATGTTCGTCCCGCTGATATACACCCGCCTCACAACTCTCACCTGTAAGAGTGGTGTGCGGTAGTACCTTGATATCCTCACTGCCCCGGTCTCCAGGGCCCCGAAGACCCGCATTAGTCTTAACGGGGCCCTCTCGCCATTCTTGTACCACTCTGTACTGATCCAACTCTCCACACCTAACAATTCTTCCAGTTTCCTCATCATCCCAATCACCTCCTATCAAGCTTCTCCTCTATCATATAATACTTGAGGAGTGCGACTATAAGGTGCAGGTTCTCATCAGGGCGGGGGATGTCCCTGAACCGCCTCACCCTGTAGACCTCAACATCTTTCAAGAGTTGCACTATGAACTCGAAGCTATCCAAAAAGTAAGAATCTTCGTACAGCACATGGATGGAGGACACTATAGCCTCCATCCCTTTCCTATCTAAGTAGCCCTCCCTATACAGGAAGGCTACAAAGTCAATAGGGTTTAAAGGGGGGATGTTGAAGAATGAAGCATCACACTCCCCCCTAACTATCCTTTTCACACTTTCTTCCATCTCTATCACCTCCACTGTGGGGTGAGGCCTCTGACCTCACCACTGTTGCCCCCCACCTGCCAAGGGGCATCAAAAACGGAGTCTACAAAGCGGTAGACTCCGTTGTAGTCGCTACGGCCACTGATAGTGACCGTTATGGGGACTTCGACCCGCTCGTACCAGCCGCCGGCAGAGTTCCCCACCCTGCCGACCACTTTCCCCTCCCCGGTCTCCACCAGGACACCAGGGATGTGCTTGAGGGCAGGGACATCCAAAACATTGATGTCCCCATCCACCACCCGCTCCAGGAGGGCCTCAACCTGCACCTTGGGGGCGGCTAACCATACATGCGTTTCGTCACAGAGGCCGCAGTCCCCTGCAACGATGCATACTGACACCCCACCCAGGGGCAGGTCAATGGTTGCCTCCCAAATCCAGGCTGAATCCTCAAGGAGTAGGTCGTGGTCCTCTTCATGGTAGTCTGAGAGGTCATAGAGGACCTCCCACTCCATTTTGGTGGGGTGGAGGACCTCCTCTCCACCTACCAGTCCTTTGTCTTCATCCCGAAGGGTCTCATAGAGGCCCTCCAGGTCCCCCTCTGTCATGTATTCTAGTGCAGTAACTATTCCTGCTTGTCTCATCCTCTCACCCCTTCATTCTTTTCAGCTATCCTTTTGATGAGCTCATAGAACTCCTCGATCACATTCTCCAGGTCGCCATCGTTGACCTGACTGTTAGCTATCACTGTTATTTCCTCTGAGTCAAGCCCAACTGCCTCCGGGTGTTTCCATACATACTCAATCGCCGAATATAGGGGGTCGTCCTCAGGATAGGACAGGCTGCTCAATATTATGCTTCCCCAAAACCTTAGCTCCTTAACCATTTTCTCCATCTCTTCTTTCACATCAATCACCTCTTTTTCTTTCTCTCTTTTGTTGTTCTCCACCCCATCTGGGTGGAAGGGTGGTAGGGTTGTACCCTACTCCCTACTATTATGTATAGTGATACTGGTATATAAATGTTTCTTTTTTCTTCTCCAGGGCCTCAGGCTCTCCATTCCCATCATCACCTGTTCTTACACTCCCCCCCGCTGGGGGGGGAGTCGAGGGCCCGGTACCCCCCGTGTGGGGGTATCGTGGCCCGAGGAGGGGGGGGTCGGACTTTCCCGGCAAAGCCGGGAAAGTCATCCAAAAAGAATCCCCTCCCCCCGGGGGAGGGGACCAAGGGGTGGGGGATACAGACACACCCCCAGGAGCACTAAAAAAGATTGGCTACACCAAGGTCACCAGTAAACCCCTTCAACGCTCACCCCCCCCCAGCTCCCGCTGAAGATACTCCAGCACCTGCCTCCTAATATCCTCCCTTATCTCCGCAAATATGGGCTGCTCCTTAACATCCGGTACCTGCACACCCTCAAGTGCGACCAGAATACCCTGCAATACAATGACCTTATCCACCATGTCCTTGTGAAGTTCCAACTCAACAATCACACCAGACAACAGATCCGATAATCTCTCCCTCATCAAGTTCAGCTTCTGCACATCCCCATCAGTGTAACTAGTCGGACTCCCCACCGGCATACTACACCCCCAGCTTCCTCTCATACTCACTGATAAAGCTCAACATGTTATCAATATCCCGCTTAAACGCCTCCCATGATATCGGTGCAAGGGGCTTACTCTGAAGATGATAATTAATATACTCCGGTGCAAGGTCATACCTGTACCAGTCCAGGACCACCCTAGCCTCCTCATAATTCCCACACCGGACCAACTGCTTAATTATACCCTCAGTCAGCTGTGCAGCCTCCTCATATATGAAGTACTGGAACGTGACCTGCTGCATCATAATAGAGAGCACCGACACAGCCGATGTAATCGCTGATAGCACCCTCAACGCACCTTCACCAACCCGCACCATCTCAGGCACACCCCCCTCATACTTACCTAATTCTCTCATGAACCTCTCCAACTCCTCCGGGGTAAACCCAGACTGAGACCCTACACCCATAGATTCACCTCCCCCGTGGCGGCTCACCGAACATCTTCTCATACAACTCTATCGCCCTCTCCAACTCCCTCCTATACACCTCACTATCCACAGCCTCAGCCTCCTCCAAGGCCTTCACAGGGTCGCCCTCATACCATAACATGTCCAGCCTCACCCCCTCCTTCTCACAAATCTGTTCCACAGCCCATATCAACCTGTCCACCGCCTCCGCATACTTCATCAAAGCCCTCGCACCAGGATACCATGCAGCGTTAGGTAAAGATACAGCGGCCCTTAACTCCGATGAAACCTGCCCCAGCCTAGGATAGAACTCCATCGCCAGCCTCCCAGTCGCCCTTGGACAAAGATACTTCAACGTTAACCGTGCATAGATCTGCGCCGCCTCCTCATATATGAACCCCGTGAAGACCGCTATCTCAAATACGTACAGTATACCCATTATGGCCCTTAAAGTCTTCGTAATGTAATCAATCCATGGTCCAAGCCGTGGAGGTATCCCCTTAGGGTACGGCGCATCCTTCCCCTCATAGTACACCTTCTTCACATTCTCCGGCAGAGTGTCTATGACATTCTCCACACTCTTCGGTATCCACCACTCATCAGGGACCCCATAACTCCTATACACACTCAACTTCTTCATGAACCACTGACTCCACCGTGGATAATACCAATCCGGCGGCTTCCCCAACTTCTCAATGTACCTCAGCAGCTCATCATCCACCTGGTCCACCATCAGAAAAACCTCCCATAGGGTAAAAAGAACGGGTACCTCCTCCTCCCCGGCATAGCCTCCACACTCTCAACTGCGGAGGCAGAGTCACCTATCAGATGGAAAGTCGCATTCAGGAACTCTATCAACGCAAATGCCGGCGGGTACCCGAAGCCTAATATGAAGATATTATACATGACATAGATGTCAACTATACCCTCCTCCAGCAACCATAACCCAAGCTCCGCAAGTTCCACCCTCCCCCTATTCAACGCTGAAGCTATCCCCAACGTGCAGGCTTGTACCGACTCCTCACAGACAAATGCGCATATCCCTAATATCTCCCATGCAAAGCTGAACCCTTCAATCACATCCACAGCTGCACCCACACCCATATGATCACCCCCTATGATGTGTACACATCCAGTGAATAGTACGCTGCCACAAAAAAGGCCCTAAAGGCCCCCTCACTAAATGGTGCGACATTGAACTCATTCCTTGATATCTCATTAAGCCTCCTCAGGAGGGTCTGCTTCTCCATGTCATAGTACTCGGGCACATAATTCTTCAAGCCTATCGCTTCCATGTTAAAGGCCCCCATCAGCATGGTCTGTAATGACTCCTCAGCCTCCCAGAGCGACAGGATGGCTTGCACAACCCTCCAATTCACAATCCACATACTCAACTCGAACAGCACCGCTGACATCACACCACCCTACATTATCCTAGTATCCGCACCTCCTCTTCACATCCGTGGCTTCATCCATACTCCACCAGTCCCAATCCTCCGGCCTCACCGGTGGCCTTGGTGACTCATCAGGTTCAGGCCTCATATCACCTGGTGGCTTCTCCGGTGTCCACCAATCCGCAACATCATCATCCCGGTCCCAGTCACCTGGAGGCTCCGGGGGTCTAGTCACCCCCCCACCTTTTCCCTTCCAGTCCCCTACATCATTCCCTATGGAGGGTACTGGTAGAGGGTTCGGCCCCACCGGTGGGTGGACTGCGCCATCCCTCCGCCTACCCTTCCCGGGTGGTGGTCTTGGCTGCCACCTCCACTCACCCCTCGACCTCCCTGGTACGTTTATCTCCCTCCAACCCCTCTCAGAGTACCAGTCATCAGGGAACTTATCACTCCCCGGCCTCGTTACAATCTCCCTAACGGGTGAAACATTCTGATTATACGTGTCTTGCATCTCAATGTTCTTCTCAAAGACCATCATGTTCCTCTCCCTTATACCGCCCAGCTTCTCTATTATCATCGACCAGGCGGGCCACACCTGTGGGAATGTCCTCATCCACCCCAGGATGGCGTCTATCATCGATATCAGGAAGTTCTGCTCCTTCATATACTTCTTGGCTAATGGGACATCACCGTTCTGGACTGCAATGAACTGCGATATCTCATACTGATCATTCAAGTCAAGTATTGACCGGAGGAATGCCTCAAAAGACTTCACCGTCCCCGTGTATATGAAGAACACCATGCACATATATATGGTCATACCATAATGATAAATGTATGGTGAAAATCCATAACGTCTTTGGCGACCAGTGGATTGGTAAACACTCCGGTAAGATATACCAGCGTGTCCATGGTCAGCAAGTACGTCGTGAAGGATTCAAGAGGCCGGACCCACAGGGCCCCATACAGGAGCAACAAAAGAAAAGATTCCGTGAATTTGTGGAGTGGTGGAAGTCGCAGACAACAAGTCAAAAAGACAGTCTCAAAGAGAAATTCACTGAGAAAGAGATTGAGAAAGAGAACCCACAGTACACCACAGTGTACCACTACCTCCTAGGGTTGGGCCTCACACCACCAAGAATCGAAATCGTCGACCCTGATAAACTCACATACAAGGTCACACACCCCAGCATACACAGGGTTGATGAAATCGACTTCTACGGCAATATTGTTGCAACCTATGACAACCTCTCACATGTATATGAACTTGATTTCACAGAATCACAACAGATCACCCCAACTGATCACACCAAGATCGTAAGAGTATATACTCCATTCGGTCAATCCACAGATTTCACTATAAGAATGGTTGAACCAGTCACTGGTATACCCTACATCCTCATATCCGCCCTCACATTCACCACCCCCACAGAGTCATTCACAGTCCAGGACCTTGGAGGCTATAGTCACCTATACATCACCTTCAGCTTCGACCTCCGATCATCCCCCTCCTCAGATAACAGTATCGTGTTATACCCTAACGGTGACACTGGAGCAAATTATACGAATGTCATCTTTGGATTCAACACTGGTGGTATTGCTAGATATAATGATAACCCCTCAGCTAACATGCACCTTTGTAGGGTTGGATGGGCATCCCGCACACTAAACGAAGGCTATGCATACCTCCACACAAAGCCTACCGGTTATTGGCGTGCCCTACACACCTACTTCGCCGTAAACACCTACAACCATGCGCACTATGGACATGAGGAACAGGTTGGGTACTGGAAGAACACAACAGACACAATCAACAACATACAATTCATGTCAAGGCAGAGTGGGTACGGGTTCACCGGGTGGATCAAAATATATGGAATAAAGGAGGCTACCTGACATGCCCATAGAATATGAGAAAGTATATGAAAACAAGTTCACCACACCCACAGAGTCGTTCACAGTCCAGAACCTTGGAGAATATGGTCTCCTACACATCCTCTTCAGCTTTGACCTCCGATCATCCCCCTCCTCAGATAACAGTATCGTGTTATACCCTAACGGTGACACTGGAGCAAATTATACGAATGTCATCTTTGGATTCAACACTGGTGGTATTGCTAGATATAATGATAACC
>Ga0308419_1001477_pt1 | contig 15621 bp, 11 predicted proteins | sample HotsprSampleMS50_FD_203674 | JGI IMG/M metagenome (GOLD analysis project Ga0308419, IMG submission 203674) | Hot spring phototrophic mat microbial communities from Mushroom Spring, Yellowstone National Park, Wyoming, United States - 20090730_MS50 ... | reverse complement strand
GCTGACGGCCTATCCCGCCCTGGGACTGATGACCGGCTGGTTTATCTGGCGGTGGCTGGAAGAGCCGGAGAGGGTGGCTCGGCTGTGGATGCGGCTGGCGATCGGTTCGTTGGCGGCTGCCGGGCTGGGACTGGCCGTGGGGTTTCCGATAGCGGCCTGGCTGTTTACGCCCGGCGAGGAATGGTTAGGCCTGATCGGGCTGGTGCCGGTCGCCGGTGCGGGTATTTTTGTTCATTTTGCCCGGCAGGGCCGCCGCCAACACGCCATGGCTAGTTTTGCCCTGATGAGCGTGCTCTTTTTGGTGGGGATTTTCGGCCTGGCCGCGGTGCGGATCGACCGGTTCCAAGAGGCCCGGCCTATGATGGCCCAACTTCGGCAACTGGCCGACGACGATTTCCAACTGGCCGGCTACCAATTCATCCGAGAAAGTTTTGTCTTCTATGCGGGGCGGACGATCCGGTATCTGGAAACGCCGTCAGAGGTGGAGGCTTTTTTGCGGGAGTCGGCCCGGCCGTTTCTCCTTTCGACCAACAAACAGGAGGCGGACCTGCAATCGCAATTTGGCGGCCGGTTGGAGGTGATCCTCCGGCGTCCACGATTCCTCCGCCGCGGGGAGATTCTTCTCTGGGGCCGGAGGGAACGAGCATGCCCTTGCTTGGCAGGCCGAACAGAAAATCTCTCGGATAGATGAACATTTTAACATCTTCCGATGGAGCGTATGAGGCGGAACATGGGATGAGACGCCTTCTGCGAGTCCAGGGGAATCCATTTAGGGGACGTTTTCTTCTGGGCCGGGGCCGAAGCGGTCACCAGGACGGATGCGATACCCGCACAAGAAGGCCCGGACCGGGAGCATTTTTTTACCGGCCGGTTGCAACGCGCGGATGCCGATCAGGCCATCGCCGGTGGCCACCAACAGCCGATCCGGTTCCACAGCCACCACGGTTCCTGGTTCGGGTGGGCCGGGGAACTGGAGCAGGCCGGAGCTCGGATCGGTTGTCAGGGCCTGGACGGGCCAGCCCAGAATCAGCCGGAGCGGCGTCCCGCCAGGCCGATGCCAATAGGTGTAGCATTTTGGCCAAGGTTCCATGGCCCGGACATGGTTTTTAATGGCCAGGGCCGAACGGGACCAGTCGATCCGGCCGTGTTCTTTTTTCAATCGGGGAGCTTTTGTTGCCTGAGTGGCATCTTGGGGAAGGGCTTCGAGCTGGCCGGCCTCCATGTTATCCAGCACCCGACGGACCAACCAGGCGCCGATCTCGGCCAACCGGGCTTCCAATTGGACGGCCGTTTCGTCCGGATCGATGGGTACCCGTACCTGGCCGACACAAGGGCCGGCATCCACCTGGGGCGTCATGTGGATGACGGTGACCCCGGTTTCGGTTTCGCCGTGATACAGAGCCCAGTTGATCGGTGCGGCCCCCCGGTATTTCGGCAGTAAGGAAGCGTGCAGATTGATGCCGCCCAGGCGTGCCGTGGCCAATGTCTGGGCCGAAAGAATCTGCCCATAATCGCAGACGACCAACAGATCGGCATCGTAGGCGGCCAGGTGCGCTTGGGCTTCGGGCGTATTGACGTTTTCCGGGTCGAAAATGGGCACCCCATGTTCATGGGCAATATCGCGCAGGGGAGACACGGGCCTATCGGTTCGGCCAGACGCCGAACGAACCGGCGCTGTAACCAACAACAGCACCTGATGATGCGTCTCGAAAAGCCCTCTAAAGGTCGGCACCCCAAACGGGCCCGTCCCCATCATGATCAGCCGCATACGATGGTACCGTCCTCTACCCAGATTGCACCAAAGGCCTATGTTCCCCCGCTTCTGTTGGACAAGCTACAAAATTTTTCTCCCTTTGCAAAGGACCGATCCCCTAGCGCCGCCAGCCGATCCGCCAGATGCGTCTAGCACCCGACAAAGGCTTCTGCGAAACGGAAATTCCGCTCGCAGAGGCGGTCCCGAAATTCCAGTTTAGCCGGGAGAAAAGGTCCTCCTTTCTACCTGCAACCTTTCCGAAAAACCGCACAAAAATGGGACTTTTGGTAACTGGGGATGGAGGGGAAGGATCGGCCGATGGCCTCCGGAAGACAATTTCGGGAGTGCCTCTCAGGAGGCGAAGTTTTCCACATAGAGTTTCAACTCCGCCTCCAAGGCCGAGAGCCGTTTTTCCAAGGCTCCCCGGACCTCTTCCGGTTCCGGAGAGCTATCCGGCGCTTGATAGGCAAAGAGATAGAATTTCACTTTGGGTTCGGTGCCGGAGGGCCGGACGGCCACCGCATAATGGGCTGTCGGTTCGGCCGGATCGGCCAGATCGAAAAAGAGCATATCGCCTTTTTGGGGCACCGGATAGGGTTCGGAAGACCGGCCCGGTTCGGTGCGGATGGCCTGGAGGTAATCCCGGACTGCGGTTACCGGCAACCCGGCGATTTGCCTGGGGGGTTGGGTTCGCAGGTGATTCATCAGCGTCTGCATCTTCTGCATCCCCTCGGCCCCGGGCATCTGTTGGGAAAAGGCCGATTCCTGATGGCAGCCATACCGCCGGAATAAGTCCTCCAATTTTTGGTGGAGGGTCTGTCCGGCCGCTTTGGCTTGGGCGGCTAGCTCCGAAAGGATCATGGCAGCCACGGCAGCGTCTTTGTCCCTGGCATGGGTGCCGATCAAAAAGCCGTAGGACTCCTCCGCACCCAGGACAAACCCGTCCGGCCCCATCTGGTCGATTACCCCGCCGATCCACTTAAACCCGACCAAAAGGTCGCCCACACAGTGGACCCCATAGGCCTGGGCAATCCGCCGGATCAACTCCGTAGTCACTGCGGTTTTGACCACGTAGTGGTTCGGGGTCAGACACCCCGCTTGCTTGGCCTGCTGGAGGAGATATTCGGCCAACAAAGCGCCGATCTGGTTGCCGGTGAGCGTTTTCCACGCTGCGCCGGGCGTCCAACGGACCGGGGTAGCACAGCCGACCCGATCGCAATCTGGATCCGTGGCCAAAATCAGCTCGAACCCATGGGCCTGGGCATATTCGATCAGGGAATCGAAGACCCTGGGATTTTCCGGATTGGCCACATGATTGGGCACGTTCGGAAAATCGCCGTCGGGTGCGGCGTGGGGACCGAAGACCTCCACCTGGGAAAATCCGTCCGCTTCCAGTACCGGGACCACCGCCGAGGCCCCGACCCCATGGAGCGGCGAATAGAGGATTTTCAGGTCCCGGGGGCCGGGCCGACTTTGCTCCAGCACCGCCCGCTGAAATGCCGCATCCACTTCCTCCTGGCATAGAAGGATTTTCCCCTCGGCCAGGGCCTGCTGGAAATCGATGCGCCGAATTTCCCGGACCGCCATGACCCGGTGGATAACGCCCTCGTCGTGCGGCGGCAACAATTGGCCGCCTGTGGACCAATACACTTTGATCGCATTATCTTGCGGCGGGTTGTGGCTGGCAGTGATCATCAGACCACAGGAACAATTTTTATACCGGACGGCAAACGATAGTTCCGGCGTACTGCGGTAGCCTTCCAGAAAATAGACCTGAAACCCGTTGGCGGCCATCACCTCGGCGCACAAGCGGGCAAACTCCGGAGAGCGATGCCGGGTGTCGTAACCAATGGCACAGCGAAGCGGCCCACCGCTCGGATGGCTGCGAAGATAGTCGATGACATAGTCGGCCACTCCCTGGGCGGATTCGGCCATGGTGCGGTCGTTGATGGCGTTGGTGCCGATGGGGTACATTTTACCACGCCGACCGCCGGTGCCGAACGGAATCACCTGCCAAAACACCTCGTCCAGTTGCTGCCAAAGACCTTTTTGGATATGCTCGGCCACCCAGGGAGCATACTCGGCATAGGCCGGCTCGGTCAGCCAGGTACGGATGTTCGCCACCGCACTGGCCGAGAGTTTTCCTTCCGCAGCAGCCTGGTCCAAAAGGGCTACCAGGGCCGACCGATCTCTCTGGCCGGGAACTTCTTTCATCCCAGGAATCCTTTCAGGAAAAGGTATGGCAATTTGGCTTGGCTTTTGGTAGGTCCTCAAGTAAGAGAAGCAACCCAAGCTGGCGCATTTTTTCTATCTTATCCCCATTGTTTAGCTTCCTTTGCTTTTCGTTCCATTTTTTCCGTCCTAAGAGGCTGTCCCGAAATTCCGTTTTTAGCCAGATGGACTACCAACCGGGAGCCCCAGACTCCTAAAACCCCCACATAAAACGGGCACTTTGGTAAATCGACGGGGTTGGCAACGCTCTGGGCCGCCGCCCGACTACGCATTTCGGGACAGCCTCTAAAAGAAAATTTTATTTTCATCTTTGCTCAAGAAAAAGAAAAGAGGCACCTTTATGGGGGAGTTGAAAGCGGGAGGGGCACAACAGCCTCGGCCGGCCGGTGGAGGTAAGGGAATTTCGGTTTCGCCCTGATCCGGCGCATGCCAGGAATTTTTTGAGGCCGAACACATCCGCTTTATCTCCTGGCAGACTCCCCCTTGGAAGCCACTGCTTGCTTCTCGAGGGTGAAGTTGAGAAAATATCTTTCGGCCCGAGGAGAGCCAACCTGTTTAGAGGCACTTTTTCTGCAATCGCCTCTGTCAGGAAGCGAATCCTCTGGGAAATCGGGATCGAAGAGGGTGTTCCGAAATCGGCCGTGGGGCGGCCGCCGGGACCGTTGCCAAACCCTTCCGGTTTACGAAAGTGCCCCTTTTATGGGGTTTGGGACAGGGGGAGGCCGCCAGTCGGGTATCCTACTAAAAATGGAATTTTGGAAGAGCCTCTAACTCGGGCTACGGCCGGGGAGAGGAAAGTCTATCCGTCCAGAGGGGAACCGGGCCATAAGGTAGATTGAGTTTCGAGAAGATATTCCCCTCTCAGAGAGGGGAAGTACTATTTTTAATGGATATCCATTTTCCCTGTATTTCTATGTGGACTTCGAGGATGAGTAATCCTAGCGAGCTATTGGAAACCTTACGTTGGAAGAAGTTTCCGGTGTTGGACGACGGGTTTGTGGCCTTGGTGGATGTGATGGGCGACGATCGGGCGATCGTGCAGGCGGCCCGTGTCAGCTACGGCGAAGGCACCCGGAGCGTGTCCGACGATCGGACCTTGCTACGATATTTGATGCGCCACGGACATACCAGTCCGTTTGAGATGGCGGAGGTGAAGTTGTTTGTCCGGGTGCCGATGGACTGTTGGCGGCAGTGGATTCGCCACCGGACCGCCTCGGTCAATGAGTACAGTACTCGGTATTCGGTGGCCATTGATGCGGCGCAGCAGACGCCGCCGGATCGTTGGCGATTGCAATCGGTGCGGAATCGGCAGGGGAGCGAGGGGTTTCTGCCGCCGCAGTTGGGCCAGGAGCTTTCGGCCGCCGAAGCCGAGCTGCAAGCCCACGCCCGCCGGGTGTACCAACGCCGATTGGAACTGGGCGTGGCCCGAGAACAGGCCCGCAAAGACCTTCCGCTTTCCACCTACACGGAGGCCTACTGGAAAATCGATCTGCATAATTTGCTGCATTTTTTGGAGCTTCGGCTTGCGCCGGAGGCCCAATGGGAGATTCGCCAGTATGCTCAGACAATCGGCTATGAAATTGTGCGACCGCTGTTTCCCCTGGTTTGGGAGGCGTTTGAGGATTATCGGCTCCAGGCCGTTCGGCTAAGCCGACTGGAACAGGCAGTCATCCGCCGGTTGGCTGAGGCAGGCAAAATTCCGGCCACTGAACAGGATTTCCTGGCCGCCCAAGACCCCGCCTGGAAAGAACTTGCCCGGTGCCGGGAACGGGACGAATGCCGAGAAAAACTCCGCCGACTTGGAATTTTGCGGCCGGATACGTAATTCGGGAATTTGTCCAAAATCCAAAGGGCTATTTCTGGAACATGGTGAACTAATTTGGGGGGAGCTGGTACTGACTTTCCAGGACCATTTTCGCCCCTGGAAGACGCGCTGTCTCCCTCTCCCCAGCCAACAGAGGTGAACATTGAAACTGGCCTTAGGAAAGGGCATTTCTATGAGCACTGCGAGCCAAACTTTGCCGATGGACATGGAGCAGCGGTATCAGCAGCGTCTGCGTCGGTATGTAACCGCCATGCGGAAAGGGAAACCGGACCGGGTGCCGATCCGGCCCTTTGTGGCCGAGTTTACCGCCCTGTATGCCGGCTACACGGTGCAGGAGGTAACGCAGGATTTCTGGAAGGCGTTTGCGGCGGCCCGCCGATGTGCCGCCGACTTTGATTGGGACGCCGTCGTGCCGAACATGGTCTATGGGTGGGCCGGTCTGGTCCAGGCGATCGGGCTTCGCTATTATGCTACGCCGGGCGTGGACCTGCCGCCGGATACCGGCTTCCAATATTTGGAACCCCCGGAAGAACAGGCTTGGATGCGGCCGGATGAATACGATCTGTTGATCGAGGACCCGACGGGGTATCTGATGAACGTTTGGTTGCCCCGGGTGGCCGCCGACGTCGTCCCCCTCGGCCAACCCTGCACCTTCCGGAACAATATGTCGTTCCTGAAAGGCGGCATGAACATGCTGGCCTATTTCATGGGATTTGAAAAGCAGAATGAGCTGCTGCGGCGGGAGTCGGGCACCGTGCCGGCCCTGTCGGGCATCCTGAAAGCCCCCCTGGACATCTTGGCCGATAAACTCCGGGGATACAAAGGCCTGTGCACCGATCTGTTCCTTCGGCCGCAAAAGGTCCTGGCCGCTTGTGAGGCCCTAGCGCCGCATCTACTGCATGTGGCTCGAAGCGGAGCCGCCCCTCAGCGGAATCTGCCTGTCGGCCTCTGGATGCACCGGGGCTGTGTGCCGTTTTTGTCCCGGCAGCAATTCGAAAAGTTCTACTGGCCCACCCTCAAATGGATTACCGAAGAGCTGTGGCAGGACGGCATCCAGACCCTCTACTATGCCGAGGGCGATTGGGACGGCAACCTGGACTATTTCGCCCAGTTGCCCGAACGGAGCATCATCTTCCACATCGACCGCAGCACGCCAGAACTTTGCCGGGAAAAACTAGGCCACAAGTTCTGCCTGTCCGGTGGGTTGCCCAATGACCTGTTGGCCTTCGGCACGCCGGAGCAGGTGAAAGCCTATTGCCAAAAGCTGATCGATCTGTTGGGCCGAGATGGCGGCTACATCATGGACGCCTCGGCCATCATGCAAAACGAACCGAAATTGGAAAACGTCCGGGCCATGACCGAGTTTACCCGGCACTACGGGGTTTATGACGAGCCGGAGTTGCTCGATTTGCCGTTGCCCATCCCCCCGGCCCGACAGCCGCTTGGCATGGATCGGCCCGGTTGCCGGATTCGGCCGCCCGGCGTGGTCATCCCCTGGGAGGAAAAACGCAAAGAATTTCCCGAAACCTTTACCGGCGACGAACAACTGGTACGCCGCATCTGGGAAGAGTGCGACGCCATGGCCTATACCTACATCTGGCAGGTCCTGCTGTCGTTCTGATACAATCCATGTAACAATAGCCGAATGAAGCGCCGGCAATTTTTGCTAGCACTTCCATCAAGTGTCCCTGCCGCGAACGCGGGAATCCAGAAAGTATTCCAGAGTTTCCGTTTACCCAGGAGGAACACCGTACCAGGCACAAAGCAGCCTGGATTCCTGTTTCCGTAGGCGGTGACATATCGGCCCCCTTTCTTCGGCTAAAGTATTACCCATCCATCTGCACGGTCCTATAGAATCCATAACATTGTAGCCGAATGAAAAGACCCTTGCAGGGAGCGGCTTCGGAGGTCCGGTGGGCACGACGGGCGTGCCCCTCCATGTTGGAGATCCCTTGGAGGAATCTGCCTTGGAGCGCCATGTTTACGGGGCGCCAAGCACACCCCTCCATTCGGCTAAAATGTTACGAGAATCCATTTCCCATTAGTCAGCAAGGAGAAGACTTCTGATGAGTCCATTGAGCACGTTAGCGGAGGCCCTGGCCAATTGCCAACGGGATGTGGCCTTGCAGATCGTTCGGGATCAATTGGCGGCCGGTAGCCCGGCTTCGCAGATTGTTGCTGAGTGCAACCGAGGCATGACCTTGCTGGGCGAACGGTTTGCCCAGGGCGAGTGCTTCATCCCGGAATTGATGTTCGGCGGCATGATCATGAAGGAGATTTTGGCGGAGCTTGGCCCCCATTTAAGCTCTGAGCAGATTGGGCCTCCGGTGGGCAAAGCCGTCATCGGCACCGTCCAGCACGACGTGCATGACATCGGCAAAGACCTCCTGATCATGATGCTCCGCGGGGTGGGGTTCGAGGTGGTCGATTTGGGCGTCGATGTGCCTCCGGAGCGGTTCGTCGAAGCCGTCCGCCAACATCAGCCCCACGTGGTCGGCATGAGTATTCTGCTGACCACCTGTTTTAAATCGGTGGCCAATACGGTCGAGGCGCTGCGGGCCGCTGGTCTCCGGGACAACATCAAAATCATGCTCGGCGGGGCTGCCGCCAGCGAACTGCTGCGAGAAAGTACCGGCTGCGATTTTTACGGCAAAACCGCAGTCGATGGCATGAAATATGCCTGCCAACTGGTGGGTGTGCAGGCCTGATCGGCAAAACCGATGCTTGCCGCTCCGCACGCCGCCCCGTTTGGCCTTCCCAGAACCGTCCCCTCTCTCCACAACCCGCCACTTCCTCGCTGTTGCCTTTTTCACGACATTTTCGGGGTATAGTGTACAAAGAGGCCCCTTGGAGAGGCTGTGGGGGGTCAGTGGAGAACCGGCGGCATCATTACCACACCACCAAGCTGATGAAAAGGCTCCCTGGAGAGGCTGTGGGGAACCTCAGGTGGGGGAGTGCCGCATGGCCCCTATTTGAAGCTCGACTTTTGCCCGCTTGAGCTACCCGCCATGAAAAAAAGCCCTCACTATCTGTAATTCTTAGAGTTAGGAAAATGCCCCAGAAGACCAGTTGTGGTAAGTTTCGATAAATTGAAGAGGTACGGAAATTGGCAAAAATCGAGCTACGGCTGGCATCCCCATTCGGCGAAAATGGTTGTGGCCGGGTGGTTTTTCACGGCGCTTCGCTTTCTCGGATTCGGCGGCCCAGTTGGGCGGGCGGAAGCGGCGGGTGCGGGTCCGGCGGTACGGAGAGCTTTCGACTCTCGACCACCCCTTGCCTGCCTCGAAGGGGACTGGGACCTAACTGCCGGGCACGTTCCGTCATCTCCTTGGCCCGCTGAGCAAAAAGCACCCCAGCCGAGGCCGGGATGTGGAAAAACTCCAGGCGCTCCGGTTCCAGGCCCACCTCGGCCAAAAGCCGTTTCGCATACGCCACGGTGCGCAGCGCCTGCCGGTTGCCTTCCAGAAAATGGCAATCGCCCAGGGCGCAACCGGCCACATAAACCGCATCGGCCCCTTCCTCAAACGCCCGCAGCAGCCACTCCGCCTCCACCTTGCCGCTGCACAATACCTGCACCACCCGCACATTCGGCGGATATTCCAGGCGCATGGCCCCAGCCAAATCCGCCGCCGTATAGGCACAGTAGGTGCAACAGAAGGCAACCACCTTCGGCTCATACAGTTCTGAGGACGCCCTCTCGCCTGCCGAAGTGACGCTCTGGTCCATCGGGTTGTTCTGAAAAGAATCCTGCATAACTTGATCTCGTTACGGCTCATTTAACTTGACTGGATCCACCAGGGAGTAGGATCACCCTAGGTGGTATTCGATGCGATTCTGAGGCAGTGCCCCTGGTAGAAGCCCGGTCAGGTAGATACAGTCACACTACTGAATTATAAAAGAAGTGGTCAAAGTCCGTTGACTACCCTTCCTCACTCTCTAATTTGACTGTATCTCCCCGCCCGGCCCCCTCCCAGATGGAGGGGCTAAAAATCGGATCGAACACCACAGATTATGGTCGTTCTTCCCGGTGGATACAGTCAAGCTAAACTCCCTCGAAAAATCACACCAGCCTCCTCGGGGCTCTGGTATTTTCCCACAGAATTTCTACCAAATTTTAGCGGAATGTAGTACCCCGCTTTTCCCACAAGGCCCCGGCCCCTTGGCTCCCTTTGGCCGCGCAGTGCTTTCTATTGTGGTAACCCGTTAGCCGAATGGGTAACCCCCTCCTGCCCAGGGGTGGCAGCGGTGTGGTTTCATTCGGCGAAATTGTTATCTTAGAGGCTGTCCCGAAATGGGCACTCCGGCGGCGGCCGGACCGTTGCCAAACCCTTCCGATTTACCCAAGTGCCCGTTTGATGGGGGGTTTGGGCAGGGTGGAGGGTGCCGGTTGGCTGGTCCATCTGGCTAAAAGCGGAATGTCAGGCAGCCTCTTAGAGCTAAAGAACAGCCCCGCTTTAGGCCTGGTCTGGAAGATCGAACAAGGGAACTGGCAAAAACTGACTTATCCCCAGTTTTTGGCCTCTAGGAGAAGGGCTTCCAGTAAAGCCGTAAGGGCTTGCGAGGACGTCAGTTGCAATCGGCCGATCATCTTCCGGCCAATGAAAAACAGGCCGCAGGCCCCAGGCTGATTGTTGCTGCTCCACATCCCCGCCGCGCAGCAACCCAACGCCGCCAGCCCCACGCCCAGAAGCAGCCAATAGGCCAACGTCAAAATCAGCAGCAACCGGTCGAACCGCTCCGCACGTCGAATCTGGATGTTCCGCAGCGACCAGCCGTACCGGCGGTTCTTCTCGTCCCGGAACAACTGCTCGATGGTCATCCGCCGCCCGTACAGCTCGGTCAACTTCTGTACCGACCAGGGCAGATCCGTCATCAAAAACCAGCACTCGTCCCGCCTCTTCGGCAGCCCCTTCTTCCAGCAGACCGCCACATGCTGCACCAGCGGATGAGCCTTCCGAAATTGCACATCGCACAGCAAGCGTTGGCAGCCCCGCCAGACCGCCAATCGGTCCAGTCTGCCCCGGAACTGCTCGCATTCCACATACACCTTCGGCTTGATCCGCACGACGTAGTGCAAGCCAAGCTGCTGGCAGGTCCGGGCCAACTCCGTCCGGCCAAAACCACGGTCCGCTACCACAATCACCTCCATCCACGAAGGCAAAAGCGCCTTCAGCCGCCGCAACAGGCCTTCTTCCAACTGGTTCTGGCTCCGGAAAAGTTTCTGGGTTTCGTAACTGGCCCACAACAACGGCACGCCCCGGCCTCGGATCACCGCGGCGGCCATCAGCGTGTGAAAGTCCCGCACCTGCGTCCAATCGAAGCTCACTACCAAGGGCCGGTTCTTCCAGCGCCGACGGCTGCGGAAAAGCCAGCCCAGCGGTCCTTGCATCGCTTCGGCGATGTGCACCCCGGGATTGCTGGTAAATCGCCAGGCCCGCTTGATGGCATGTTTGGCGGCCATATCCCGCTCGGCTGCCAGCAGTCGGCCAAGTTCCGCCAGACTGACCCGGCCAATCCGCACGGCCACGGCAACCAAATCCGCCAGGGTTTTGGTCTGGCTTTTTCTCATTCCCACACATATACTGGTAATCCATAGGATTGCTTCCATCGCGTTCATGGCGGTTCCCTCCGTTTGTGGCGGTTAAGTTAGACATAAACATACCTAACTTTATACCACAAAAGCACTTCGGAGAGACCGCCTATTTTTTCCCGCCCCACGAAAAAACTGGGGATAAGTCAGTTTCCGCCTGGCTTGCAGGCTTAGGACCGTATAAAATAAAGAGGGCGTAGGGTCCGGCTTTTTCCCCAGCCCCCTCGGCCTGATCCCCTTGCGCGTTGGCCAGAGGGAAAACACAACGCCCTCCATTCGGTTACGTACCCCGGAGCCGAGCGGGGAGCGTGCTTGGCAGGCCCAGCAGATTGCCAGGCCCAGCAGAATTGGCAGGCCTGGTAAAAGCGCCGTGCCAAGGTAGCCCCCTCCCAGAGATCGGAGCTGCCAAGCAGGTCCCGCCAAGGGGCTTTGCATTCGGCCAAAATGGGACTTGGTGATCATGGTATTCCAGGCATTTTGCTTTGGCTGGGCATGATGTGGGAAAGGCAGCTAGGATGCGGATTCAGCAAGTCGTGGGAATCTTTGGGTTGTTTATGGCAGTAGGGGGGCTATTGGCTTTTACCGGTCTGGTGCCGGTGCGATCAAGTCATCCAGGCTCCGCTTGTTGTCCGGGGGCTGGTTGTCCCCCCACGGGTTTGGGATGTTTGGGTTTGCCCGCCGAGGGGTTCGACCAGATCCAGGGGCCTTTTTCCGGAAAGGAGAACACGCTGATGACGGATGTGTCGAATTCCTCGGAAACGCAGAAGAATCCGCCTCCGGTGTCTGCCGGGCCGAACCAACCAGAAGTCTGTTGTCCCCATGCTCCTCCGGCCGAATTGCCGCTGGGGGGTGCTCCAGCCAGTTCTTCTGCTCCCCGCCGGGAAGTGGAAAAATCGGATCAGGAGTGGCGAAAGCTGCTCAGCCCGCTTCAGTACTATGTAACCCGGCAAAAAGGCACGGAACGGGCGTTTACCGGAAAATATTGGAATTGCTTCGAGCCGGGCGTGTATCGCTGTGTCTGCTGCGGGGCCGAGCTTTTTTCCTCGGAGGCGAAATTCCCTTCCAAATCCGGTTGGCCAAGCTTCTGGCAACCCATTCGGCCCCAGGCCGTGGAAACCCAGCCGGACCATTCCCACGGCATGATCCGCACGGAGGTATTATGTCGGCGGTGCGGGGCGCACCTGGGCCATGTGTTTGGCGACGGCCCGCCGCCCACCGGCCTCCGCTATTGCATCAATTCCGCTGCGCTGCAATTGGAAGAACGTCCGGCCGGCAAAAAAGATCGGCCGACCCCCTAAGGCTATTCCGAGTATTCCCCGCATCGGCCAAAATTTAGGGGACACCAGACAAGCAGCTCTTCCTTTTCGCTTGGATCCTTGTCGGAGCAACTCCTATGGCCTCAGACGTGGTAGGTCGGCCCATGGAAATCCTTTTGGTCGAGGACAATTTGGAGGATGCGGGATTCGCTATCCAATCCCTCCGAGAGGGAGGGTTGGAATGCCGCATTACGTTGGTTCGCGATGGCCAGGAGGCCCTCGACTTCTTGCACCGGCGGGGTATCTATGCTCGGGCGCCCAGGCCGGACCTGGTCCTGCTGGACCTCTATCTGCCGAAAAAAGACGGCCGAGAGGTCTTGGCCGACATCCGGGCCGACGAACACCTCCGCTCGCTGCCGGTGGTGGTCCTGACGGCCTCCCAGGTGCATGAAGACATTCTCCGGCAGGAGCGGTTGGCGGTCGATGGGTATATGGTTAAACCGGTGGATTTGCCCAAGTTTATCGCTCTGGTCAAACAGCTTCGGCAATTTTGGCTCAAAGAGGTGATCCTACCGCCTTTGGATTAGTCTGTTCACACCTACGGTGGGCTAGGAAAAGCTCCTCTGGGGGGCACAAAATTCTTCCCTCCCCCGTTAGATTCGCTTTGCATCGCTCCGGACGAGGCAGGAAAGGATTCTGCATCTCCTCTTATGGGGGGCGATCATACATCTTCTGGCAGGGGCCGTTGGGGGCTTCGCACTAATCCTTTTCCCCTACAGGCCCTTTCTCCGGCATTTTGGCAAGTGCTGTCCGGGCTGCTTCTACGGCTCGGGAAGGTGGTTCGTTTTTTGCCAAGTTTGGTTGTTCTATCTTCTCGCTTCGGTAAGGATGCCGCAGCAGAAAAACTTTTCCCATTTTGCCCAGTTGCTTTTTGCAAGCTACGGTTTTGTGAGGACCTAGATGCCGCTGGCTTGCTTTAGCACCTTGGAGGTCCTCCTCGGAGTAGGCCGGTTGCTGTAAGGCCGGTTTTGTGTTCTTCTTTCCTTCCAGGAGGTGCATATGTCCACGGTTCTCGACGAAGTGCGTGCCGCTGAAGCCGCGCACAGTGAAGGCTCCGGCACGCTGCAACTGGTGAGCTTCCATCTGGCCGAGGAAGAGTACGCCGTCGAAATCACCAAGGTGCGGGAAATCATTCTGCTGAGCGAGATCACCCGGGTGCCGCAAACCCCCGATTATGTGCGGGGACTGATCAACCTGCGCAGCACGGTGATCCCGGTCATTGATCTGCGACGCCGGTTCGGCTTGCCGCCCGGCGAACAAACCGCCGAAAGCCGGATCATGGTGGTCGATGTCCGCGGCAAGACGATCGGCATCGTGGTGGATGCGGTGGATGAGGTCTTGCGCGTCAGCCGCGACAAAATCGCTCCGCCGCCGCCCACGGTGGCCGGCCCGGGCCGAGAGTACTTGCGCGGCCTGGTCAAGCTGGAAGGCAGGCTATTGATCTTCTTGGACATCGACCAAATCCTTCGGCAAGAGGATCAGGAGGCCCTGGCCCGGATGGCTTAAAACGCCGCTCCCCAGGAGTGGGAGAGGCCCCTCAGTGTCATTCCCGCGAAAGTGGGAACCCAGTACGCCTCTCCCCTCGTGGGAAAGGCCCCGTGTCATTCCTGCGCAAGCAGGAATCCAGGAAACAAACACCTGGATTCCCACTTTCGTGGGAATGACATACAAGGTCCCCCTCACCCGCCTGGCCTCCGGCGTTGCCTTCGGCCAGGCCACCCTCTCCCGCGGTGGGGAGAGGGGATAAAAACGCCTCTCCCGCGGTGGGGAGAGGGGATAAAAACGCCTCTCCCGCGGTGGGGAGAGGGAAGATGGTCGTCAGGGAAGAGGCGAAAAACCGCTCCTCAGGGCGAAGCGATAGATCGTCGGAATGGGTGTGTGTTTTTTGGTCCCCAACTTTTAAGGAGTCTGTGATGACGCAGTGGTTTTCTCAGATGAAGACCGGAACCAAGATTCTGGTCGGGTTTGGTTTTGCTGTGGTGGTGGCGATTGTAGTCGGCGTGGTGGGCTACCGTGGCATCAGTTCCTTGGATGGTAGCCTCCATGACATGGCGGATGTCCGGCTGGAGGGCGTGAAGGCCCTGAAAACCCTCAAAATTGGCGCCGAGCAGATCAAAGCCGCCCAGCGCACGATTCTGAATCTTAATCTCAGTGCCGATATCCGCGGCAAGCGGCAGATGGACAACGTGGCCAAGGCCCGCCAGATGTACGAAGAGGCCTGGAAAACCTACGACTCCCTGCCCAAGACCCCGCAAGAGCAGGAGCTTTGGCAACAACTCCAAACGGCCTGGCAGCAATGGCGCCAGGACAACAACAAGTTCTTCCAACTCGTCGAGCAACTGGACGCCCTCAAACTGGGCAACCCGGAGCGGCTCATGAAGGATCTGATCACATTTCGAGGGGATCATTATCGGCTCCTCCATAATGTGAATCTCCTGCTCCGAGAGAAAAAGAACTTCGACGGCGGCGAAGATCATACCCAATGCAATTTCGGCCGCTGGCGGGCTACCGTGAAGGTGGAAAACCCAGAGGTCGATGCCATTCTCCGTCAGGCAGATCATTATCATGAAAAGACCCATGCCACGGTGAAAGAACTCAAGCGGCTTGTGGCCGACGGCCAAAAAGAAAAAGCCGAGAAGGTCTATAAAGAGGAACTCATTCCGGCCGTGGAAGCCACTTTCGCCGACTTCGGCAAGATCGACAGTTTGGTGCAGAAGGCAGCCGAGCTGGCCAAGGCGGCCGAACACCAGGCTACCGTGGTCTGCCGCGAAAGCGAGCAAAAGACCAAAGAACTTCTCGACAAGTTGGTCCAGATGAACGCTCAGGCCGTCGAGGAGGCCAAGCAACAAGCCGCGGCGGATGCCGCCTGGAGCAAGCGACTGATGGTCGGCGCCATTGTTGTCGG
>Ga0308419_1001468_pt1 | contig 15651 bp, 13 predicted proteins | sample HotsprSampleMS50_FD_203674 | JGI IMG/M metagenome (GOLD analysis project Ga0308419, IMG submission 203674) | Hot spring phototrophic mat microbial communities from Mushroom Spring, Yellowstone National Park, Wyoming, United States - 20090730_MS50 ... | reverse complement strand
TTATTTTGATAATAAAGATAAAGAAAATATTATTTCAGGTACATTAACATTTACTCAACATGGTAAGGAAGCTCTGGCAATTATTACAACTTTTAATGAACCAAAATTATTTTTTTATGAATATAAAGTTCCCAGTTTATCAGTAAAAGGAACAATCACAATTGGGAATAAGTACTATAATTTCAGTGATGAAACAACATTTGGTGTACTTGATTGGGGACGTGGTGCGTGGCCTTCAATTAATCAATGGTTATGGGCAGCAGGTGGAGGTTTGATAAAGGGGAAATTATTTAGTTTTAATTTAGGTTATGGTTTTGGTAATAATCATAAAGCAACTGAAAACGGTATTGTTTATAATGGTATAGTTCATAAATTAAATAAAGTAGTTTGGCATTATGATATAAAAGATTATATGAAGCCATGGGTTTTTACAAGTAATGACAAACGATTTGAAATGACATTAAAGCCAGTTTATCTGTTACATTCTGATATTACATTGAAAGAAATGGTTAATTTTTTAAAACAATTGTATGAAATTTTTTCTTTTAAAGAAATTATGGAAATAATTTCAACAAAAGCATATCTCAATAAAGTTTTTGGCTATTATTCAGGATATGTTATACTTGATGATGGTTCAAAAGTTATCATAGACAATATGCTGGGTTTTGCTGAAGTGATGTATCAGGAATGGTAAATTATTTATAATTTGGAAAAGGATTTTTGAAAATATATTAATTTAACATATATATATTGATAACGATTAATTATTTTACTTTTTTTACAAAATTTTATTGACTTTAATAAGGATATATTAGTATTTTGTTATTAAATACCGTCCATTCGGTAATAGAATTTGTAGATATAGGGGGCTTTATGAAGAGGTTTGCTATAGTTTTACTTTTAGTGGCAGGGTTTATTTTTGTTGCACAGGCTGGTTTTAGTACTACATATATTTTACATTTAAATGGGATGTGCTCGACAAATTGGCTTGATGGTAAGGGTACCGCACGATTAGCTAATGCTCCGGGTTATGTTTCAGTAAACTGCTATGTAGATAATAGAAGTACCATTGCTTATTCAGCAAGTCAGTTTAAATCAAATTATCTGGATGTTTATTGCAAGGGTAGCAATTGGTGCTATATTGTCAACTACAGTGCTGGTGATGTAATTATGGGCTATATTAACGCCAATTATACACCGCAGTGGAATATAGCCTATGTGTACACAACTGCTGGTGCAGGTGGCGGGAGCGAGATTGCAATCGCTGGCATATCAAATTTATTTACATGCAATCTAGCTAGCCAGTTAGGTGTAAGTACTGTTCGCAATATGTACAATCATAACGATACCAATGGTATCACCATCTATCACATTGGTGGTTACAAAGGGATTTTTGGTTCATCAGTGTTATTACCAGGTGAAGATGATGGAGCTGTAGCATATCATTCAGCTGGTGCATGTGTTAATTCTGGAAGCTATACTAATCTTTGCAGTTGTACTCACTGGACCAATCATGTCATTGCATATACCTGTACAGGCTACTACCTGGATCACTATGGTATGAAGATGAAGTTTATTTATCAGTTAGGCTGGTAAAAGGAATTATAGCATAATCCTGTCACAGGCGCGGCGTAAAAACCGCGCCTTTTTTTAAAGTTGCAAGAATGATGAAAAAGTATTATTATGCTAAGCAAAGTTACAAAACATTGTAATATTAAGAAATATAATTGCGAAATATTTTTTTAGTAATATCTAATAAATGATTTATGTATCATGAGGGAGAATTATGAAGATCAGTGGTAAAATGATTGGAGCAATTTTTGGGATTGTATTTCTAATTATTATATTTTATATAATTTCAGATAACGATGAAAGTAAGCACATACAGACTATAGCAGGCGATAGTTCAAAAGGATATAGCTCAGTGCTTGAGCAAATGGGACTCATCTCACCACAGCAAGCATTAGATGATTATCAAAAACTTTCCATTTATCCGCCAAATAGCCGACCACTAAGTAGGGAAAACATTGATTTACTTATGCCAAACCGCCGTTATGAACAGCCATTACTTATAGACAAAGATAACAACATCTATTGCTTATTTACCGCCGACAAATATCGAGTCATTGGTGATGATACAATTACATTTGTGCTTATGGTATTGCAAGGAACAAAACCCGACTCAGAAAGAATACCAATTGCTATAACAAAATCAGTCATTAAAAAAGGAAGTAACAATAACACTGCCAAATATGTAACGGAATTATCGCTTGCAAAAAACAATACTGGTGATTATGTTGCAGATTTTATTTGTGCACAAAGTTTCCCAACAGAAAAAAAATCAGGAACATATTGGGCACAGGTAGAATTTACTCTTGGTAATGATAAACATACTGAAGCTATTCCGTTTGAATATTTTCCTGAGAATACCATACCAGCAAAATTTACAGGCAACTTCAGGGATTATATCAAAAACGGTTCTTTATACATTGATGTTGAAATTGATGTTCTTAAAAAAGGCTATTATATCGTCGATGCCAATCTTTTTGATAATGAGTTAGAGCCTGTTGCATATACAATTGAAAAGCGAGATTTACAAACAGGCAAGCAATGGGTTCCTCTTCTTTTCTTTGGCAAGGTTCTTTTAGATAAAAAAGCAAAGCCGCCATTTGTATTAAGAGATTTACGCGGCTACAGATTTATTGAAGCAACAACGCCTGATCCCGAGTTTATGGATAGGGAAATGATAAAACCGTATGATGGCGAATATAAAGCACATTTAAGCACAGTAAGTGGGTTAAGTGAAAAAGAATGGGATGATGAGCAAAAGCGCAAGCGCATTGAGTTTTTACAAAAGGAAAGCCAGGGTGATATCGGTGTCCAGTAAACATATACACACAACATTCGTTAAGTTCATTATAGTATTACTATTTTGGGCGATAGTTACTGTCAATGGATGTGTTGCCAAAAAGGAACCTAATGAGCGGATAATTAATCTTGTTGTAGTCACTGCCTATAATTGTGATTCATGTTCAGAAGCAGATGAATATATAGATTATTTACATCGAAAAAATTATAATTTGGTCATAAAAAAAGCAGACATACACACACCAGAAGGCGCAAGCTATGTATCACGGTATCAGCTATGGCGAATACCTGTATATCTTTTTTTGGATGAAAAGGGGTCAGAGCTATACCGCATTGAAGGACATGCAACACGGGATGAGCTTTTGATGGCTATTGAAAGGATTAAAACAAGGCTCTGACCCCATTTATGGGGCGCAACTCGATGCGCCCCTACATAAACCCTTCTTTGCTCTGACCCCCTTATCTCTTTATTTTATTACTTTATCTTTATACATTACTTGCTTTGACTCTTTTTTTAAAACATTGAACATTAAAACATTGAACCTTGAACAACTTTTTAGGCTCTGACCCCATATTTTTTAATTTTTTCACATTTTTTTAAAAATTTTTCCCAAATCTTGTTAATTTTTCCATCTTCAAGCGTTTTATATAATGAATACGTTAACCATATTACTAAAACCAGGAGGAATTCTATGGCAAGGAAATTGCGTGTACAACTACCAGGTCTTACCTATCACATCACTTCACGATGCATCGAATGGAAGGGTATGTTACAAGAAGACTACTTTAAAGCTGTCTTTGTGGAAATTCTGCGCAAAGCCAAAGAAAAATACCATTTTAAGCTCATTGGCTACTGTATTATGGACAATCACATCCATCTGGTTATCCACACAGTAGAGGATGGAGCACCAATATCCCGTATTGTGCAGTACATAAAGGCACGTTTTGCAGAAATGTATAACAAGATTACCGGCAGGACAGGCCCATTCTGGAATGAGCGGTACAAGGATAGCATTGTGCAGTTTGCAAGGGATGGTGTTCATTATTTACTGTGGTTATTGTGGTATTTGGCGTATAATCCGGTACGAAAGAGGATGTGTGGGAGTCCCTTACAACACAGGTATAGCAGTATAGTAGCATATTTAGAGGAAGATGCAGATGTGGGAGTACCCATAGACCATCATGAGTATTTTATTAAGTTAGGCAAAACCTTTGCAGAGAGGGTGGCAAGATTCATGCAGTATGAGGAAGCATACCGAAAGCGGTATTCTTTAGTAGTTGAGTGGGTATAAAAAATAAAAAAAGGGTCAGAGCCTAATAACATATAACAAAAATATTGATTATTGAGTTGACAAATAATACTATTATAATAAATGTAACACTTATATTATAAATTTATTTCAGGAGGATGCGTATGTATAAATTAGTTAGGTTCTTATTAATTATTGTTTTTTGTTTTCCTGTCATTGCAATAGCGCAAGAACAGGGAAAAGAAGAAGCAATACAACTTGAAGAAGTCATTGTTTCTGATACGTTGCTATATCCTGGTACATATTATTCAGTAACTACGGATAAAATTAAGGATAGTGGCAGCACAAATTTGATAACAGTTATTAAAAATCAGGTACCTTCATTGTATACTGGCTCAAATAGAGTAATGGGGTATGGTGTTGCACGTAGTGGTTCAGCAAGCATATCAATACGGGGTATTGGAAAATCCGGATGGGGACCAACTACCGGTATTCCCATTCTTTACAATGGTATGGATACCACTATGGGCATCATGGGGCATCCAGTAGCTGACATTATGACTATGAAAAATGTTGAGCGTATAGAGGTGCTTATTGGGCCACAGCCTGTATTGTTTGGATCATCAGCAATGGGTGGTGTTATTAATGTTATTCCCAAAAAGCAAAAAGAGGATGGTTTTACCACCGAGCTTCAAGGTAGCTATGGTACATGGAATACAACCGAAGATTATCTTTACCATATGGGTAAGATGGGCAATTTAGATTACAGTGTAGGATATCAGTTTCAGAAAACTGATGGTGACTGGAAACAGACAATAAAAGGAAAAACATTCACATCAGAGTTTATGCAGCACAACGGCACAGTGCATGTAGGCTATACACTATCAAAAAACTGGTATATTTCGGTGGATAGTTATGGAATGAAACAAAATATTAATGATCCGGGTCCAAAAGGAATAAGTGCTTTAAGTGGACCACCATTGACAAATCAGTTAAATCTTCTTGAAGAGTTTGATATTACCCGTGGTGGAGTAGTTACAAAACTTACGCACAATTATGACACTTACAGTGGAACATTACAAGCTGAAGGTAACTTTGGACATCATGAATCAAAACGTGAAAACACTGGTGAAGATAAATTCAAATCCGATGATTCTTCGTATGCATTGCGTTTAAAGGAAGTTTTAAAGTTATGGCAGGGCAATACCATTACAACAGGTGCAGAATGGCGCAGATACGGTGGTACTGCAAAAGATGTTTTAGACAGAAAATATTATCTTGATGATAAATTTATGTATGATACCAGCATATATGCCTTAATGGAGCAGAATGTATTTAAAAATATTTTCAGTGTAAATGGCGGAGCACGGTATTCATATAATTCAGAATATGGCGATTATACAGCCTGGCAGGCAGGAGCAGCAGTACGACCATTAGAAAAGACTAAATTGTATACAAATGTTGCAAAAGGGTTCAAATTCCCTGATATACGGCAGGTTTATTTGAAAGGCATGTTTCCTGCTGTCAATCCCAATCCTGATTTAAAACCTGAAACATATACATCTGCAGAAGTTGGTATAGAACAGCAGCTTATGGATAAAGTTTTTGCCAATGCTGCAGTATATAGAATATGGTCCAAAGATAAGTTTGTATATACAACACAGTGGGTAAATGCTGATGATTTTAATTACAATGGAGCTGAGGCAAATATAACAATACAGGCCTTGCAATGGTTAGCAATAAATGCCGGATATTCTTACATTGACAATGAACAGGATGGAAGCTTCCTGCCGTATGTTCCAAAACACAAAGCAAACGGTGGCATTACACTAACAGTAGGTGATTTTAAAACGCAGTTAGAAGGTGAGTATGTAAAAGGCCTTTACGCCGATACGGCAGGTGTAAAAGAATTTGATGTATATTTTGTAGCTAATGCAAAAGTGTCATATACGGTTATGCAAAAATATACTGCATTTGTATCATTCTATAATATTACCGATAAGGAATATTCCACATTTGCAGTACTAGTGCCACCATTGGGTAATAAATATTGCGAATATCCTATGCCGGGGTTTCACTTTATAGCAGGGTTGTCGGCTACATTTTAATATTTACTATTTCCTTATTTATCAGATTAATAGCAGCAACAATAAGGGGTGCAGGGTGCACCCCGTTTTTTTTTGTATTTTAATGGCTTAATAAATTCACTTGCAAATTGGATTTAATTTTATTATATTGAATAAAAGTATTTTTATTTGGAAATTATTTTCAAATAGCATAGGTTGACTGAAATGATTAATTATTGGTAAAACTAATAATTTTAATAAATTATTATTTATGTACTACTGGAGGTAAAGCATGTGGCAAAGACAGCCAGGTTTTGCAGGTTCTTTTTACCCTGCTAATCCTGATAAATTAAAAAATGAAATACAAAATTATATTTCAAAAGCAAAAGTATTGCAACTTGAAAATCCCGTGGCATTTATTTCGCCTCATGCTGGATATATCTATTCTGGCCCAGTTGCAGCATACTCCTATGCACAGCTAAAAGATAAACCGGTTGATGTTGCAATAGTGTTAGCACCATCGCATCGAGCGCGATTTAACGGGGCTTCGGTTATATCTGATGGCGCCTTTCAGACCCCTTTAGGCAATATTCAATTAGATACAACTATCGCCCAAAAGCTTTTAGACGATGAGTTATTTTTAGAAATTAAAGAAGCTCATCAGTATGAGCATTCATTAGAGGTACAGCTTCCGTTTTTGCAGGTAGTATTATCTCAATTTTTATTGGTGCCGATAGTTATCGGTACCATTGACCTTGATGTGTGCAGGCACATTGGCAACAAAATAGCTGAAGCACTCAATGATGAAAAGCGAAGCTATGTGCTGATTCTTTCAACTGATCTTTCTCATTACTATCACTATGATGTCGCAAAAAAGATTGATACTAACTTTATTGAAGCATTGAAGAAATTTGATGAGAACTATCTCTATGAAATGTTAAAAAGTGATAAAGCACAGGCATGTGGAGAAGGGCCGGTACTGGCGGGAATGGTTGCATCAAAAAAATTAGGTGCAAAAAAAGTTGAAATATTACATTATGCAAATTCCGGCGATACAGCTGGCCCAAAGAATGAAGTGGTAGGGTACTTAGCTGCTGCGTTTGTAAAGTAAGGAGGAATGATATATGGTAGAACTCAATGAAGAACAAAAGAAAAAGCTTTTGCACCTGGCCCGTCGTTCAATTGAGGAATACTTGAAAAAACGATCATTACCCAAAGTTGATTACACTAATGAATTTAGTGATGAAGTGTTTAAACAAAAATGTGGGGCTTTTGTAACACTTCATAAGCACGGCTCACTACGAGGTTGCATTGGGTATGTTAAAGGTATAAAAACAATACCTGAAGCAGTTGTTGATATGGCAAAAGCAGCTGCATTTGAAGACCCGCGTTTTGAACCTTTAAAAAGCAGTGAATTAGAAGAAATTGATATTGAAATATCAGTGTTAACACCCATTGAACCTGTAAAAGACATATCGGAGATAGTTATCGGGAGGGATGGGTTGATTATTAGCAGTGGTTTCAGAGCAGGATTGTTATTGCCTCAGGTTGCTACAGAATATGGATGGGATGTTCAAACATTTTTACAACATACTTGCTACAAAGCAGGATTACCCGCTGATGCGTGGAAATGGGGCAATACAAAAATAGAGAAATTTTCAGCAATAGTGTTTGGCGAAAAGGAGCTAAACATTCGATAATTATTATAGTGGATAGGAATTGTTATTTAGATGTGATAAGTGAAGATAATTCCTGTATCTGTACAATTGAAACTGGATTCTTCATTTAGGTCAAACTAAGTTAAGCGCAATTTCTTAAATTTTCAGGACTACAACAAAATGACATTAATATTTTTAATATTGAGGAATAAATAGATGGATATTAGAATTTTGAAACAAGTATTAATTATGTTGATTATTCTATCTTTAATAATTACATCATGCTCAAAGAAAAAGGATTATTCTGATATAGAAAATCTACTTAATCAGTGGGCTTATGCAATTAAAAGCTTAAACTATAATGAATACAGTAGATTAGAAGCGTTTCCTAAGGATGTAAATACATTTAATACAATGTATCAGCAATATTATATTTCTAATATAAAAATTGTTGAGGTGGATAGAACACTTCATAATGCTACTGACAATGATGGGAAGCCGTATGAGTTTAAAAATGTGAAATTTATTGCTTCAATGTATAACAGGCAAACTAACCGTGTAGAACAAATTATTAACGGAGATGTAAAATTGATTCGTTATATATCAGGGTCAAAAAAAGACAGGGGATGGTTGTTATCAAACAGGACTTTTATTTATCAAGAATAATGTTTAATGAACACTGTTAATTCATACATTAATTATTATATATAATTAATGTGTGACTTGTTTTAAAATCGAAGTATTTTTAAGGAATAATTGCTGTATAATGAAAATAATTAGAAACATACAGGATATTGTTTCACGCAAGTTTATTTCTGCTTATCAAAGAGTTAGTGTAGTATTAATTATTATAATCTTATCACAGCTCTTAACTACAGTAACTATCGCACAAAATCCTGCCATGATTGCAGAAATCAATAAGCGTGCTCAGGAATATTATGATAAAAAAGAGCTTTCCAAGGCTATTATTGAATGGTTAAAGATACTGGAAATTGATCCCAATAATGAAGAAGTGCAGCGAAAAATAGAACTTGTTTATGAAGAAAAACATAAAAAAGATATATCATTACAAAGGGCAAAGTTATATTATAGATTATCAAGGAAGATGCTTCCAGATAATGTAAAAAATGCCCAGGATAATTCAAAGATGGCCATAGAAAATTTTATCATTGCCTACAGAATGGATCCTAATGATCCTGAATTACAGGTATTGCGTGAAGATTTGAAAATACTTGATAATGAGATCAAACTTGAGTTGGCCAAGAAGCGCATGGCCGAGGAGATAAAGAAAAAATATAATGCATTGTTAGAGGATGCTAATAAATTAATGATTGAAAAGCAGTATGAAGAAGCCATAAAAGTTTGGAACGAAATATTACGTTTAGTTCCGCTTGATACTGTTGGCATGGAAGGAAAGCGACAGGCTGAATTGGCAATAAGTAACAGATTGCGATATGAAAAAATTATGATGCTTATAGCATCAGGTGAAGAATTATTTAAGCAAGAAAAATACATTGATTCACGCAATGAATTTGCAGAAGTTCTTAAATTAGATGCAAAAAACAGAATTGCAAAAGATTATATATCCAAAATTGATGATATCCTTGAAGAAAAGCGAACATACGAACAGCGCCGCATACAGGCTGAACAATTTTATATAGCTGGTATGAATAATTTAAAATCATATGAGTTTGATCAGGCAAAAGAAAATTTTGAAAATGCGTTAGCATTAATTGACAATTATAAGGATGTAAGAGCTCAACTTGAATCTATTCCTAGATTAAAAAAAGAATATGAAGAACAGCAGCGCTTACTTAAGCTACAAAAAATTGACAAAACATTCCAGGAAGGTTTGATAGCATTAACTGATGGAAGATACAGAGATGCTATAGCTGCATTTCAGGCTACTTTAACACTGGACCCTAAAAATGAACTTGCTAAACGCTATCTTTCAACTGCACTTGATGCAATGAGAGTACAGGAAGAAGAAGTCGTTGATGCAAATAATCCTTACTATTCAATTGTACAGCCTTTGATAGAATCAGGGAAACGTCTTTATAATCAGGGAAATTATGATGAATCTAGAAAACAATGGCAAAAAATATTAAATTTATTCCCGCAGAATAGAATTGCCACTGAATATCTCCTGCGTTGCGATTTAGCTCAAAATCCAGAATCTTTTAAGAAGTTTGCTGATAATATTGTTAATGAAGGGAAGAAGTATTTAGCTGATAAAAAATTCAATGAAGCCTATAGAAAATTTGAATTAATTGCATCAATTGACCCACGCTATCCGGAAATTCAAAATTTATTAGCTTTATCCAAAGTTGAAAAAAGGAAAATTGGATTTGAAGGCACCGATGAAGATTTTCGAAAACGATATAATATAGCCATGCAATTATATCAGCAGGGCGGAAAAAATAATTTGGAAAAGGCACTTGCAGAATTCAGGGTAATTAATAATAAATATCCAGATAACATTCAGGTAGCAATAATAATTAATAAAATTGAATCACAGTTACGCTTTGAGGTAACTGAAGAACGTGAAGGGAAAAAGCTAACACCGCGTCAACAGGAATTGGTACGAGAATACTATTTTAAAGGAATTAATTATTACAGTAATAATCAATTTGAACTGGCTATTACTGAATGGCGAAAGGTATTGGCAATTGACCCTAATCATGAAAAGGCAAAGAATAACATCAAAAAATGTTTAATATTATTGGGTAGGTAAAACATGGCTGAAGAAAAAAAGATTAAAAAAGAAAAAAATGAAATTAAAACAAATAAAGTTAAAAATAAAAAAGAAAAACAACAAGCATCATCATCACAAGGAGTACGTTTTAGCCTTCGTTTAAAGTTTTCATTAGCTATTATTATATTAGCAAGCAGTATAATTGCTGTTATGACATATTATTTTATACAACAGGAATCTGAATTACTTCGCAAACAGATATTACAATTTGCTATTCGAGAAACAGAACGTTTGGCAGTCATTGCCCGTGAATCAATAAGTCAAAAAGACGAGTTGCCTCTGGTTGGTGCTGTTCAGGACCTAAAAAGTCTAGAATTTATAGATTATATCTATGTGTTGGATAACAATAAACGCATAATTCAGAATTTTGATCCTGAAAAAAATGGTACCATTATAGATGATGATTTAACTAAAAAGGCAATAGACAATACCAATACAGAAAAACCTTTGCTGATTGTATATAAGGATGCAAAGAAAGGAATTAATTTTTATGATTTGTCACTACCTCTTTTTCATACAGTACAAAAAGTGAGAATAGGTACAGTGCGATTGGGTTTTAGCGAGGAAATTATCTTATCTGAAATACGAAAATTGACAAACACAATTCTTTTAATTGGTATATTTTTCATTGGGCTTTCTGTGGTGGGTTCAATTGTTCTGGCTAGTGTAATTATCAAACCAATTAAAAAACTAACTGAAGGTGCTGTTATTATTGGTAATGGTAATCTTGACTATAAGATACAGCTGGATAGTACAGATGAAATAGGAAAATTGGCATCAGAATTTAACCAGATGACTGAGAGATTGAAGGTTGCTCAGAAGATGGAGATTGAAAGCAGAATTATGCAAGAGCAGATTGATTTAGCTCGTGAAATTCAGGAAGGGCTAAACCCAATGGGATTTTACAATAAAAAGGGGGTAGAGATCAAAGGATTTACCAGGGCTGCAAAAGGTGTTGGTGGTGATTATTTTGATTATATTGATATAGATCAATACAGGGTGGGGGCATTAATAAGCGACGTATCTGGCAAAGGGGTACCTGCTTCGCTTGTTATGGTTATGATACGTACAGTATTCGTTTCATATATACGTAAGGGAGATGTCCAATGTGCTGATGTTGTAAAAGCAATTAATGATGCATTAAGTGCTGATTTTGCGGTAGATAAATTTGCAACATTATTTTTCATGATATATGATCGTTCCAAACATGAACTAGCATTTTCAAATGCCGGTCATGGCCCTCTATTTTGTTATCGCTCAGCGTTAAATGCCTGTACGCTAACAAAATTAGATGGAGTACCAATAGGTATCATGGAAGATGTTGATTATAAACAGGCGAAAGTACCTTTGAATGTAGGTGATATTGTTGTGCTTTATACAGATGGGGTAACAGAAATGCGTAATGCAAATAAAGAAGAATATGGTCAGAAGCGTTTAAAAGATTTAATAATTGCAAATAAACACCTTAATGCAAAGGAAATCACTGATTTAATTGTACAGGATGTGGATAATTTCAGAGGGGAAGTGCCTCCTCATGATGATATGACGCTACTTGTATTAAAACGAACAGCTTAAATAATTTCAGTTACAGCAAATCCTCCTCGCTTTCATATATGGTAAAAAACTTATCCAGGGTGGCTAATTTTAGTATATTTAACACATCATCATGAATATTCATCAATGCAAATTTGCCGTTGTGGGCTCTCATCTTTTTCTGGCCAGCAACAAGTGCACCAATACCTGAGGAATCCATGTAATTCACATCTTTCAAATCCACTACAACACTTGAATAAGAACCGTCAGTAACGCTGAATAATGCTTTTTTTAATTCACTAACATTATATAAGTCCACTTCACCGCTGATTGAAATGACTTTATGCTCGCCAATATCCTTGAATTCTATTTCCATTGAGCTATCTCCCAAAATATTTTACAAAATTATAATTGCCGTATAATATATGAAATAACAATTTTAATTTCAAGCATATTTTTTTAGTTAATGGACAAACTAAACAAAAATTTTACCCAGCTGCCATATTCTGACTCAGCCCAAATCTTGCCTCTATGCTTTTCAATTATTGACTTACAAATATACAGACCCAATCCTGAACCTTTTATTCCTTCAGTGCCTTTTTGTTTTAAACGTGAAAACTTTTGAAATAGTTTGCCCATTCCTTCAGGTGGTATGCCAACGCCTTCATTAAAAACTGAAAATACATATTCGTTATTTACCTGTTTTAATTCTATTTTAATAATGGTCTCTGCTTTACCATATTTGATTGCATTATTGATAAAATTTGTAACAACAATTTTAAGCAAATTTGCATCTGCTTTGATTTTAGGTTTTACTTCTATATTAAGATCCAGTTTCATGTTTTTGATGTTGTTTGCATGTTCGGGCATTTCTACTATTGGTTTAATAACATCTTCATACAGGTCAATTTCCTGCTGAAATGATTCTAAAGAATCAAGTTCCATTTTGGATAAATCCAGATAATTGCGGATGATATCTTCTAAATACTGGCAATTGCGCAAAATTGTTTCAATAATCTTCTGCTGCTCAGGCGAAAGGTTACCAAAATAACCTTTATACAGTGTTTCAGCAGTTGTATGTACTACCGAAACCGGGCTTTTCAATTCGTGTGACACAATGGCCATTAAATCAAGCATTGCAGCTTCAGCTTTATTTTGGCGGGCATTAATTGCATTATCTACAACATTTCGTAATTCATCAGGAGTAAAGGGTTTGGGAATATAATCAAATGCACCTAATTTTAATGCCTCCCTGGCAGTATCAACAGTTGCAAAACCAGTGAAAATAATAACAGTAACATCAGGCTGTTCTTTTCGCAATGTTTTTAATACATCCATCCCACTCAACTGTGGCATCTTTAAGTCTGTGATAACAATATCATATTTTTTTGATTTGGCTTTTTCAAGGCCTTCCAAACCGTTTTTAGCAGTATCTATCTCCAGATCTTCTCTTTTTTTTAAGATCTTTTCACAGCTTTTTAATATAATATCTTCATCATCAATAATAAGGATTTTTATCTTATTTTCCATAATAATTATATCACCATAAATCAGGATTCTTAGGAATTAATTCTATTTAAATGGAATGCAGTTAAAGTGTCAAGTAAATAGAAAGATACCTATTTTTTTGTATAAACAATGTATCTATAAAGTGAGACAAATCCAGAAAGTTTTTAACTTCTCGCATTTCTGTGCAATAGGGGATATACACACTAGCTATACTATCACTCCAATCCCACAAATGCCTTCTATCAGGGTTTAGCCAATAAATATTGCGCGATCGTTCTTTGATTTTAATAAAAGAATCCAATCCTGGGTCCTGATTATTATTGCGTGCATCCCCCAGAATTAATACAGTGGTCTTGCTAGTTAATGCATCACTGTAATTTTGGATAAACTGGTTGAAGCTATTTCCATAGTTGCTTCCCCAGCCATAAGTAAAATTGGTGTCATTAAATATAGAATTTAAAGCAACTTCTGGATCCATTTCCCTGAATAAATCTGTAATTTCAACAAGGTTACTGATAAATGCAAAAGACCGTACTTTTGCAAATAAAGACTGCAATGTATATGTTAATAGCAGCATAAACCTGGAATATTGATTTACCGAACTTGAAATATCACACATGACAACAAGCTGAGGCCTGTCAACTTTTCGGTCCCTGTGAAAAATTTTAAACGGAACACCACCATACTGAAGATTACGGCGTAAAGTTCTTTTTATATCAATTGTTCCCCGTTTTACTCGTTTCTTGCGCAATGAAATTCTGTTTTTCATTTTCTGGCCAAAGCGCTTGATGAGTTCACGCATTTCTTTAATCTCATCAGGCTTTAGCTGATAAATATATTTATTCAAAAGATAATCTTCACGTTGTTTTATGGCGCTACCCATATTGCGTTCAAACATTCTTCTTCGCAGCATACCCATAATGGCTTCAAATACCTGGGGCGATAGTTCCTGTTGAATGGAGTCATCGGCGCCACCGGAAGCAAAGCGGGACCTTCTGTTAAAAAGCGACAATCCTATAGCGCCACCGGCTTCCGATGATTGTATCTCATCGATGAAAATTTTGGTTAAATATTCATTTGATTTTTTAAAAAAAGATTGAGGATGGGATTCCAAAAAATCATCTATAAGCGATTCCAATAATGATTTTTCTTCTTCTGAAAAAATAAAATCTTCTGCATTTGTATGTGATGCATACACTTCAAGTAAAGATTCGTTGTCCTTTTTCCTTTGAAAAAATTCTTCAAAGCATTGATTGAAAATAGGTATATCAGTGTAATCTTTAACTAATGTTGTTGCAAGAGTTTGTTTAAAGATTTCCTTTTCAGCAATCGAAATCAACGGGATGGCATGCATCATATCCATTATTTCAACAATGGATAGATTTACACCTGCTTTTTTTAAAACTTCAGCAAATTCAAAGAAAATCCCTTTTGCCTTATCTTCTTCGCTTATGAAATGTTTATCAAATACCATGATTTAATGAACTATTATGGTGTTAATGTTCTTCTTTACCAGTTCAATATCTTTTTCATATTTTAAAATAAAATTCAACGTATCAATTGCAATATCGCGATTCAATACTTCACAGCCAAGAAGAGCTAATGCTTTTGCCCAGTCTAATGTTTCGCTTATACTTGGGTCTTTTTTTAGTGGGAGTTTACGTATTTCATGAATAGTATTAATAATTTCTTTAATAAGATAGTTGCCACATTCAGGCACCTTTAATTTTACTATCTGTTCTTCCAGTTCCTTTGTAGGATAGTCAATATAAAGATGCAGACACCGCCGTTTCAAGGCATCCGACATTTCACGAGCGTTATTTGATGTAAGGAGTACAAAAGGCTTATTAATAGCAGTAATGGTGCCTATTTCTGGTATGGTGACTTGAAAATCGGAAAGGACTTCAAGCAAAAAAGCCTCAAACTCAGAATCAGATTTGTCAATTTCATCAATGAGCAGTACCGAAGGTGTTTGATTGGTGATAGCTTTTAAAATGGGGCGTGCCACCAAA
>Ga0308419_1001466_pt1 | contig 15665 bp, 13 predicted proteins | sample HotsprSampleMS50_FD_203674 | JGI IMG/M metagenome (GOLD analysis project Ga0308419, IMG submission 203674) | Hot spring phototrophic mat microbial communities from Mushroom Spring, Yellowstone National Park, Wyoming, United States - 20090730_MS50 ... | reverse complement strand
AATATAGACAGCACTGTCACAATAAGATATCCCCAACTACCAGCCATACCAACCAGTAAGTCAATAACCGCAACAATCATAATAAATGCAACAGGAAAGAGGCTTATAAACCTCTTCATGCAGAATAAAAAGGGCGCTACTGTAAGGAGGCTTAAGACCAAAAACAGGGGCATGGACACTAAGACACTATCACTTTGCTGTAGTATAATCGCCAACAAGACCCATAAGAAAAGCACTGTCAGCGGATAGATTACTCCCTTTGGTCTTTTGTGGTCATAGGGATTTTTGTTTATGCAAAACCACTCTAAGAAGACATTCACAAAGACATAAAAGACACTAAAACCAAGGATAATAGGCCTTCCTTCCCTACCTGTATGCACCTTTGAGACCATATACAGGTTATAAAAGCGGGTCTTTACTACACCCATTTGCCATAGCACCAATAACTGAAGCAACTCAAAGAATATGAGACCTAAGACAAACAGGCCAATGCCCTCTAAGGTCTCAATGAAGCTCAGCGCCACTATGTTTATGCAAAGGATGAGACATAACTGTATGATTGGAAGATTTACCTTGACAAGTATGCTGCTGGCTGACAAAAAAGCCACAAGCCACCAGTATGACCGATACACCTCAGGATAGTAGAGGTATAAAAACAATGTGCCACTTAACCATACCGTAAAGACCCCCTCTGGTGTGGGCTTCATGGTAAATACAAAGTGGTTCCAGTTTAACAGAAAGACCAATGCTGCTATAGAGGCAATGAGAGGCGAGGCGACCTTAAAAAGGCTCAAAACTACAAATACATTAGATAATAGGTGTAGTAGGATACAAAAGAGCCTTAAGCCCCTGTTGTTGAGACCCAAGAGTCTAAAACCAAGATAATCTATAATCGCCACAAATATACCAAAGGCAGCACAGACAGGATAAGGCAGGTAGTCTTGAGGGCTATATAGCCTCTTATCAAACCTCTTAAGATACCACCCCCTTGCATCAAAGAGGCACATCCTCTCATCGTGGTTTATAGCCCAATCGCCCCTTATAGGGTCACCCTTCGCAAAAAAGGGGCTTGATAGGTCATATTTACAGAGGATTATCTGAATCCCCGAATAAAGGATGCAAAGGGCTATAAATATTGCCTCTATGCCCACCTCTCATGCCCCTTCGGCGGCAATACACCTTTGGTAATAGGTGCTATAGAGTGGGTCAGACAGTGCCCTCTGCCTTATGGCACTTATTGGTTCATTAAAGATGTTGCCCAATGGGGTGTGTAAAAAGGGGCAGGCAAGCACATCCCCATAGGGTGTAATGTAGAGTATCTCCTTTACAGCCCCACAGCCATAACCACCGAGATTTGCCTGAAAGTCTGTGCGTATGTAAGGTGAGGTCTTTGTCAGAGATGTGACATAGTTCATATCCTGTTGTGTAAGAAATATATCATCCTGCTCTGCCCATCGGCCTGCTCGCACAGGAAGGATGAGATATGTTATCAGGCGGAGAGATTTCACCAGTTCTATGAGATTGTTAAAACCCTCGCTATAAAGAGACTGGTGTGTAATGACCGTGCCAATAGTCACCCTAAACCCCTTTTTTATTGCAAGCCTTATGCCCTGTAAGGTCTTTTCAAAGGCTCCGTCCATGCCCCTAAAACTATCATGCTCAGTGGCAATGCCACTGTCAAGGCTTACCGTAAGTATGTCCACACCCATATCTTTGAGCCAACGGAGCCTATGTTCATCTAAGAGTGTCCCATTGGTAGTAACAGAGATGAGGTTTTTATAGGGCTTAAAGACCCTGATAATATCACCCAAATTTGGATAAAGGAGGGGCTCTCCTCCCTGAAAGGAGAAGTTCACAGTGCCCAATTTCATGCACTCATCTGCAACCCTCTTATAATCTTCAATCTCCATAACCCTACGACCCCTATCTTCAAGGGCTGTGGCAAAGCAGTGCTCGCAGTGTAGGTTACAGGCAAAACCGATGGAGAGGTCCACATACCTAAGGGGTGGTCTCTTGAGCACAAGGCTCTTAAATACAGCCCATGCAAGCCTAAGGGTCAGTATTGGTTTATGGGGCCTAAAGGCGTATCTAAAGTTTAGGGCAAAGGACTGAAGGTTCATCTAAAGAGCCCAAATCTAACAATCCACCACAGTGCTGCAATACCGTCTTTCCAGGTTATCTTCTTACCCTCTGCGTATGTCCTGCCGTAGTAGCTCACAGGCACTTCATAAATCCTCAACCTAAGCCTTGCCACCTTTGCGGTAAACTCAGGCTCAAAACCAAAACGGTCGCACTTGAGTTCTATTCTATCAAGAACCTCCTTCCTAAAGACCTTGTAGCAGACCTCCATGTCTGTGAGGTTTATGTTGTTAAATATATTTGACAAGGTCGTAAGAAACCTGTTGCCCACATAGTGCCAGAAATAAAGCACCCTGTGGGGTCCACCCAAAAAGCGTGACCCAAAGACCACATCTGCCTTTCCCTCAAGTATGGGCTTAAGTAGGGCCGGATAATCAGCAGGGTCATACTCAAGGTCTGCATCCTGCACAATAACCACATCACCTGTAACATACCTAAAGCCTGTCCTTAATGCAGCACCCTTACCCCGATTTTTATCGTGTAGATAGATCTTTACCCTATCATGTCCTTCAAATAAATTGAGCTTGCCTCTGGTGCCATCGGTGGAATAGTCGTCCACTATGATTAGTTCCTGCACCATGGGCTGTTCTAATACGCAGCGGGTAATCTCTTCAATGGTAAGTATTTCGTTATAGACAGGCATCACAACGCTGACCTTCATGTCAATCTCCTCGGAGCCTCTTGTATGAACTGTCTTGCCTGTAAAAGGGGTAACTGAGGCCTGTGGCAAGCATGATAAAGACCGTTATTGTGTAGCCCTTTACAATGGTAAATATTGAATATCCTCTCTCATCAGGGGTCTTGATAAAGGAAAAAACTGACTTTGCTAATAAGAAGGCAACCATGATTGCCAAAAGACAGAACAATACGATGTCGTACCTAAAGAGCGTTAGCATAGAGCCTGCAAGCAAGGTCCAGCCAATAAGGCTGTATGGTAGTAGTAGCTGTTGGGCAAGCTTTGTCAGATATATCATCTTGAGCATACCAGCCATCTCGGGAAGTCTGTAGAGGAAACGAAGGGTCTCCCTAAGATAGGCATTAGACTTTCTAAACTTATGGGAGACAAAGTCTTGCACAGATTGTGGACCCCTTGTCTCAAACACTACGGTATCGTCTATGTAAAGGGTCTTGCCGCCAATACTGTTGGCATGGCTTGCTATAAATATATCATCGGCAACTACATCCTCTGGCAGGTTTTCAATAATCCATCGCCTGAAGGCATAACAGGGTGCGACAACCATAAAAGAGCTGTATGCCCTGCTCTCAAGGAGCCTCCCCTTGTTTTGGCTTAACCAGAAATAGCCTTCTATCGGCAGGGTGTCAGAAGGGCTGCAATAGGCGCCAACCACAAGAACCATAGGGTCTTGAAAATAGGCCACCATCTTGATGAGTGCATCAGGCATCATGATCGCATCTACATCAGTGTTAAATACGATCTTGCCCTTTGCCTGCTTTAATGCCTGATTGACCTGATTTATCTTGCCCTTTTTGTCTGCTATCATTAGCCTCATGTATCCTGTATCACTGATGGCATCTGTAATTGCCTCTATCGTTCCATCGGTAGAGCCACCGTCTACAAATATCACCTCCATGAGTTCATGAGGATAATCAATGGTTCGTAAGTTTTCTATCTTTTTGGTTATAAGGTTAACCTCGTTGTAACAGGGGACTATCACTGTTATTGTAGGTAAAGGAGACTCAGGAGGGCCTAAAGGCCCCTTTTTCTTAAGAATCACCACAAACCAGAGAAATATAAAGTAAACAAAGAGGGTCCATATTATTATCGCCGTTACAGCAAACATAAGAAACTCAAGGATCCACATCTACCTTATATACCTCCTCCAAAAGACCGCAGGTATAGCCTCTCGGTAGGTCTTGAGCTTAGAAAATAGCAGTTCCTTTGGGTTTCTGAGCACCTCCATAAGATAGGGAAGACTTATGTAAAACCTCCTGTATGCCCTTTTAGAGACCTCTTCAAGCTGCTCATGGCTCAGGGCTGGATAACTTAACCTCGCACCGTCAAAGTATCCCTTTGAGACCACCTCGTCATAAAACGGCGTCCCTTTAAAGGGGATCATGAGCTGAAACTGGGCCGTGTGAGGCCTCATCTTGCAGGCCCAATCAATGGTCTTCTGTGCGCTCTCAATTGTCTCATCAGGAAAACCTATTGCAAAGTCCCCATGTATCCTTAACCCTGCCCTCTTTGCGTCTTCTGTAAATTGTGTCATCTGCTGGACGGTTATACCTTTTTTTATTGAACGAAGTATGGTGTTGTCGGCAGACTCAAAACCTACATGAAGATTCAGACAACCTGCCTCCTTCATCAACTTCAGTGTCTCATAGGTCATGTTAGCCCTTGCATAACAGGACCAATTAAGCCTTATACCTGAGGCGAGTATGGCACTGCTCAACTCCCTTGCCCTCTCCTCTGTAAGGGTATCGTCCTGTATCATTACAGACTTGACCTCAGGCATTTCCCTGACAATAAAACGGAGCTCATCAATTACATTGCTAATAGATCGGGTGTTGTAAACAGGGCCCTTGATGTATGTGTTAACCCAAAGACAATAGGTGCATCTTCCCCATTCACACCCCCTGCCTGTAAGGATGTCCATAAAGGGATAGGGCTCAGAGGGTGTGCGGTATTTATAAATATTTAGGTGGCGCTTAAAAAATTCAGAGACAAAGGGGACCTTGTCCAGTTGGGCAGTGCAAAGGTATGGCCTCTCAGGGTTTCTAAATATCTCTGATGAGGAATCTCTACAAAAGAGGTTTGCAATCCCCTTAGGATCCTTACCTTCTATAAGCTCTGCCACTGGCAACTCAAACTCGCCTGTTATCAGATACTTGACGGTCTTTGCCTTTGACAATGTCAGCATTGGGTCAATAGAGGCATAAGGGCCTACAATGACAATCTCTGCCCCGCTTATAGCCTTGAGCCTTTCTGCAAACTCTATATCGCTGTCTTCGCTTAATCTGCCACTATACAAAACTATCCAGTCGGGCATGAAGTCTCTAACAATTGCCTCTGTCTCAGAAAAAGAGAGACCGTATGCAGGGGCATCTATGAGCCTCACTTCATGGCCGCATTTTTCAAGCCATGCCCCACAATAGCCCAATAAGAGTGGATACCACTGACTCCCTGAGAGGGAGACAAAATCGCAGCGGGCATTGCGCATATAGTTTTTGAGATATGGTGCAGATAGGAGCAATACCTTCATTTTATTGCCCTTATCTTGACAAGGGGGGCAGAGGTGGGACCCATCTCCCTTTTGCCCCAAAACATGTCAGTTAAGGGGTTTAGACCATACCAGTGAAAGGTCATAGAGACCTTGCTAAAACCTACAGCCTCCAAGAGCGATCTAATCTCATGAGTAGGGATGCCTTTAGAGTGATACTCCGACAGGTGATACTCCACCTCTTGTAATGACGGACATTGGCGCCTGTATCGCCTCAAGGGGTTAAAGACAGACCTGTAGAGCCTGAGCAGTGTCTTATATCTTGTGTAAAATTGGTCATTCATATCGTGGTCTGAATAATAAAGTCCGCCTCTTTTGAGCACCCTATATATCTCCTTAAAGAGCCCTTCAAAACCATAGCAGTGATGTAGTGTTGCAAAGGTGACTACACAGTCAAAGGACTCAGCCCTGAAGGGTAAGTGATCTAAGTCGCCATTAATCCTTAATATGCCCTCAGAATCTATATCATGTAGTATTTTATGGGATATATCTAAACCATAGACCCTTTCATAGAGCCCAAGGGCATTTCGGCACACAAAGCCACTGCCACAACCCAAATCCAGTAGTGAGCCCCTCTTGTTTGAACCAATCTCTGCCCTTACATACCCTGCAAGGCCCTCTGATCGTCTGCCGTCAGATTGTTCATATTTATCTCCAATCTTGTTATAAAAGCACTTGTTTGCCTCTTTAACCCTCTCAGCTTGCCCTATCATATCAGCCCCTGGGACCTGTAATAATCAAAGGCATCCCTCACTGCCTCCTCAAGGCTTATCAATGGATGCCAGCCGAGTTCTGACCTTGCCTTCTGGTTGTTGTAATACTTGTAACCGAAACTCTCTCTAATGAGTTGCTCAGATATGAGATTTACACCATTGCTTTTTGCAGGCAGTAGCCTTTCAATAAGCCCTGCCAAAAAGATCGCCGGGTATTTAAAGGACTTTGGTAAGACAATAAACCTCCTCTTTAAACCCAATGCCCAAGCAATCCTCTTAAAGAGATCACTGTAGGTCATATTCTCTGAACACAGGATGTACCTTTCACCTGCCTTGCCCCTCTGAGACATTAGTATAAGTCCTTCAACAAGGTCGTCAACTGCCACAAAACTTGTCCCCCCTTGCGGTATAACCTTTGCTTTACCTTCATAGACCGTCTTTATCACACTTCCAGAATTGAGTCTCTTATCGCCTGCCCCATAGACAGTGGCAATGTTGGCAATGGACACATCAAGCCCCTTTGCGGCATACTCAAAGGCAATTCCCTCTGCCAAAGTCTTTGTATAGGCATAGGCATTGTCTCTTTTTATTATCGGCTTTGATGACTCGTCAATGAGCCTGTGGACAGACTCTGAATACCCAAGCACTGCACAGGCGCTAAGGTGGACTACCTTACTGACACCTACTTTATGGCATGCATCAAGCAATGCCCTTGTGCCCTCAACATTTATCAGATAGGCAAGGTCATAGTCTGCCTTCCGAAACCCTATATGGGCGGCACAGTGAAATACACAATTGGTCTGACTGAGTGCTGTTATGTATGTATCTGGGTGATTAATATCGCCTTTAACCACCTCCAGATGCCCGCCTGCATTATGTGGTTGTTTTGCACCACTGAGATTGCAGAAATCTTTAATAGCTAAGTGACCGCTTAAGGGAGTGTCAGGTGGATTTCTAAAGAGTCCTATAACCCTATAGCGCTCTTTGATGAGCCTCCTTAAGAGATTTGAACCAATAAAGCCCGATGGGCCTGTAACAAAGATGACCATAGATCGTTAAGGGTCGCTCTTAGAAGTACAGACACCCTACAATTGAGTCTCTACTTGATACTGCTTTATCTGTTTGTCAGGGGTGAGAATAGTCATATTAAAGGTCAGGGCTTGGGCAATTATGACCCTGTCAAAGGGGTCTTTATGGAATTCGGGCATATCTACAGTTGCAAAAACTTGACATTACCTCCTCTGGCAATTCCTCAAAAAAGGACTCTGGCACCTGAAATACATCCTTTAGGACGCCTATAGGGCGAGGTTCCTTTAAGAGGCCTTTACAGGGCAAAGTTCCGCCACAGGGATGTCCTTAATACATATAACTACATTTTTGCCTGCATGGGCCTCAAGAATGTAATGATATAAATCTGTCTTGGCTTCATCTATCGTTATGTTCATAGTGTATGAATTTTAAAATAAAGACCTTCCCTTGTCAACAATCACCCCTTTGCCCTTTTAAGCAGTTCCTCTGCCTCTTTAAACCTTCCTACGCGCTTAAGGGCATCGGCGTAATTGCATAGTAGGTCCATGTCAGTCCTACACAGCCTGTATGCCCTTGAAAACAATGCCACTGCCTTTTCTATCTCTCCTGCTGCAAGCATTATTACCCCCATATCGTTCAGGGCTGGATAGAAATCAGGAAATTTGGCATGGACATACCGTAAGATATTGATTGCCTTTTCAGTCTCACCCTCGGCAAAGACCTCCTCAGCCCTCTTTGTAAGCCTCTTGGCAGTCTCTATATCGGGCTTTAAGGCTTGATACACAGGAGAACGAGGGTCATTATAGGATGTGGGCAGATCAAACCTCTCTGCAAGGTAGTCAATAGCCTTAAAAAAGATTTCTGTAATCTTAGGTATCAATCTCACAAAGTATAAACCCCTCTGGCACCTCAGTATCAGGTTGCCAACTCGCAGATCACCAACCCCTCTGGTATGTCAGAATCTGAATTGGTGGTGCTAAGGACATTGATCGGCTTTATTAATGGCAGGGCATATTCTGCTACCTTTGAGCCCCCTGTGGTTATTATCACATAACGGCCCCCCTCTTTTATAGCCCAATCAATAATCTCTTGGTTGTTCATTGCATTATCATCGGCAAACCGAAACCTGTGTGCCTTCTGCATCCACAGAAATCTAAAGCCATAACAGTGGCTATAGATAATACTACGAGCCTCTGGCAACAGTTCCTCTATATATTTTGAGAATGTCTCTATAGAGTTTGTCCTTTTTGGGTAGCCCTCAAAGGCTATCAACAACTGCCTCCATAAGACCAATCCACATAGCCCAATGAGTCCAATTTGTATTATTAATGACATCTGAGGCGCTTGATTGATAACTGATTGGAGCAAAAGGGCGACAACCAACAATAACAATGGGAATATAGAAACGACCCTTTTGAGATAGAAGTGCATTGGTGCCAACGATAGGATATAAAGCGAGATAAACGAAACAAGGATAAAGAGGGGCTTGCTAATATCAAAGGCAAATATAAATAGGGTCACTATTACAGGTATTGCTATGAGCAACAGCCCTTTACCGCATCCCTTTGATAGGTTTATAATTGTTCTCCTGAGACCAAACCACTCAACAAAGAGGTTTAAGACAGAACAGAATACCCTTAGCCCCATTGGTCTTAGGCGCACACCCATACTCTTTTGTATGCCTGCGTGAACCTTTAGGGCGACAAATAGGTTGCTGTATCGCCACTTTGCGATTCCATACTTGGCCAATATTAACGCTTGCAGGAACTCAAAAAGGCACAAACCCATTACAAATCCTATCGTAACTGTAATCATGCCTACCATCCCATTTATCGCAAACGATAGGGGCAAGAAGAGCACTAAGATATAGGCAGGGAAATTTATCTTTGTAAGTATTACACTTGACGATAAGAGGGCTAACAAAAAGATGTTTGAGGCAAAAAATGATTGATGGCATACATAGATATAAAATATCCCTGCCAAATAAAGGCTGAGGATATTCTCAAGGACAAAGTGCCTTGTCAGTATGAAATAATTCCAATTCAGCATTAAAAGAAGGCAAAGGATAAATGCCAATATTGGCGAAAGGAGGGAAAAGGCAGTAAAAACTATTAAGGTGTTTGTCAATGTGTTAATTATAAGATTAAAAAATCTCAGCCCAAGATTATTTAGTCCAAAAAGGCTGAAACCCACATACATCAAGGCTGGTGAAAGCACCCCAAAGGCCGCTGCAAGGGGTTGGGGTAGAAAGTCCCAGAGGTCTAAGTCGGGTTGTGTCTTCTTTAGATAAAGGAACCTACCATCAGACAGGGCAATCTTTTCATCATGGTGTATAAACCAGTCTTCCCCTGTGTGACGGGACCTTACAAAGTATTCAGAGGTCATCTCATACTTTATGGTTATTAGTTGGATTATCAGGATTGCTAAAACAACGATTAGGGCTATGGACAGTAACATAAGTTCATCTCAATACAGCCATAGCGGCCCTTGCCTTGACTTTTAATTCCTTAAGGCTACGGACCTTTAGGAGTCTCTTTAATATGTATCCAAACCTGCGGTAATAACGAATATGGGCATCTCTGTAAATGTCAGATAGCTCCTTTGCACCAAAGCACTTAGTATAGAGTTGCACATAAAATTGTGCCTTTGGCGACAAGACATAGTCTTTCCAATAATTGGGGTCTAAAATGCCCTCTGCCACGGCCTCATCATACATCTCACAACCAGGCAAGAGTTGGAGTATAGAAAACTGGGCATAATCTGAGTCAATCCTGATTGCAGTATCCACTAACTCTTTCAAGTCCTGAGTTGACCTGTGGTTTGGCAGCCCCATAATCCAGTTTGTACTCGTCTCTATCCCATATTTTTTGGCAAGTCTCACGGCCTCAAAGGCCTGCTGTATGGTTATCTTTTTCTTGATCTTCTTTAAGCCCTCATCATTATAGTCTTCCACTCCAAAGAGGATCTGTCTGCAGCCTGCCATTTTAGAGACCCTGAGCATATCATCATTTACACTATCCACCCTCCCTCTGAAAAGCCATGAGATATGCCCTCTCATCTCTGAGTTTAGTATCATCTCTGATATTTCAATCACCCTCTGTGGTGTGATGTTAAACATGTCATCAAAGAAGTAGAAAAACCTTATGCCCCTCTCATAATACCAGAGCATCTCTTCTATGATATTTTTTGCTGACCGCACCCTGTATTGTTTATCAGGCACTTGACAATAGGTGCACTGAAAGGGGCATCCCCTACTCGTGCAAATAGTAGCCATCGTAGTCTCTCTGCCAAAGGGGGAATAGTATCGCTTGTAATTAACTAAATCTATGGCAGGAAAGGGCAGACTGTCTAAATCCTTTAGATACCTTTTGCCTTGCTTCTTAATTACGGCGCCCCCTTGACGATATAAAATATCCCTCGATACTGTATCAAAAGACCTGCCTTCAGCTATACAATCAATCATTTCCTTGAATGTTATCTCCCCATCGCCTATCACAAGGCTGTCAAATTCCCTATGGGTCATTGTCTCTTCAGGAAATAGAGATGTATGTGGCCCTCCAATAGCTATATGGTCAGAGGGGCAGAGAGCCCTCACTAATTTGGCGGTCTTTAGGGCATCAAAAAAGGTATAAGTAAAGGAACTGATACCAACTACATCAGGGCTATAGGCCTTAATCGCCTGCCCAATCGCCTCATAGGACATGCCTTCAGCTACAGCATCCATTATCATGACATCATAAGCAGAGTGTCTTTTGATATACGATGCAATATACATGAGCCCAAGGGGTGGAAAGGATGAAATCTCCGCAAGGTCAATCTCCCAATCATTAGCTGTCCATTTGACGATGTTGAATCGGGGCGGATTGATTAGGAGTATCTTCAAGCCTCTCCCCATTCAGATAAGCCCTGATAGAAACTTATCGGCGCTAATTATTAGTCTGGTAAGATAGCGATCTTTGAAGTTCATAGATTTAAAAACACCTATGTATTCTACCATACTCTAAAAAATTGACAAATATTTTTGAGTATGGTCTAAAGTGTAGGTGAGATATTCACAGTGGCATATGCTTGTTTATTATCCCAGCAATGACTTCACTGTTGACACTTTTTGGAAATAAAACACCCCTTGCAAGCCGCTTTATGGTATTAACATTAATAAATCCTGAATGGAGTAATATATCCTTCCATGAGTATAAGATATTGTAAGGATTTCTATCGTCCTTTGTCTTGAAAAAGAAAAATTATCATCCACAATAGCAAATTGTCTGACTTGATAAGTCTTGATTAAATGCTCAATCTCAGATAAGACATCCTCAGGGCTTCTATAACGCCATCTTTTACCGTGGGCAAGGTGCATGTTGCAGTAGGTACACTGGTTGGGACAACTCCTTTCTTCACCCTCGCCTATAACAACAAAATCAGCACCGCTTGAGTCAAGACAATATTCAGGAAAGGTTGTCGGATGAATGCCTCCAATTACAATAGGCATATCCTTAAACCTTGACCTCAATATCTTCGTGAGCCGCTCTGTAAAAGGCCATCTTGATGAATACGGGCATGTGATCCCAATCATGTCTGGACTAAAGGCGTCAATCTCAGAAAAGAGTCTTTGCAGATCAAAGCCAAAAAAGTATATGCCCTTTTCGTTGACAGTTCTATCAAGATTAAAAATCCTTGCCTTATGCCCATACTTTTGCACATAGGCAGATAGATACAGGATTGAAAGGGGCGGCATGTGCTGAAAAAAAGGCTCGTTTAGTATATAAGGTGAGTTTAAAAATGCTACCTTTGCCATTATTTTTCTGACAAGAATCTTAAAAAATTAGTGCTATTAATAACTGATACCTGTGCATTCTTATGGTTCTGCATAAAAGACCTCGGTATCCTTGCGTCGGGCGCCTTCCATTTTATCTCAAAGGCCCTCATATCCTCTGCCATTAGCTCAATTAGATCCACCTCTTGCTTATAACTATTCCGCCAAAAGTAGGTATTACAATTTATAAAGTTGTTTTTTAAGTATTTTAACCGCTCTGCAATTATAAAGTTTTCCCATAATCCACCCCAATCATTCCTTAGGTGTGAGGGATTGAAATTGTTTATTATTGCATTCCTAATACCTGTGTCGTAGAAAAAGACCTTCCTCTTTTTCTTAAGCTCATTTCTAACATTTGCACTGTAAGGATAGAGTCTAAAGATAATAAATGCCTTCTCAAGAATCTCTATGTATGACTCTACTGTCTTTTTGTCTATGCCAAGCAACCCAGCAAGCTCAGCATAAGAGACCTCAGAGCCTATTTGTAGTGCCAATGCCTGCAGAAGTCTCCTCAAGACATCGTGGTTTCTGATCCTTTCATAGACAAGAATGTCCTTAAAAAGGTATGAGTCTGCAAGGCTCTTGAGGTTTATTTCTCTATCTTTGGGTTTTGTAATTATCTCTGGATACATGCCATAGATTACAAACTGTTCAATAAGCCTGTTTATTTCAAGATCGCTATATATTTGCCGAATCTCTGCTATTGAAAATCCAAAGAGATGGAATTCATACTTTCTGCCGGTCAGTGGTTCCATTATAGAATTTGAGAGTTCAAAGGACGATGACCCTGTAGCCACTATCTGAAGACCTGCAAAATTATCCACCATAAGCTTTAAGGTGATACCAATGTCTTTAACCCTCTGGGCTTCATCAATAATTAACAAGCCGGTGTTATTTAACATATATTTAAGCTCTGTAGAGGTCTTCTTTGATAGGCTCTCTGCAACATCAGGCTCATCGCAGTTGAGATAGATGCAATCAGGATAAGATTCAGACAGTGCCTTGACAAGGGTAGTCTTCCCTACCTGACGGGCACCATATATGATTATTGCCTTGCCCTTGAAGAAGTATTCTTCAATCTTTGAGGCTATTGTTCTATTAATATTCATAATTTTAGCGATTTAAATCACTAAAATAATATAAAAATGGGGAATATAATGTCAATATCTAACCCTTCTCTCTACCCCAAAGCACCATAGCAGAATTTTTTGCAAAGGTGAACAAAGACCTTAAATCGGTGCTTGTGATAGTCTGCCATACATATTTCGGGTTGCGAATGAAGAAGCCCATGTAAACACTCCGCCTCACCTTTAGTAAATCAATGTCACAAGGAAAGGGCGGCCTATTGCCAGCGGGGTCATAACAAGACCAGTCCCTTGTCATATTATATTTCTGCATAAATTCGGGGAATATGCTTGAGCCTGGATATGGAATGGCAATGTTGCATTGCAGGGCATCTGCCTTGAGCTCACTGACCATATTTATAATACGCCTTGCCATATCTTTTTCAGATCTATCGTATCCAGGAAAGAGTATTATAAATGCGACTGTCTCAATGCCAACCTCCCTTGCAAGCCTAAAGGCGCTTATGGTCGCCTCTTTTGTGGTCTTTCTGTTCAGTTCAGTCACTAAATCAAGGTCCTCTACGCCAAAAAAGAGCCTGAAACAACCTGAGGACTTCATAATTTCAAGCAGTTCTCTTGATATGGGAGAGACTCGCATATTGCTGCACCATCTGATCTTTAACCCCCTCCTCAAGACCTCTTCACAAAAGGCCTGTGTCCATTGGGGGTTGAGGTTAATTGCCGAATCTATGAAAAAAAAGGACCTTATGCCAAATTCATTGTAATCCCTCTCTATCTCACCAACAACCCTACCTACTGACGGCGTCCTGAGCTTCCTGCCCAGCAAAAATGGTATTACGCAATATGAGCATGGATAAGGACAGCCCCTGTTTGCAAGCAGTATAGAAAAAGGCCCTTTGCCCATAATAAGTGAGTGATAAGCCTTTATGTCTATCAAATCAAGGGCTGGATAGGGCAATGTATCAAGGTCTTCAATCCATCCTGGTTGGGATGAGTAATTATCGGCTGTCCACAACCCTCTTTCAATGGACTCACCTTTAACCGCAGAAGATGCACTATATTCAGGGTCTCCTACCAATATGTGAGTTGCCCCCTCTTTAAAGAGTTCCTCAGGCAACGCCATAGCATGAAAACCAAAGACCACCCTTTTTGCGACACTACTTTCCTTTGCAATGTGCAAAATTGGATAGTCTTCTATAGCGGTCGCAGTAGCTATGTTTGTCAAAATTGCGTCAGGTCTAAAGGAGACAATCTCATTCCTTAGGGCATCAAAGGGCCTTTTAAATAGGCGCATATCGAGTATTTTAGGCTCAATGCCATTTCCCCTTAATACAGCTGCAACAGAGGCAATATCACAGGGTGGCATAAGACTGCCTACTGGGCTCGTAATAGAGCAGGTCCAGAACTTATTCTTTTGCCTACTTGGAGATGTGACCAGCAGCGCTCTTAGATTGGCAGCACTCATATCTTGTATCTCTTCTTTGACAGTAATGTCTCTACTTTAGGTAGCAATTTATTTAGAGTTAGCGTATCAAACATAGCTGCACCCAATGCAAATAAAATTGGAGGCTGATACATATTGCAATCTCTGCATATCTTAATGGTCCCCCGCTTGCCCTCTGAATGTGCCCTGCGAAGCATCCTAATCTTCTGCAGATCCCACAATTCAGACAAACTATTATCTCCCACATTGCCAATTACAAGCTCACCATTTACATCCTGACAACAGACAGTTAATTGTCCATTACTTAAGAGCATTGGTTCTGCCCACAGCCAATAACAGGGGGCGTGTCTGTTTTTATAATCAGAATCTGCCCTCTTGTTGCCTGAATATGTGAGCTGCCTTATCCTAAGGGCGTCGTATTTATATTCAGAAAAATTGGCAATAAAATCATGCACCTGCCCTTTTGTCTCAGTCATGTAAATACATTGTAAGACAACAAAGGGTCTGCCTCTTTTGAGTGCATTTAGCCTCAAAAAGCCCTTCACATTATCCATCACTGATTCAAAAGATGCCCCTATTCTCACCTTTTCATAGCTTTCTTTTTGAACACTATCAACAGCAAGGATAAGGTGATCAGGCCCTTCTTCAATTAGCCTTTCTGCAATGTCACCCTTAAGCATTGTGCAGTTTGTAGAGATGCCTGAGGTTACTTTATACCTTCGGCACAGAGATAAAATATCAAACAATCTTGGATGTAGCAGGGGTTCTCCATATCCATTTAACCCTACAAATTCAAGCGACCTATGATTTTTGCTGAGAAACTCTTCAAAAAGACCTACATCCATATGTTGTGCTTGGCGTGTCATAGTATTCCTTGGACACATTGAGCAGCGGAGATTGCATACATTAGTGATCTCAACGACCATCCTGTATATATCTCCACTGTGTTCAGAGCCTCTTATGTATGAAAAACATGATTTAAAGCGATTTAAAAGCCTCATTTCCTCTTTCCTGCATTACAAAGTTGATCCCATAGGACTGATGGGTCTAACCCAAAAAACATGCTAAACTCATTTGTGCACGGCACAGAGCAGGCCTTGCAGCCGTGATTGGCGGCTATTTTAAAGGCCTTGTCAAAGCCATCTTTTAAGATATTGCCTGCCTTAAAGGTGCCTACAAGCTGTGGGCAGGGATATAAGTCTG
>Ga0308419_1001463_pt1 | contig 15673 bp, 14 predicted proteins | sample HotsprSampleMS50_FD_203674 | JGI IMG/M metagenome (GOLD analysis project Ga0308419, IMG submission 203674) | Hot spring phototrophic mat microbial communities from Mushroom Spring, Yellowstone National Park, Wyoming, United States - 20090730_MS50 ... | reverse complement strand
CCCCCCCCGGTGCTACTTCCTGCTAGGTTACCCCAGACTTCCCAGGCCCGTGTGCTGACAGGGTTCAGCCTGGCATCCGCCGTGCCTGGGTCAGGTCGGGAGGCTCGCTCCGTGCCCCACTCACGGCCCGCCGCCCCCCGGTCGGCCTCGACGCGCCTGCCCCGTGCCTGAAGCAGGAGCAACCGCTTCGCGGACCGAAATATCCGTCCGTACTCCCCGGACTCCCCGGAGGCGGTCCTCCATACGAAGGACCTGACCTGTAACGACTGATTGGAGGGCGACCGTAACGACTCCACCCGACCGTCCCTGGAAGCTCCTTTCCCGTTACGTCGGCCCCCTCCGCTCCAGGGTAGCCTTCCTCGGGCTCCTCCTGTCGGCCAACATCGTCTTCCAGCTCGCGGGACCCCAGCTCCTCCGCCGGTTCATCGACTCAGCCGTCGCCGGGGCCGACTGGTCCGACCTCGTGACGACATCGGCCCTGTTCATCGTTGTGGCCCTCGCCGGGCAAGCCGCCTCCGCCGGCTCCCGGTACCTCGCCGAATCCGTAGGCCTGGCGGCGACCAACCGGCTCAGGCACGACCTTGCCCTCCACTGCCTGAGGTTGGACCCGACGTTCCACAAGACCCGTACCCCCGGCGAGATGATCGAGCGCATCGACGGGGACACCGGAGCCCTCTCGGCTTTCTTCGCGCAATTCGTCGTGGGTGTCCTCGCCAACGCCGTGCTCCTGGTAGGCATCGTCGTCCTGCTGTACCGGGTCGACGTCCGGGTAGGGCTGGCCATGACCGCCTTCGTCGTGGTCGCCCTGGCAGTCCTCTGGCTCGTGCGTGGGCTGGCCGTCCCGCACTTCGTGGCCGTCCGCCAGGCAAGGGCGGAGTTCTTCGGTTTCCTCGGCGAGGTCCTGAGCGGCACCGAAGACATCCGGGCCAACGGGGCGGTGCCCTGGGTGATGAGCCGCTTCCACGCCGCCCTGCGGCGCTGGTTCCCGCTCCAGCGGCGGGCGGAGATGGCGGGGTACGCGGTCTGGATGGCCAGCATCTTCCTCTTCGCCCTCGGCACCGCGGGGTCGCTGGCGCTCTCGGCCTACCTTTACTTCTCCGGGGCCGTGACCATCGGGACGGTCTACCTCATCTACAACTACACCCAGCTCATCCGCAGGCCCCTGGAGCAGATCCGCACCTACCTGCAAGAGCTGCAGAGGGCCGAAGCGGCCTGGGTCCGCGTGGGGAAGCTGCTCGCGACCCGGTCCCGGGTCGGCGACCCCGGGGAGGAGAAGGTCCGGAGGCTTCCCGCCGGCCCGCTGTCCGTCATCTTCGACCGGGTGACCTTCGCCTACGACGAGAACGGGGAACCGGCGCTCGACGAGGTCGAGTTCAGGGTCGAGCCCGGGAGGGTGCTCGGCCTGCTCGGGCGGACCGGGAGCGGGAAGACCACGGTCGCCCGCCTCCTCTTCCGGCTCTACGACCCCACCCGCGGCCGGGTGGAGCTCGGCGGCCTGGACATCCGCGACGTCCGGCTGGACGACCTCCGCTGCCGGGTCGGCCTGGTCACCCAGGACGTCCAGCTCTTCCACGCCTCCGTCCGCGACAACCTCACGTTCTTCCGCCCCGAGGCCCCCGACGACTTCCTCCTTGCCGTGCTGGACGAGGTGGGACTCGGCGAGTGGCTACGCGCGCTACCGGACGGACTGGACACCGTCCTGAGCCCGGGAGGCTCGAGCCTGTCGGCCGGCGAGGCCCAGCTCCTCGCCTTCGCACGCCTACTCCTCCGCGACCCCGGCCTCGTCGTCCTCGACGAGGCCTCCTCGCGCCTGGACCCCCTGACCGAGCGTCGCCTCGAGCGGGCCATGCGCCGGGCCTTGGACGGACGAACGGGTGTGGTCATCGCCCACCGCCTGGAGACCCTCAGCCTGGCCGACGACATCCTCATCCTCGAAGACGGCCGGGTCGTCGAGCACGGCGAGCGGGTGTCCCTGGCCCGGGACCCCGACTCGCACTTCGCCCGCCTCCTCCGGACCGGCCTTGAGGAGGTGCTGGCGTGAAGGTGCCGCAGTACCGCCTCCTCTGGAGGCTCATCCTCTACAAGGCGTGGCTCTACCTCCTCGATTGCCTCCTACTCGCCGCCAACATGCTGACTCCGCTGCTCCCGGGGTTGGTGGTGCGGGAGTTCTTCGACTCCCTCACGGGCGTGGCCCGTCTCGGGCTGAGCCCCTGGGCTCTGGCCGCCCTGCTCGTGGGCATCGCCGCCGGACGCATCGGCGTCATCGTCGCCGCCACTCTCACCGACATCCTGAACGAGTTCTACATCACATCCCTGCTGCGCCGGAACATGCTTGCCGGGGTCTACCGGCTTCCGGGGGCCAGAGCCCTGCCGGAGTCGCCCGGCCAAGCGATAGCGCGCTTCCGGGAGGACGCCTGGGAGGCCTGGCACTGCCTGTCGCACCTCCCGGAGTTCGTCGGGAGTGTTGCGGCCATCGGCGTGGCCGTCTGGGTCCTGGCCCGCACCGACGCCCGCCTGACCACGTACGTCTTCCTCCCCCTGGTCCTGGTGATGGTCCTGGCCCAGGCAGCCCGCTCCGCGGTGGTGCGCTACCGCCACGCCGCCCGCGAAGCGGCCGGGAAGGTCACCGACGCCCTGGGTGAGTTCTTCGGGGCGGTCCAGGCGGTGCAGGTGGCCGGGGCGGAGGGGTCGGTGACCGCCCGCATCGACCGCCTCAACGAAGGCTACCGCCGCGCGGCCCTCAAGGACCGGGCTTTCGTCCTGCTCTTGGAATCCCTCGAGCAGGGACCGGCCAACCTCGGCTTGGGCCTTGTCCTCCTGCTCGCCGCCCAAGCCATGCACGGGGGGGCCTTCACGGTCGGCGACTTCTCGCTCTTCGCCTCCTACCTGTCCACCATGACCGACAACACCGTTTTCATAGGCATCTTCATCGCCCTCTACCAACAGACCGGAGTGGCCTTCGAGCGGATGGCGGTCCTCCTCGGGGGCAGCCCCCCGGAAGAGCTGGTCCGTCCCGCCCCGCTCTCGTTCGTGGGACGGCCCTGCCAGGAGGAGCTGGGCCTCCCTCCGGGGACGCCTGACCCGGAACCCCTCCGCCTGCTCAGCGTCCGCGGGCTCACCTGTCTCCACCCGGAGAGCGGGCGCGGGGTCGTCGACGTGGACCTCGACCTGGAGGGCGGCAGCTTCACGGTGGTGACCGGCCGGGTCGGCTCCGGGAAGACCACGCTGCTCCGGGCCATCCTCGGCCTCCTCCCGGCCCAAGCGGGGGACGTCTACTGGAACGGGCGGAAGGTCGGGGACCCTGCCGGCTTCTTCGTCCCTCCGCGGAGCGCTTATACGGGCCAGGTCCCCGTGCTCTTCAGCGCGCCCATCCGCGACAACATCCTCCTCGGGCGTTCCGAGGGCCGCCTCGGCCTCGACGAGGCCATAAGCCGGGCCGTGCTCGAGCCCGACCTCGAACGCATGGAGAAGGGTCTGGACACCATCGTCGGGCCCCGGGGCGTGCGCCTTTCGGGCGGCCAGGCCCAGCGCGTGGCCGCCGCCCGCATGCTGGCCCAGGACGCCGAGCTCATGGTGGTCGACGACCTCTCCAGCGCCCTGGACGTCGAGACGGAGGAGGAGCTCTGGCGGCGACTGGCCGCCCTCGGCCGGCGAACCTTCCTGGTCGTCTCCAACCGCCGCGGTGCTCTCCGCCGCGCCGACCGCATCGTCGTCCTCCGGGACGGCCGTATCGCCGACCAGGGCTCCCTTGACGAACTCCTGGCCCGCTGCGAAGACCTCCGCCGCATCTGGGAGGACGCGGAGGAACGGAGGAGGGCGTAGGCCGGCCGCGCACACAGGGGTCAGTTGGCCCCGGTGGCGCACCCGGGCACGGCCGTCACCGCCGTGGTGGCCACGCCCACCACGGGCGCGGAGGTAGCCGTCGCCGGCTGGAGGATGCTGGTTCGCCACGCGGTTGCCCTTGGTGGCGTCGATGGAGAGGATGCCGTCCATCTCCGGGCTGACCTCGTGGCCGTTCATGGTGGCCATGTCCACGGGCGACCCCATGAAGGGCACCGGGTCGTGAGGTTCGGTCGGGGCATCGGGGCAGACGTGGGTGGCAACGATGACGTCCCCCTCGAGGCAATCCCCGGCCCGCCTCATCTCGAGGAGCTTCGCCGCTGCGGCCAACGCGGCAACGGCCCCGTCGGCGTCCGAGACCAGGCCGACGGCCCCAGGTCGGGCCCCGACCCCGCCCAGGCGGCCGATGATGCCGAGGGTGGGGGCAACGGGGGTCCCCAAGCCGCTTGGGCGGGCGCCCTCGGGCCGAGAGCCGTCCCCGGCCCGGGACCCGCCTCCTGACCAGGACCCGCCCGCGGCCCGGGAGCGCTTGCCGCGGAGGCCGGGGACGGTGACGGTGACGACCCCGCGGGCGAGAAGGTACTCGCGGACGGCGGCCCCGTCGGCGCGCGGGGAGTCCAGGAGGTCCAGTACCTCGAGAGTCTGTCGGAAGGTCACCGACGCCTCCCCCTCCTCCCCTCGTCGGCCCAGCACTCGGATGAACTTGGCTATCCGGGTCCGCGCCTCCTCCAGGTCGCAGAACCGATGGGCCCTGAGAGCCTCCCGGCCTCCTTCGCGGAACCGATGCTTGACACGGGCCCAAGCCCGTTGACGAGGCTAGATAAGAAGGATATTGTAGGCGGCAGAGGTGCCCTGAGATGGTGGGTCTAGCCAGCATAGGCACCCACGGGAAGGAGGTGCAACATGCCGGACGAAATCCGAGGCAGATTGGCCGAAACCGCCAAGATCGAAGATGTCCGCAGGAGACTGGCCACGGGTATCCAGCAGGCAGGCGCTCCGCCACTGACGGTGCAGCTCCAGTTCCTGAGCGAGCTTATGGCCGACAAGGCAGCCAGTGAGGCCTTCCTTAAGGACCCAAAGAAGTACGTCCTCGACCACCGAGTCCTGATCACGCCCGAAGCAGTCCGCCTCATCGCTCAGTACGTGGTCGACCCGAGCCCCATCGCACCCGATGAGATGAAGAGGCTCGGGAGAGAGGGCGCGGACATCCTGAGTTCCATCCAGGCCCGGGCCTGGCCGGCCGCAGCCGCTGCCGCCGCGGCCGTGGTGACGGCGGCTGCCGCCGTCGTGACGGCAGTTGTGACTGCGGTGCGGACGAAGGTCGTGGAACACCTCGACCTTCTACGGAACGCACCGAGGCTGGGATACGCGATGCCCAGCGGCAAGGTGATGCCCGCTGCCAAGCAGCCGCGCTGAAGCGCCCCCGCTTCCCGGCCCGCATCTTCTAAGAAGGTGGCTGACGGATGGACCGCGGACCCGCGGATGACATGTGCTACACCCTCATGCCGATGACCTGGAACAGCCTTGTCGTCGAACTCTGGACGCGGTGCACTGCCCGCTGCGCAGTCTGCTACCAGAGCGCAGGACCGCAAGGGACAGACGGTAAGGGCATCCAGAGCCTCGGCGTCGACACCGCCGAACGCGTCATCCGCGAGTCCGCGGCCATCGAGACCCTGGTCCCCCGGTTCCACCTGTCCGGGGGCGAGCCGTTCCTGGACCTTGAGGCATGCCTGCGCCTCTCCGAGTGTGCCCGCGAGGTCGGCTTCCTCGACATCACGGCGGTCACCAACGCGTTCTGGGGAGTGCCCAGGAAGAGGGCCCTCAAGACCGCGCGCGCCCTCAGGGAAGCAGGCGTGACCACCCTGGAGGTGAGTTGGGACAGCTGGCACCGCGCCTTCGTCCCGCCGGAGGCGGTCGCGAACTGCCTCGACGCGTGTCATGAATGGGAGATAGAGACCAACCTGCGGGTGTTGACGACCCGGTCCCACCCCGTGGCCGAGGCCCTGTCGTGGCTGCCTCGTCCGACCGTCCAGAGGACCAGCCGCATCACCTCCGGACCCGCCTTCAGGAGCGGACGTGCCGCCCTGGAAATCCCCGAAGACGATTTTTACACCTCGCGGAGCGGGCTTGACTGGCCATGCCACGGGTCCCTCAACCTCACGGTGACCGCTGATGGCAACGTCTATCCTTGCTGCGCCGGGATGGATCAGACCACCGGGTACGTCATCGGCAATGTCCACGAATCCTCGTTGGCCGATATCGCCTGGGCTATCGACCGCTCCCCCATCATCCGGACGGTGGTCTTCCGAGGCATCGTCGCTCTGGCCGACATCATCGAAGCCCGAGGGGTCAGCGTCGGCCGGGACTACTTCAACACGTGCCAGATGTGCCGGGCCGTGTTCTCGAGCCCGGAGAGGGTGCAGGCCGCAGTGGACCATTTCGTCGAGGTCCAGGGCCGGGCTATCCGAGAGCTCATGGAGCTCCTCCGCGCCGCGGAGCAGGTCTGCCCGGAGGACGATTCGAGGCCAGAGGCCCGAGGAGGATGACGGATGCCCGCCGTCTTGGAAAGACAGCCGGCTCGCCCTGAGAGACAGGATTTCGCCGGTGGCCGTCCGCCGCTGGCCTCGTGGTTCCGGTCCGTCGCCATCCTGTGCACGGCCGAGGAGGACCGGCTTGAGCCTCGCCTCGACACTCTCCTGGAGTGGATCGAGGCTTATGACGGATGGTACAGGACCGTGCTCGGGATGACCGAAGGTCGGAATCTCCAGTACGTCTACGGACGTGAGGTGTCCTTCATCGGGTCGTTCCTCACCTCCGTGGCCGACAGCCTCGCCGACGCGGCCGCTCGGCTACGGGACCTGGGGCTGGCCGTGTCCGTCACCGTCTCGATGGCCGAGGCTCTGCAAGACCCCGAGCGGTTCATCGCTCTGGTCTCTTCCCCGGGTGTCCGCAGCGTGGGCCTGCACTATACCGCGGACGACCTGGCGAGGAGCACGGAGGCGGTCCGGCTGACCGAGCGCGTCCTGGAGATGCCCGGCCTGTCGGTGGGCGTGCTGGGCGAGGCGGCGGTCCTCGAGGCCATCGGGCTCTTCTCGTCCCCGGCCTACTGCAGGTCCGACGTCACCGCCTACCCGTGCGGCGAGGCCCGTGATGACCTCCCGGGCCAGCCCTCGCCTGCGTCTCCCGTACCTCCGAGCCCGTGCTTCTCCAGGTTCCGCGTCTGGCTTGACGCATCGGGCGGAGTCTACCCCTGCCTGGGTCTTCTCGGCCTCGAGGGTCTGGAGCTGCATCATCTCGGCCGGCCCTGGCAGGAGTCCGTCTTCGCCGGCAGACCCTATCCCCTTGACCTCGCGAAGCTGGCCCGGCACGGCCCGGTGCCGTTGGGCAAGGTGCCTCCCGCCGGCGACTCGGGGCTGCCGAGCGCCTGCGCAAGACACCGTCAGGAGATCCTCAGCCTCCACTTGCCGAGCAGCTCGGCCTGACTGCGCGGGGAGTGGTCCCGCTCGAACCTGACGTAGCACGGCTGCAGGTACGGGGCGGCACCCTCCAAGGTCTCGTGACCCCACGCGAACGGACGGCCCGCGACGACCATCTGTCGGGAACCTTCAGGAAGGTCCTTGGCTTGGAAGGGTGGGTCCAGCGGTACCACCGGGTCAACGGAGAACGCAAGCCGGTCGGCGCGCGAGCCCCGCAGCAGGTATCGGTCATCGTCCACCCGCACCCGGCTGAGCCCGACCCGGACCGAACTGCCCAGCTCGAGCTCGCGGAGGCCGAAGTCAGCCACCTGCCAACCGGTCCGGGGCAGGTGGACCTCAGCCCACGCGTGTGGACGCGCCGCACGACCGGCCAGGGTACCGAAGAGGACCCGGCACGGGATGTCCACCGAGCGGCAGAGGGCCGCGTAGAGCATGGCGTACTGGCCGCAGTCCCCCCGCCGCTCACGACGCATGGCCTCACTGCCCCGGGCGGAAGGCGGCCACCGGTACGAACAGGACCTGAGTACATGCACTAGGAGACGACCGGCCTTAGCCTCAGGAGAGTCAAGGCTCCCCGCCACTTCTCTCGCTTCGGACCGGACCTCCGGGGTGAGCTCGACCAGGAGGTTTGAACCCAGGTAGAGACTAGGTTCGTCGACGGCGGTGCACCCCTGGCTCCCGGAGTCAGCCAGAGGCAGGAAGGCGTAGGCTTCGACCCTCACGCTCTCCCCTGGCCCCAGGACCGTGTGAGCCAAGCGGTTCGCTCCCACGCTGCGGACTTGACCGGTGAACCCGGCCGGACGGGCCCCGACGACCCTCACGTGCGTCTGAGACCACATCTCGGGGGGCAGAGCCAGCCACACGCCGACGGGTCCACCGGTGCGATTCCGGTAACCCCACGTCCAGTGCGCCCGACGGCCTGACCCCACCCGTCAACACCCCTCCCGGACCAGCCGGTCCAACATGGCCAGCCCCGCGGTGAAGAAACCCCCTCCGGACCATGTCCGGCCCCGGTGGCCACGGTGGCGGGCGTTGAGGCCGAGCCACCACAGATGGCGGGCCGCGATGAACGCTCCGAGCATGTCCTCTTCCAGCGTGCGGAGCGGGCGGACGGAGGCGTACCCGGCGAGGATCCCTCCCCACACCTCCGGACTCCCACCTCGTCCGAACGTCCCCCATATCAATGTGGCCAGGTCGTAGAGACGCCAACCGCTCGCCAGATGCTCGAAGTCGAAGAGGACCGGGCGGCCGTCCCGAGCGGTCCTCACGTTCAGGTGGTGCGTGTCCCCGTGGATGAGCCCCCACGAGGCAGCCTCAGGGGTCAATCCTCCCAAGCGGGCTTCCAGGGCGGCCACGGCCCGCGCCAGGACCTCCCGCCCGTCCCCGGGCGTCGGCTCGGCGTCGAGGACGGCCGCGACACACCGAGCCGGCTCGTGGACCATCCCGGCGAGGTCCAGAGCAGGGACACTCTGCGTCGCGGCTCGCACGGCCGGTTCCTCGGCGGCCAGTCTGTCCATGGCATCGTGGACCTCGGCGACGAGGCTCCCAAGCATGCGGTCCGAGCCCGACCCCAACCGGGGCTGGGGACCCGGGAGGTACTCGAAGAGCGCCAGCGTCCCCCGTCCCCCCCATGGTAGGTCGACGAGGGTGGCCGGCCTGCCACCCAAGGTCTCCAGGCATCGGGCCACAGGCGACCCGCGGCCGACAAGCCTCCGGACTATCGCCAGCCCCGCACACACCTCGGTCGGACGGCGGACATCGGCCGGGGTGACCCGTGCCACCCAGACGAATCCTTGGGTGGCGTCACGGACGAGGAAAACGGGGGAGAGCCCTCCCCCCAACCGGTAGACCCCTACCGTCGGGGGCAGTCCGTACTCGCGGACAGTGGCCCGCCGGACCACTTCGGCCAGCCCCTTGGAGGTCATCGCAGGGCCGTACCCGACCACACAGCCGTCACCGCCATCGCTCAAGATGCCGCGCAGACCCGCAGAGGTCTGGCTCGGAGCCGACGGCTCCTCCTCGCCGCTACTCGAACGTTCTGCCTCACCAAGAGGACAACCTCCTCGGCGGTGGCTCGGAGCCGGTCGTCTTGGGTATGAGGCCGAAGTCTGGGGTGGCCGGCAGGGAAACGCCCCCCCCAGCGCAAACCCTTTCCCAAGTCTTTCTTCATGGCGAGTACTGGGGCCTCCGTGGGAGTGCCGTCGGACTCTCCACGACAGGACCCGAGGGGGTAAGAGTTGTGCCGGATGTCTTCGTCGAGGCCCGCGACCTCACCAAGACCTTCAACGGCTTTTGCGCGGTGGACGGGGTGAGTTTCGTCATCCACCGCGGGGAGATCTTCGGCCTGCTCGGCCCGAACGGGGCCGGCAAGACGACCACCATCAGGATGATGGCCACCACACTGCCCATCACCTCCGGCGACGTCCGCATCGGGGGCTACTCGGTCAGCCGCGAGCCGGAGAGGGTGCGCCGGCTCATCGGCGTCTGCCCGCAGGAGCTCGCGCTCTACCCGGAGCTCTCGGCCTTGGACAACCTGGTCTTCTTCGGCCGGATGTCCGGACTCGGCGCAGCAGAAGCGCGGAGCAGGGCGATGAAGATGCTCGACCTCGTCGGCCTGTCTGAGCGAGCCCGCCACCGCGTGGCCAAGTTCTCGGGCGGGATGAAGCGGCGGGTGAACCTGGCCATCGCTCTCATGTGCACCCCGGAGCTGCTGTTCCTCGACGAGCCGACTGTAGGCGTGGACCCGCAGTCGCGCAACCACATCTTCGAGACCATCCAGGGCCTCCGCGACGAGGGGATGACCTGTCTTTACACGACGCACTACATGGAGGAGGCCGACCGCCTCTGCGACCGGGTGGCCATCATGGACGGCGGCCGCATCGTCGCCCTCGACACTCCGGAGGCCCTCAAGTCTCGCCTGGGAGACCCCACGACGGTGACCCTCGAGGACGTGTTCTTGCACCTCACGGGCCGCCGGCTGCGGGACGAAGGGTGAGCCCGATGAGCCGCTCAAGCCGCATCCTCGCCCTGGCCGGGAAAGAGCTCAAGGTCTTCTTCGCGGACTTCCAGCAGCTCTTCTTCAGCTTGGCCCTGCCGGTGGTGATGGTCCTCATCATGACGGCCGCTTTCGGCGGGGAGACGAGGTTCCACGCCACCGCCTACGTGGTGAACCTCGACCGAGGCCCGCTCGGGTCGGAGCTGGTGTCCAGGTTGGACGAGCAGCCTGGGATAGACGTGGAGCTCCTTGACGAGGCCACCGCGGACGAACGCCTCGGGCGGTCCCAACTCCTGAGTGTCATCGTCATCGGCCCGGATTTCACCGAACAACTCGAGGCGGGCCGGTCCCCAAACCTCACCATCCGCCGCCGCGGGACCGGGGGTGACGAGGGGCAGATCACGGCCTCTTACGCCATAGCGGTGGCCCATCAACTGGTGAGCGAGCGGCTCACCGTCGCGCGGGCACGCGCAGTCCTGTCCGGCATGGGTGCGGACATCCCCGAGGGAGCGGTCCGCCAGAAGGTGTCCGCCCTCTACGCCGAGGAACGCGCCAGCCCCACGGTGGTCGCCCGTGAGGAAGCCGTCGCCGCGCGTTCCTCGCCGGCGGCGGTGTTCCTTCCCGGGATGGTCACGATGTTCACCCTCTTCACCATCAGCCTGACCTCCATCACCATCGTCGAGGAGCGCAAGAAGGGGACCCTGGAGCGCCTGGTCACGACGCGGGCGACGCGCGGCGACCTCCTCGTGGGCTTCTGGCTCGGCGGCGTCGGGCGAGGGACCCTGCAGGTCGTCCTGTTGCTCGGCCTCGGGTGGCTGATGTTCCGCACCCTGTTCACCCCGGGGAGCTTCGCGCTGGCGCTCGTTTTCGCCGTCCTGGCGGTCATAGCCGTGAGCGCAGCGGGGCTGGCAGTGGCTTCCGTGGCCCGTACCCCGGACCAGGCTAACTGGATAGGTATTCTGCTGGCGATGGTCATGTCCACGCTGGGGGGCAGCTTCTGGAGCCTGGAGGCCTCGAGCGGCATTGTGGCCGCCCTGGGACGCTTGACCTACAACTTCTACGCCAACGACGCCCTCCGGAGGATAATCGTCCGCGGCGAGGGGCTCGGGAGCCCGGTGGTCCTGCAAGACCTCGGGGCTCTGGCCGTCTTCGCCGTCATCACCTGGGCCGTCGCCCTGGCCCTGTTCCGCGTCAGGAGGGACGACAAGTGAACGGACGAGACGCGACGGCAGCGAGGCGCCCCGTGGGTTTCTGGACACAGGTCGGCCTGGTCGCGGCCAAGGACCTCAAGACCTTCTTCCTCGACCGGAGTGCCCTTTTCCTGGCCCTCATCTTCCCCTTCGTCTTCGTCTGGATATTCTCGTCCCTTTTCGGGCCCCAGGGTTGGACCGACGAGCCGGTGACCATCCTCGTCTCGACCGCCGAGGCACCGGGGAGCCTGAGCCGTAGGATAATCGACGGGTTGGCCCAGGACACGCCGACCGCGTTCAGGGTCGAGCAGGTGGACCACGACGAGACCCTGGCCCTACTCCGAGCAGGCAAGTGCGACGGGTTCCTCTTCTTCCCCGAAGGGTTCACCCGGGCCTTCTGCGAAGGCGGGCAGACCGAGGTGGTCGTCTACACGGACCCCGAGAAAGCGCAAGCCCGCGCGGCGCTGGTCTCCGTCGCCCGTTCCCTGGCGGCGGAGCTCACCTCGGCCCGGGTCCTCGTGCGGACGGTGACCGAGCTCGCCAGGGAGGCAGGACTGCCTGGCGGCGAGGCACGCCCCGGGTCCGGCCTCGCCCCCGGACCGGAACCTGCCCTCGGCGTAACCGTGACCGTCGAGGAGGTAGGGGACCTAGCCCCCATCAAACCGGCCACGACCATGATTCCCGGCTACCTCACCATGTTCGTCTTCTTCGCCCTCGCCCTGGCGGCCGAGACCCTGGTCGCCGAGCGCGAGAGTTCCACCTTGGAGCGTCTCGTGGCCGGCTCGGCGACTCGCCTCGGGCTGGTCGTGGGCAAGCTCGTCGGCTCGTCCGCCCGGGGGCTCATCCAGGTGGCGGTCTTCTGGCTGGCCGGCGTCTTCGTGTTCGGCATCCAGACCGGCGCTCATCCCTGGATGCTCATCATGGTGTCGGGCATCGTAGTCCTGGTGTCGGCTGGGACCGGGGTCTTCCTCGGAGCGGTCGCCAGGACCAGGCGGGCGGCTGCCGGCGCGGCGGTACTCGTCTCGCTCACCGCCGCCGCGGTCGGCGGATGCTGGTGGCCTTTGTTCGTCATGCCCAGGTGGTTCCAGGCGCTCGCCCGGATAACGCCCCACGCTTGGGCCATGACCGCTTTCAACAAGTTGATGATCTTCGGGGCGACCCCCGGCGACGTCGTGCTTGAGACCGCCGTCCTGGGTCTGTTCGCCACGGCTCTCACCGGTCTTGCGGTCTGGAAGTTCCGGGTGAGCGAATAGCCGCAAGACTTCGGACCGGCTAGGGGAGAGACGGGCCGGCTCGGCCAAGGTCTTCGGCCTGGACGTCGTCACCCAGAGCGAGGCCATCCGTCGCCAGGTCGGCTACCTGCCGAGCGAGGTCGGTTACTACGACGACATGACGGTGAGAGCCCTGCTCGAGTACGCGGCCGGCTTTTACGCCCGGTGAACATCCTGGTGCGCGAACTCAAGGGCAACTGGCGGTCCCTCGTCGCCTGGTCCGTCATCCTGGCCGGGCTCGGGCTCATGGTGATGGCCATCTATCCCAGCTTCGCCGCCGACCAGGCCCGCCTGCAGCAGTTCCTCGAGGCGTACCCGAAGGAGTTCCTCGAGGCCCTGGGCCTGGAGCGCCTCAACTTCGGCGAACCCGTGGGCTTCTACGGGACAGAGGTCTACCTCATGGTGACGCTCTTCGGCGGCATCTACGCCGCGATGTTGGGCGCCGGGCTCCTGGCCAAGGAAAAAGATGAGAAGACTATCCCCGGGTATATCGCGGTCCTGCTGGGCGTGAGCGCCGTCGCCGTCGCGGCCGCGTTCATCCTCTACCGCCGTCGGGACATAACCATATGATGGCTCAGGCGGTCTCCCTCAGAGCCCCGACCACACCACCGTGGCCCCGCCGTCCACGACCAGGGTGTGGCCGGTGATGAAGGACGCCGCGTCGGAGGCCAGGAACAGGACGGCCTCGGCCACGTCGGCCGGCTCGGCGATGCGGCCCGCGGGGATGGAGGCGACGATGCGGCGGTGGAGCTCCTCGTCACCCCAGAAGGGGGCGCTGAAGCCGGTCCGGACCATGCCGGGAGCCACGGCGTTCACCCGCACCCCCAAGGGGGCCAGCTCCGCGGCCAGGACGCGGGTCAGGGCCTCGATGCCCGCCTTGGCCACCCCGTAGATGCCGAGAGCCGGCGAAGCCCGCCGGGCGGCGATGGAGGAGATGTTCACGATGGCCCCCTTGCCCTGCCCGCGCATCAGGCGGGCGGCCTGCCGCGCGCAGAGGTAGGTCCCGGTGAGGTTGGTGTCGAGGATTTTCCGCCAGGCGGCGACCTCGGCGTCCACGACCGAAGGCGTGACGAGGTTCATGCCCACGTTGTTCACCAGGACGTCCAGACGCCCGAAGCACTCCGCCACGGCGGCGAACAGCCTCTCCACCTGCTCCTCCTCGGCCACGTGGGCCTGGACCGTGAGGACGGAGTCCCCGGGGAGGCCGGCCGCCTCCCGCCGCGCCCGCAGTTCTCTCTCGGCCGCCTGGAGCCCCTCCGCCTTCCTGGCGCAGACAGCCACCCGGGCCCCCTCCTCGAGGAGGCGCCCGGCGACCTCCAGGCCGATGCCCCGGCTGCCCCCGGTGACGAGGGCGACCCGACCTTCGAGTCCGTAGCGAGCCATGTCGGACTGCTCCTTCCCGACGACTTCTTCCCGAACCTCGGGACGTCGGAACGTCCATTACGCGCCCCGGGGGGCAGAACCTGCCGCCCCCCTAGGGGCGCCGCTCCCTGGCTCCCCGCCCCCACACGTGCAGGGCTGACGGGGGTGCGCGGACGCGTTGGCTGCGGCAGGTCTCGTGTCAACGGTTGTGGAAAGCCCGCGCCGACCAAGCTACACGGGGGTGCGGCGGGATGGGTACGATCATTATCCGGGGTGGGACACTCATCGACGGTCGGGGAGGCCCGCCGCTGGAGGACGCCACCCTGGTCATCCGCGACGGGGTCATCGCGGAGGTCAAGGGTGCCGGAGAGGTGCGATGGACCGACGGAACGAAAGGGCCGGGAGAGCCGGAGGGACCGGCGGGGCCGTCAGACCTCGTCATCGACGCCCGCGGCAAGACCGTCCTCCCCGGCCTCATCGACTGTCACGTCCACCTCATGGGTGACGGCAACCCGGACATCCTCCGGGCCCTGAAGAAGACCGTCCCTCGCTACACGCTGGAGGCCGCCGTCCACGCCCGCCGGACCCTCGAGGCCGGGTTCACGACGGTCCGCGACGCGGGCGGGGAGGCTCTGGTCGATATAGCCCTGCGTGATGCCGTGCGCGACGGGCTCGTGCCCGGCCCACGGATGCTGGTGAGCGGCCTGCCTCTCACCACCACGGGCGGTCACGGCGACCCCTTCTGGCCCCCGGCCCTCGAGTTCAAGCACCGGCGCGTCGTCGACTCGCCCGACGAGGCCCGCAAGGCGGCGCGCGAGGAGCTCCGCAACGGCGCCGACGTCATCAAGCTCTGCGCCACCGGCGGGGTGATGACCGAGCGCAGCATCGTTACGTCCCGCTGTATGACCGTGGCCGAGATGCAGGCCGCCGTGGAGGAGGCCCAGAACGTCGGGGCCCGGACGCTGGCCCACGCCCACGGGACCCAGGGCGTCAAGAACGCCATCCTCGCCGGGGTGGACTCCATCGAGCACGGCATGTACCTCACCGACGAGGTCATCGAGCTCATGCTGGAGCGGGGCGTCTTCCTGGTCCCGACCCTGGCCGCCGTCCACCGCATCCTGGCCAACGCGGAGAAGGCCGGGATGCCGGACTGGGTCGTGTCCAAGTGCCGCGAGCACGGCGAGGCCCACCGGGCCAGCTTCCGGAGAGCCCTCGCAGCCGGGGTGAAGATAGCCATGGGCACGGACGCCGCCACGCCCTACAACTTCCACGGCGAGAACGCCCTGGAGCTCGAACTCATGGTCCGCGAGGGGATGACCCCGATGCAGGCCATCGTGGCCGCCACCGGCCGGGCCGCTGAGTGCCTGGGTCTGGAGGAAAAGCTGGGGACTCTGGAGCCGGGGAAGCTGGCCGACGTCATCGTCGTCGACGGCGACCCGCTCGCGGACATCAGGTGCCTGCAGGATAAGACGAGAATCGTGCTTGTCATCAAGGGTGGGGCGATTGCCGTCAGGCGGGACTCGACTGCCTGAACAAGCG
>Ga0308419_1001462_pt1 | contig 15676 bp, 11 predicted proteins | sample HotsprSampleMS50_FD_203674 | JGI IMG/M metagenome (GOLD analysis project Ga0308419, IMG submission 203674) | Hot spring phototrophic mat microbial communities from Mushroom Spring, Yellowstone National Park, Wyoming, United States - 20090730_MS50 ... | reverse complement strand
TTATTACTATCATTCACAAGCTGATGATCTAAGACCATTAAAACACGAAGATTTTCAAATATTAATATCACCTTTAGGTTTAGAATTCGAAATGGTATATTCTCCTTATTGGGACGTAGGAAAAATTGGTGGAGAAATATACGAAGAAAGAATTAACTTAATTAAAAATCCTGAATATAAAATAAACGATCATATAAAGCAATTTACTTGGGAAGAAAGATTATCAAAATATCCGCTTTTACACTATTTTGATATTGTAAAGGGTTTATATCCTTATAATAGAGTATTTATCGATTCTGTTTGGACTGCTCAAGTAATACATAATATAGAAGGGGTAAATATAATTGACTCAGTAAATTTTAAATTAACTAATTTTAACATAAAAAATTTCTTTATAGAAGGAGAAACTTTTGGTGTTAGTCCGTTAAAAGATAATTTTGCGAGATTATTCAACATTCCTATTCTTACAAATCCAAATAATGTAAATGGTAGATCCTTTTATAAAATAAAATTGCATCCTAAAGGAACTATAGAAGACTTTACTATAGATTCTCAGTATAAAATCGAGTATAAAGTAGAAAATGATATAATTATCCAAAATATTAATAATCTCAGACATTGGAAATTATTAGGAAGTTATAGAATATAAAAATATTTTTTTTATTATTAAAAAAATGTTTAAATTACATTATTATTTCTTCAGGGGGGAAGAATTTAATTCTTTTTTTACATTATGGCTAATAAAAAAATAGAATTTAAAGATTTTTTTAATGCAGGTGATATATTAGCTGTATTAGTAATAGTTGCAGGAGTATTGTTAGCAATTTTTATCGATGATATCGCAATTAAAATGATAGGCATAAGTGTAGCCTTATTGGGAGCAATTGCTTTATTTATGTTAATCTCGCAAAGATTAACTGATATAGTAGATACCAAGGCAATTAAAAAGAAAAATAAAAAAGAATACGAAGTTACCACCACTTATAATACTTCTGGCGTAAGAAAAACAGTCGAAAACTTCGATTACTCTTTAAGTGAAGATGAATTATATCCAAAAAAAAGTGATGTAAAAGAAAATAAAAATGAAAATGCTGAGGTTTTAAATTTAAAAGAAAACATTGAAATAAAAGAAACCGAAAATAAAACTGATGAAAATCCAATAAATAATAAAAATACTTTATCTAATCCTATATATAATGATAATTATTCGAGTGTAAGAATTGTAGGTATATATAAATCAAATAAAAATATTGAAAACTTAAAAAATGAAACTAAAGAGCCAGATAAAAATATAATAAATGATAAAATAAATGATCAAAATATTAATGATATTCAACAAGAGCCGATAATTCAAACTAAAATTGAAGAAAAAGAAAAAATAGCAAAAAATGATTTCCCAAAACACTATTTCTTCGAAAAAGATATTTTAATTGGAGAAGAACCTAAAACAGAATTTGATTATTTCATTTCTCGTATTTTATTAATTCTAAAATCTTTAACCGATACTCGTTCTGCTTTCTTATTGTTAGTTGATAATAAAAAGGAAAATTTTACCATAGAAAGTTACGCATCAGATATACAATTAGATTTTTCAAGTAAAAAAATATATCCAATTGCAAATGATATTATATCTCAAATTATTATTAATTCTAAACCCGAAATTTTAACAGAGCTTAATCCATTATCAATTAAAGACTTAATTCCATATTACACTAATGAAGTAAATGTAAAATCCTTTATCGGTATTCCTGTTATTTGGAATGAAAATGTAATTGCTGTATTAACTGCTGATTCTGTATTTGAAGATGCTTACGATTCGGCATCAGTATCATTAATGGGTCAATTTACTAAATTAATTTCTGGATTAATTAAAAGCTATACACACAAAATAGACTTAATCGAAGCTGCAAAAACATTAGAAATTATAAGTAAATTCCAAATAATTGAATTATCGAATAAATTTTCTACAGAATATCTTTATGAAAATGTTTGTAAAAACTTACTTTCAATATTTGATGGTTTTACAAATGGTATATGCGTCTATGATTATGACAATGATAAGTGGAATATTAATTACTTGGTATCAAAAAATCAAGTAAAGAAAAATATACCTTTTAACCTAGTGAGTTCTTTATTAGGAAAAACTATTATAAATGGAGAGACTATTTATAAATCAGGACTTGATTTGGTCAATATTTTAAGAACGCATCCTGATGAAGAAAAATTTAAGTCGGGAGAATTTTTATCTGTGCCAATAAGAACTCAGAGTGGAGTTTATGGTGCATTATTTATAGAATCAACACCATACGAAAAATTAACAGATTTCGATATATCTATCTTAGAAATTTTAGCTAATCACTTAGGTGCTACTATTGAAAGGATTAATCTTATTAGATTATACCAATCTTCTTCAATTAAGGATAAAGGAACAGGTTTATTCAATTCTAATGCTTTTTTTGAACGTTTAGAAGAAGAATTAGAAAGATATAATGAAAATCAAGATAAAAATTTATCATTACTTTTATTTAGAATAGATAAATATAGTTCTATAGATCCCGATTTACATTCAGAAAGGTTAGAATTAGCAAAAAATAGTGTACTCCATATATCTAAAAAATATTTTAAAAAATATGAGCCTGTTGGCAGAATTGATACTGAAACCTACGGTGCTTTGCTAATAAACAAAGATTTTACAAACGCTAAATTAATCGGAGAGAGATTTAGGAACGAAGTTGCTAATACTATGATAGAATACGAAAATGTAAAATTTAATGTTACTATTTCTGTAGGAATTTCTCATATAGCAAAAGGTATGAGTCTTAATACTTTTGTATCAAATTCTATAAATGCTCTTTCAAAAGCAATGGAAGTAAATAATTATGTTCAAGTTTATAATTAATAAATGAAAAACGCTAAATTAAAAAATGAAATTATAAAAATAATTTCAGAAAATGGTCCTTCTATTCAGTTAAAAGATATAAGTAAATTCTTAAAAATCAAATCCGATACCGCAGAATATTTTATTTTAAAAGATATATTAAATCAACTTGTTGAAGAAAATGTTCTTCACAAGTCAGCAAGAAGAAGATATTCTTTAAATAGCCAGATAGAAGAAGGAATTATAATAGGTAGATTAAAAATTCTTCATAACAAAGGTGTAATCGAAACTGAAGAAGGTAATTTGCCTAATATTAGTATTAAAATAAATCATTTGAATATTGCATTAGATGGCGATTTAGTAAAAGTAAGGTTATTAGCAAGTAGAAAATCAAGGAAACCACACGGCGAAGTTATTGAAATTTTGGAGAGGTCTACTTATCCAATTGTTGGAACATTAGACTATAATGGCTATTTCTATTTTATAATTCCTAATGAAGAGAGATTTTATATTGACTTTCTTGTTCCCGAAAGTAAACTAAAAAATGCTAAGGTTGGTGATAAAGTATCCGCAAAATTATTAAAGTGGGACGATCCATTACAAAATCCGACTGCAGAAATAATCGAAGTATTTGGCAAAGCAGGATCTCCAAAAGTTGAGTATGATTCGATAATTAGGGAATTTGATTTACCTTCAAAATTCCCACAAGAAGTAATTGATGAAACTAAAAAGTATAAAGTACCTGCTAATAGAAAAGTTGCAGGCAGACTCGATTTAAGAAATAAATTGATAATTACTATAGATCCATACGATGCAAAAGATTTTGATGATGCTTTATCACTAGAAATTTTAGATAATGGCAATTACTTATTAGGTGTCCATATTGCAGATGTTAGTTATTATGTAAAAGAAAATTCTTCTTTAGATATAGAAGCAAGGTTTAGAGGTAATAGTATTTATTTAGTTGATAGAGTTATTCCTATGTTGCCGGAAGAGTTATCCAATGAAATATGCTCTCTGAAACCTGGTGTACCAAGATTTGCATATTCTATATTTATCGAAATTACCAATAAAGGCGATGTAGTTAATTATGAACTTTTCGAATCTTTGATTAAAAATCAAAGAAGATATAATTATGAAGAAGCTTTGGAAATAATTGAAACCGAAAAAGGAGATAATGCAGAGTTATTAGTTAGCTTATATAAATTATCAAAAATATTAAGAGAAAAAAGATTTCAAAAAGGTGGTATTAATTTTCAAACAGTAGAATACAAATTTGTACTTGATGAAAATAAATTTCCTATAGATGTAAAAATAAAATCTACAACTAAATCTACTTCATTAGTTGAAGAATGTATGCTACTTGCTAATCAATGTGTAGCTAATTTTATTTCAAAAAAATCACGAGAAAAAAAATTAAAAGCGAATTTGCCTTTTCTTTATCGTGTTCACGAGGCTCCTGATCCACTAAAAATTAAAGAAGTTTTTAAATTTATTTCTACTCTTGGCTATGGTACTATAAAAAATGTAAATTCATCAAAAGAAATAAATAAATTATTGGATAAATTTAATGATAAGCCTGAAAAATCTATAGTAAATCAAGTTTTGATTCGTTCGATGGCAAAGGCAATTTATTCTCATATTAACATTGGTCATTATGGTCTTGGTTTTAATGAATATACACATTTTACTTCTCCTATTAGAAGATATCCCGATTTAGTTGTGCATAGAGTCTTAAAGGAATATATTAATTATGAATTATCTCCCAAGAGATTAGAATATTTAAGACAATTTATAAAGGATGTAGGGCAGCATACTACAAATACAGAAAGATTAGCTATGGAAGCCGAGCGAGCATCTGTTAAATTTACTCATACTGTAATGGCACAAAAACACATCGGTAATGTATTTAATGGTATTATAACAGGTGTTGTAAGTTTTGGTTTGTTTGTGCAGGTCGAAAAAATATATGCAGAGGGTTTATTGCATATTAGAGATTTAGATGATGATTATTACATTTTTGATGAACCTAATTATTGTCTTATCGGAAAATCTAAAAAGAAAAAATTTTCAATAGGACAATCTATCAAAGTTAAAATAGTCAAAGTAAATGTAGATAAAAGAACAATTGATTTAATACCATACAAAGAATAATAAAATGTTTACTGGAATTATCGAAGAAATAGGGATAATTAAGAATATAGCTAACTACGGAAATGCCCGAAAACTAGAAATTATATCTCAAAAAATTTTATTAGATTCTAAAATTGATGACTCAATTTCTATTGACGGAGTATGCCAGACTATAGTAGATATAAAAAAGAATTCGTTTACAGTAGAAGCAGTAGAAGAAACTATATTAAAAACTAATTTTAATAATCTAAGAAATAATGATAAAGTAAATTTAGAGCGTTCACTAAAACTTGATACCAGACTCGGTGGTCACTTAGTACAGGGGCATATAGATTGTACTGGAAAAATAACCTCAATAATTAAACAATCATTGGGAATATTAATGACTATTGAATTTCCTATATACTATAAAAAATATATAGTCGAACACGGTTCGATTGCTATTAATGGAATTAGCCTAACTGTAGCTCGGATATCTAATTCTTCATTTACAGTGTCTATAATACCACATACTTGGAATAATACAACATTAAAATATAAAGGTTTAGGTTCTATAGTTAATTTAGAATTTGATTTGTTAGCTAAATATGTAGAAAATATGATAAACTTTAATAAAAATTCTGATAATAATTTTCTATCAAAATTTATAGACCAACCTTATTAAATAAAAAACGCCCCAAATCTGAGGCGTTCTTTTTAAAATTAACACAAATATAATTATTAATACATTCCATCCATTCCGCCCATACCACCTGGAGGCATTGGCGATGGTTCTTCTTTCTTAGGTTTTTCTACAATTGTAGCTTCGGTAGTTAATAATAGTCCAGCAACTGAAGCAGCATTTTCTAATGCAACACGACTTACCTTTGTTGGATCTATTACGCCCATTTCAAACATATCACCAAATTCGCCTGTAGCAGCATTATAACCATAAGCACCGTTACCTTCTTTTACTTTATTAACAATTACTGATGGTTCTTCTCCAGCGTTAGCAATAATTAAACGAATTGGTTCTTCTATAGCACGACGGATAATAGCTATACCTGTTTTTTGATCTTCATTTTCAGGTTTTAAGTTATCTAAATGTTTAATAGCACGTAAAAATGCTACTCCTCCACCAGGCACTATACCTTCTTCTACAGCAGCACGAGTAGCGTGTAGAGCATCTTCTACTCTTGCTTTCTTTTCTTTCATTTCTACTTCTGTTGCTGCACCAATTTTTAGTACTGCAACACCACCGCTTAATTTAGCAAGACGTTCTTGTAATTTTTCTCTATCGTAATCTGAAGTAGTTTTTTCGATTTGAACTTTAATTTCATTTATTCTCTTCTTAATTTCTTCTTGGCTACCATTTCCTTCTACAATAGTAGTATTATCCTTATCAATAATTACTTTAGAAGCAGTACCTAAGTATGATAAAGTTGCTTGATCTAATTTATATCCTTTTTCTTCGCTAATTACTGTACCACCTGTTAATACTGCAATATCTTCTAACATTGCTTTTCTTCTATCACCAAAACCAGGAGCTTTTACTGCAGCAACTTTTAATGTACCTCTTAATTTATTAACTACTAATGTTGCTAAAGCTTCGCCCTCTAAATCTTCTGCTATAATTAAAAGAGCTCTATTTGATTGTGAAGTTTTTTCTAAAATAGGTAAAATATCTTTTATTGCTGATATTTTCTTATCGTGTATTAAAATATATGGGTTTTCTAATACAGCTTCCATTGAGTCAGCATCGGTAATAAAGTATGGAGATAAATAACCTCTATCGAACTGCATACCTTCTACTGTTTCTAAAGAAGTATCTGTTCCCTTTGCTTCTTCTACAGTAATTACTCCATCTTTACCTACTTTTTCCATAGCTTCTGCAATTAATTCGCCAATAGCTGTATCATTGTTTGCTGAAATAGTACCTACTTGTGCAATTTCTTTTTTACCTTCTACTTCACGGCTAATTTCTTTTAAACCTTCTGTTATTGCTGTTACAGCCATATCAATGCCACGCTTTAAATCCATTGGATTTGCACCAGCAGTAACATTTTTTAGTCCTTCACGATAAATTGCTTGTGCTAAAACGGTTGCAGTAGTAGTACCGTCGCCTGCTACGTCAGAAGTTTTTGAAGCAACTTCTCTTACCATATTAGCGCCCATATTCTCGATTGGGTCTTCTAATTCTATTTCTTTAGCTACTGTAACACCATCTTTAGTTACTGTAGGAGCACCGAATTTCTTATCTATTATTACATTACGACCTTTTGGACCTAATGTAACTTTTACTGCATTAGCTAATTGGTCAACACCTCTTTTTAGTGCTGAGCGAGCTTCTACATCATAATTAATTAATTTTGCTGCCATATTTTAATCTCCTATTATAATTGATAAATTTCTTAATTAATAATTGCAAAAACATCACTTTCACGCATAATTAATAGTTCTTCGCCATCTACGTTAATTTCTGTTCCTGCATATTTGCCATATAATACTTTATCTCCAACTTTTAATTGCATTGGTAATACTTTACCATCTTCTGTTTGTTTACCTTGACCAACTGCAATTACTTCGCCTTGCATTGGTTTTTCTTTTGCAGTATCTGGAATAATAATTCCGCCTTTGGTTACTTCTTCTGCTTTGGCGGGTCTTACGATTATTCTGTCATGCAATGGTTGTAAAGCCATATTTTACCCCTTTTATTAATTAATAAAACATTTTAAATCTCATTTTAAATTGTTAGCACTTACTATAAGAGAGTGCTAACATATTAACGGTATATTTTTTTTATTATTTTAAATTTTATAAAAAAATCTTTATTTTTTGATGATTTTAAATATAATTTTTGATTTATTCGTATTTTAAATAATAATATTTCTCAAAAAGGTAATTATATGAAAGAAAAATATGAAAAAAATTTATCCCAAAAAAGTTTAGATTATCACGTAAAATGCGTTATTGATGGTAAAAGAACATTTGAAAATGCTTTTCAATCTGTTACAAGAATGATACTTAATTATCCAGATGGTATTAAAAAAATTACTGTAAATGGTAAAACAACTTATGATTTTGGTCTATTTAGAAAGCCTGGTAAGCATATTATTGGTATGTATGATGAAATTAATAGTTTCGTATCATTTGTAAAAGATGCAGCAGATGGTGGTTCATCTGCAGAGATGGCTTTTGTACTAATTGGAGAACCAGGAAATGGTAAAACATATTTTGTAGATTATTTAAATAAATGTTATAGAGATTTTATTAGTATGCCTGAAAATAATCGTTTTACTTTTAAATTTAAAAATCTAAATTTATTAGGTGGTTATGGGAAAATTACTGAAATAGAATCTCAAACATTTGAAGACCCTATGATATTAGCTATGAATATATTTCCTGACAAAGAAAAAAACATAGAATATCTTAAATCCTTAGGTGCTGATAATAATCAAATTAAAAAATATTATAAAAATTATAGACCATTAGGTGCTTGCTCTGATTATATTATGAATCAAATTAGAGAATATTGTGAATATAATATTGATAAAATTAAAGAATTTTTCGAAATTGTATTAGTACCAATTAGTGAAACCAGAGGAACATTAACAGGAAAGTATGCCGCAAAAGATAAAATTACTTCGTCTGCAGTAGATTTATTAGGAGATGAATCAATTTCAAGAATTCTTCATATAACTGATAGCAACCATCCATATAGATTTGATTTAAGGCGTGGTGCTTTAGCACGTGTAGCAGGAGGAGGGATTCATTTTGCTGATGAAATTTTTAAAAACAAGCGTGATTTAGTGCAAGTTTATCTTGGTGTAATTCAGAATAGAACTATTGAAATCGAAGGTTTTAAATGGCCATTAGATACATTAATAATTGCAACAAGTAATAATGCAGAGTTTCAAAGATTTCTAGAAGAAAAAGAGCAAGCACCAATTGTAGATAGATGTAGATTATGCTATATGTCGCATAATACTAATTATATTTTACAACAAGAATTAACAGCAATTGCTATTGGCAGCTTAGAAAAAACTACTTTTTCAGGTGAAAAATTACATATCGATCCAAATTTAAATTATGCTCTATCAGTTGCATTTACACTTACTAGAATGCCTCCATCAGATAAATTAACTCCTGTAGAAATGATGAAATTAGCAGCAGGCGAAGTAGCAGGCGAAAAAAGTGTTAAAACTTTGGCTGAAGTAATTGACCAATTAAATAGAGAAACAGATATTACTAAGAGATTCGGGCAGAAAGGTTTAGGTCATCGAAATTTAGGAAGAGCAATCCAAATTTTGCTTGAAAAATCTGAAACTCAAGAAGGTAAGTGTATGTGGGCTGGAGATGTCTTTCCTGCTATAGAAAGTGTTATTTTAGATTATGTACAAGACCCAAATGATAGAACTAAATATTTAAACGATTTAAAAATAGCTAAATCTCTATATAGAGAGCGAATTATGACATCTATTTTTAATGCATATATGGACGAACCCGATGCTATCCAAAAAGATGTAATGAATTATGTAAATATGATTATCGGTATTGATGCTAAAAATTTAGGTCCAAACAAGTTATGGACTTACAGAGACCCACAAACAGGTAAATTAGTCTCTATTAAAATTGATGAAAACTTTATTGATAGTGTAGAGTCAAGATTAGGACTTAAAAGTAAAGAACAAAAACTTAGCTATAGAACTACTATTGCAAAAATTTATGGTCAAAAAATGATCCAAGACCCTAATTATGATTTTATGGATAATAACGATTTAGTCAAAGCTGTTACTGATGTAAGATTAAAGTCGGATATTGCTGGTGCTGGTAGTTTGGTTGGTGCATTGTCTAATAGGACAAATGAAGAAAATCAAAAATTATATAATAGAATGATCAAAACTATGATAGAAAAGTTAGGTTACGATAAAACTTCGGCAGAAAAAACTATTGAGTATTTTTGCACTCAAGAAGATGCAGCTTAAAAATTTTTTCATTAGTTTATAGATAAATATTAATTTTGTTATAAATCTATAATTTAAATGCAAGATATAATAAATAAGACAGAATTAGTTGATAATATTCCTGTTGCTATTTTTAGAATAGATTATTTGGGAAATTTATTATCATTTAATAATTATTTCTGTGAACTTCTTAATTTAAATCTAATTGATGGAAATAATTATAATATTATTGATTTAGGTATTTTAAATTTAAATATTATTAAAGAAATCATAATAAAGTTTAAAGAAACAAAAATTATAAATAATTACTATAGCTATCTTAAAAAATCAGATGGTAACTTAATTTTTGTAAGTCTATATGGTAAATTAATTGAAACATTTGATTCTCAATTTATAGATATTGCAATTTTTATTTTAGAGGATAAATCTCAAATTAGAGAAAAAAAATATCTAATTGAAAATGAATATGATAAATTAAGCGAACATTATAAAAATTTTCTCGATAACATACCAATAGGAATGCACTTTTATAGTTTGGAAAATGATAAATTAATTTTTATAGGATACAATAAAGAAGCTAATAAGATTTTAGGAATAGACAATAGTCAGTTTTTAAATAAAGAAATAGAAGAAGCATTTCCACAGGTTAAAAATACTATAATTCCAACAAAGTATAAATATGTTGCTTTAACAGGTGAAAAATGGGAACACGATAGATATTTTTATAAAGATAATTTAATTGAAGGTGCATTTAAAATTTTTGCTTTTAAATATGCACATAATAAAATGGTTGTTGCATTTTACGATATAACTGAAAATGTAAAATTAGAACAGAAGCTTAAAATTAGTGAACATAGAAATAGATTAATATTAGAAAATATTCCACTTGGATTACTAATTTATAATAAAGGTAAAATAATTTATTTCAACAAATCATTATTAAATTTATTACATTGCTCAGATTACGAACAATTAGAAAAATTAAATTTTATTGATATCATTCATCCTTTCGATAGAGAAGAAGTTTTAAATTTTATATTAAAATTATATTCTACACTATATAGCAACGAACAAAATGATTTTGCATCATTCGAAACTAGAATTAAAACTTTCGATAATAAAGAAAAAATATGCGAAATAAAAGCTATTTCTTATTTAGAACAAGAAGAAATTTATTTGTTACTTTTATTAGAAGATATTACAATCAGAAAACAACTGCAAACAGAATTAATTAAAGCAAAATTAAAAGCTGAAGAAAGTGATAAGCTTAAAACTGCTTTTATTTCTAATATATCTCACGAATTACGAACTCCAATGAATGGAATTATTGGGTTTTCTAAATTAATAACTGACAATAGTGTTACAAATGAAGAGAAAAAAATATTTTCCAATGCTCTTATCGAAAGTACTAATAGACTATTAAATACAATTGAAGAAGTTTTATTGATTTCTCAAATTCAAAACAATCAAATTGATTTATTTATAACAAAATTTTCGATATTAGAATTAATTAAAGATTTATATGATTTCTATTTAGTTTTTGCTAAAAGAAAGTATTTAAATTTTATTTTAGAAATACCGGAAGATCTTTCTTTAGATTTCTTTATAGAAAATGATTTAGAAAAAGTTAAAATTATTATAAAACATTTATTAGACAATGCTTTTAAATTTACATTTAATGGTTTTGTAAAATTAAAATTAGAAATTAAAAATGATATAGTTTATCTTCATATATCAGATAGTGGAATTGGAATTTCTGAAGAATTCTTATCTAAAATTTATAATATTTTTGCACAAGAGAATATTTCGTTTTCCAGACCTTACGAAGGTTTAGGTTTAGGTTTACCGATTGTAAAAGGTTTATTAAATTTAATGAATGGTGAAATTAATGTTAGTTCAAAAATAAATAAAGGTACAACTGTTACTGTAGCATTTCCAATAAAATTAAGTAAGGAAGTATTTATGAAAAGAAGGTTATCTTTAAATGAACTTAAAAATGAAAGATTCCTATATAATTCAAAAGTTTTAATAGTTGAAGACGATCACGTAAATCTTATGTTTTTAAAAAGGATATTAGAAGCAAATTTTCAAACAAAAATATTATATGCAGAAAATGGGGAAGATGCCTTAGAGATTTTTAAAAATAATCAAGATATCGAAATTATATTAATGGATTTAAAAATTCCAAAATTGACAGGTGTAGAAGTAACAAAAGAAATTTTAAAAATTAATCCAAATATTCCAATTATTGCTGTCACTGCTTATTCAAATTCTGAGATAAAAAATTTAGCATACGATATAGGTTGTAAATATGTAGTTGTAAAACCATATGAACAAGAACATTTATTTAATGTAATGTATAATATTTTAAAGAGAAATAAAAATTAAATATTATGAATAACGTGTTTTACGATTCCTTGTATTTGAAATTCCCAATAGGGCTTTATTTCTATTGGTAAAAATTTTTCATTCGCAGAAAATAGATAGGTTATCCCATCTATTATTCTATAAGTTTTGACCGCTAATTCACCATTTAATGCAGCAATTACAACACTCCCATTTTTAGCTTGCTCCTTACGATTTACTATAAGTATGTCGCCATCATAAATACCTTCGTTTATCATACTTTCGCCCGATACTTTTACTAAAAAATAATCTTCGGGCTTAGGAGTAAGCAAAGAATTTAGGTCTAATTTATATACTTCATTTTTTTTATGTTTTTTATTTTTAGATGCAATATAAAAATTACTTTCGAAACTATATTCAGTCTTTAATTCTACAATTTTCTTAACTTTCATAATTAAAATGAACGAATTATTTTTGTTACAGTTCCTAAAATATTAAATTCTGTATCACCAATATGTAATGGTAAAAACTTTTGATTATTTGATTCTAAATAAATTTCACCATCAATTTCTCTATAAATTTTAATTGTTAATTCATTACTAATTGAAGCTAATACAATTCTACCATTAGTTGGTACAATCGAGGAATCAATAATTAGTATATCATTGTCTCTAATACCATAAGATTGCATATTTAATCCCGATACTCTTGCAAAAAAAGTAGTAGCTGGATGATCAATTAAAAATTCATTTAAATCTATTTCATTTTTTATTTCATTATCAATAGGAATAGGAATTCCAGCTGATACGGAAACTTCAAATAAAGGGACTTTTTTATTTAATAAATCATTAGGCTTATAGCCAAGAATTTCTATGACTTCCATCTTTATCTCCAAAAAATTGATTTCCCCCCTTTACAGGTAATGTAAATATAATATATTTTTTTTTTAGTTCAAAATCTATGTATATATTTGTAAAATGCAAGATATAATAGTTTATTCTGATGGCTCTTCACTTGGTAATCCAGGACCTGGCGGTTGGGCTGCAATTTTAATTTATAAAAATAAAAGAAAAGAATTATCAGGTGGTTATAATTTAACTACTAATAATAGAATGGAGCTTATGGCAGTTATAAATGCACTAAAAGCTTTAAAATCTACAAAATATAAAATAAAATTATACACAGATTCTCGTCTAATCGTTGATAGTTTTAATAAAGGTTGGTTAAAAAATTGGGCATCAAATAATTGGAAAAAATCAGATAAAAAATCAGTTCTCAACAAGGATTTATGGGAAGAATTGTATAATTTATTACAGAAATTTTATGTTGAATTTAATTGGGTGGCAGGTCATAAAGGCATCGTAGAAAATGAGCGTTGCGATGAATTATGTAAATTAGCAGCACAAAAACAAAATAAATTAGACGATATTAACTATATTAAAAATTTAGATTATGAATAGAAGAAAATTTATCCTAAACTCTACTTTAACAGGTTTTAGTTTATTATTACCAAATATAATTTTTTCAAATACAAGTATTTTTGATAAAATAATCAAAGATGCAAAAAAATTAATGTGGCATAAACTACCAATTAATGAGCTTATTATAAAAGTAGCTAAAAATTTTATTGGAATTCCTTATGTAGCGTATACATTAGAAATTAATGAAAAAGAACAATGTGTGGTAGATTTAAATGGATTAGATTGTGTTACATTTTTCGAAAATTCTCTATGTTTAGCAAGAATTATTAAAAAACAATTATATACATTCAATGATTTGATAAAAGAAGTTACGTTTACTCGATATAGAGATGGTATTTTAATAGACTATACTTCTAGATTACATTATACAAGTGATTGGATAAACAATAATGTGCAAAAAAAAGTAGTTAGAATGATTGGTGAAGAATATAATTTTCCTTCATTTAAGCCAAATGTTTACTATATGAGCAATAATCCTGATAAGTATAAACAATTAGAAAATAATCCTAAATTTATAGAAGAAATTAAAAAAATTGAAAATCAAATAAATAAATTAAATCTATATTTTATTCCTAAAGATAATATTTCTGAATATGTAAAATATATTCAGAATGGAGATATTATTGCATTAAGAACTAATATCGAAGGTCTTGATTATTCTCATACAGGATTAGCATTCAAAGTAAAAGATACTGTTAGATTATTTCACGCCTCTACTACGACAGGAAATGTTTTGATTGATGTAAATATTGAAGAATACCTAAAAAATAAAAAAAGAGATGTTGGTATAACTGTTATTAGAGCATTAGAGACATAAATGAGTGAAATCTCAATTTTATATGATTTAATTATAATTTCATTATTTTCTATTATAATTGTTTATTTCTCAAATAAAATAAAAATTCCACCATTAATTGGCTTTATATTAACAGGAATTTTAATCGGACCAAATGGATTAAATTTTATAAATTTTGCAGAGCAAGTAGATATATTCGCTGAAATTGGATTAATTTTAATTCTTTTTTCAGTTGGAATAGATTTCTCAATTAAAAAATTAATGAACTTAAAAAAAGTTATCTTTTTAGGTGGTTCATCTCAAATATTAATTACGATTTTAATTTTGTTGCCTTTCGGATTGCTTTTAGATTACAATTTAAATCAATCAATTTTTTTAGGTTTTTGTATAGTAACTAGCTCAACAGCAGTTATTTTAAAAATGCTTATAAATAGGGGAGAAATAGATTCTCCTCACGGTAAAATATCATTAGGTATTTTGATTTTTCAAGATTTAGCTGTGGTACCAATGATATTAATTATGCCAATTTTGGCTGGTTCTCCTTCAAATATATTTAGTTTCTCTATAATACTTTTATTGAAATTAATAGGAGTTTTACTCTATATTTATGTTTCAATTAAGTTTATTATGCCTGAGTTAATCTTTCAGGTTTCTAAAACTAAGATTAAAGAGCTTTTTTTATTTTTAATTATTTTTATATGTTTAGTTACGTTAATAATTTCAGAAATAGCTGGATTATCTTTAGCTATAGGGGCTTTTATTGCTGGTTTAATTATATCAGAAACAGAATACAATAACGAAACACTTGGATTTGTAGAACCTCTTAGAGATGTTTTTGGAAGTATATTTTTTATTTCTATTGGAATGATATTCGATCCAAAGATTTTCTTCGATAATTTTAATTTTATTATTCTAACATCAATATTAATTATTCTGATAAAATTTCTTGGAGCTTCAATTAGCGTTGCTATTTTAAAATATCCACTAAGGATAATATTTAGTGTTGCTATAATATTGTCTCAATTAGGAGAATTTTCGTTTGTTATTGCTCAGCTTGGTGTTAAAAATAATATCATAAATGTTGAAACATTTAATTTAC
>Ga0308419_1001461_pt1 | contig 15676 bp, 15 predicted proteins | sample HotsprSampleMS50_FD_203674 | JGI IMG/M metagenome (GOLD analysis project Ga0308419, IMG submission 203674) | Hot spring phototrophic mat microbial communities from Mushroom Spring, Yellowstone National Park, Wyoming, United States - 20090730_MS50 ... | reverse complement strand
CTGGTCGGTGTAGAAAGCCTTTAAGCCCAAGTCAATGCCAATAACATTGCCTGTGTACTCTCCCTGCTCTTTGCGCTCCACATCCAAGCAGAACTGAGCATAGTACCCATCTGCCCTGCGTATCACCCGCACCCGATTGATTTTGGAGTTTAGGATATGGTGTCTTGCTTCACCATTGCAGTACAGAGCAAAAGCACCAGCATTGAAGCCATCGGTGAACGAGATAGTCATCCCATCTTCTGACAGCTTCCAGCCCGATACCTTGTATTCCACAGAACGGCAATGCCTCTTGAACTTGGGATACCCTTTCTTGACCGCCTTGTTTCTGCAGTTGGTATAGAAACGGGAGATAGAAGCCCAAGCCCGTTCTGCACTTGCCTGCCTTGCTGATGAGTTTAACTTCTTGGCAAAGGCAAACTCTTTGGCTAGGTCTTTGCAGTGGGCATAAAGTTGATTTCTGCCCGCTCCACGATTGTCCATCCAGTACCGCACACATTTGTTCCTCACAAATTGCGCCGTGCGGATGGATTCATCCAGAGCTAGGTATTGTTCTGGTGTCCCGTTTAGTAGCTTGGCTTCCATTACTCTCATACTGCTATTTTATCACAGGTGTGGCTTGATAAGACAGTGTGCGCCTTACATCCCTGCCCTAAAGGACAGGGCTTTACGGCGTTTTTTCGGTAATCTAAATCACAGGAAATCCATAAATTTTCTTATCATAGAAACTCAACTATCGTTGAGAATCACTGCATCTTGGGCAAGTGCAGATTGGATTTTGCAGAAGGTTTCAATGTGATTGGCAAATTCTAGCAGTTTTTCCTCTACCCAGCGCTGACCGCTGTGGCGCACACTATCAGTGGCATTGGCAATGAGGTGAACTAGGGGTTCCCCCGCACTGGGTAAAACCAAAACCCAATGGTCATCACCATACATCACTTTTACCCCGTCGGTGAGGTCTAGCGGATAGTGGCGAAAGGACTCCACCATGTGGCGCATCAGGGTTCCTTTCAGGCTCCACGGACAGCGCAATGTTTGCTGTTTAGTGTGGAAGCGAGGCAGGGATTGGCGCACTTCTGCTAGCGATCGCCCCTGCACAGATAGCCATTCCATTACTTTGGCAATGCTGAACATGGCATCAAAACCAGGGTGCAGTTGAGGATGAATGAAACCCATCTGAGCGGAGCCGCCAAGCACCACATTGTGGGTAGTGTAGCAGGCTTCCATCAGGGCAGTGGGATTGGCACGGGTGCGCAAAATGCGGCTGTGGTATTTGCTAGCTATCTGCTCGGCAACGCCAGATACGGAAACAGGAGCGATCGCCGTACTGCCAGGTTTGGCTGTGAATGCCATTTCCAGCATGACAGCGGTCAGCACCTCTTCCCGCAGGGGTCTGCCCAACTCATCAATCAAAATAAACTTCTCCCCGTTGGCAAATACTTGCACGCCAAAATTAGCCTTGATGGCGCGCACCACATCGCTGAGCTGTACCAGCATTCTCTCCCTTTCGCTGGGAGCAGGGGCAATTTCGCTCAAACTAGCATTGAGTACCACTACATCGGTGCTGAACTTCCCCAAAATGCGTGGTAGCACTGCTCCTGACACCGCATAGACATAGTCAATGACTACTTTTTTACAATTGCCATTGCGGATAGCATCCACATCTAGGTTTTGGGAAAAACCACTGTTGTAGTAGTCCAGCACCCGACTGGGATAGTTGATTTCGCCAATTTCTTCAATTCTGGCGCGGCGAAAGTCATCTTTGAAGAAGGCGCTCTCAATTTTTTTCTCCTGTTTGTGGTCGATATTGATTCCTTTACTGTCAATGAATTCAATCAGCACATGATCACTGCGATCGGGATGTACCCGCACATGTACTCCTCCTGCCACATTGAGACTGGGAGCTGTGAAGCGAGCAATGGGAATGGCAGTGGCTTCTAGATTTTCCACATTTACTCCCACCGACATCAGACCAGAGATCAGAGAACGGGTCACCATGCGACAAATAGTGCGCTGATCCCGCGATACCAACACATGGGCACCTAGTTTGAGGGATGCTCCGTAGGCGGCTCCCAGCTTGACAGCAAACTCAGGGGTGATGTCCACATTGGCAAGACCCGATACCCCTCGCTCTCCGAATAAATGCCTGACAGCAGTGGTGCCCCAAATTAGGTTGGTGGTGAGAGTAGCCCCCGCTTCCACACTTTTGTTGGGCCAGATTTTGACATTGGGGAATACCCTGGCTTCTTCCCCAATCAGAGTATTGGCTCCAATTACTGCCCCTTCCATCACATGGGCTCTGCGGCAAATGCGGCTATTTTTGGCAATGGTGCAAGCCCAGAGGTGAGACTCTTCGCCAATGATTACCCCGTTACCGATGATTGGTCTCTGCAGATCGCATTTGGCACCGATGGTCACATGATCTCCGATGATGGTACCTGCGGAAATGGTAGTTTCTTTGCCAATGACGCAGTTGTCCCCAATCATGACGGGAGCTTCAACTTTGACTGTGGGGTCGATCTGGGTGTTGCGCCCCACCCATACCCCTGTGCGTACTTGGGTATAGGGCAGTTCCAGATGCACCCTGCCCCGAATGGCATCGTATTGCACTTGGCGATAGGTTTCTAAGGAGCCGACATCGCACCAGTATCCTTCGGCAATGTAGCCGTACATGGGCACTCCCTGTGCTAACAACAGCGGAAACAGATCGTGGGAAAAATCACTGGGTTTACCCATTTCCAGATACTCCAACACATGGGGTTCTAGGATGTAAATGCCTGTGTTGACGGTGTCGGAGAAAATTTCACTGGTGGAAGGCTTTTCCAGAAACCGCTGAATGCGGTGCTGTTCATCAGTAATCACTAAGCCAAATGCCATTGGCTCGCTGACACGGCGCAGGATCAGGGTGGCGTGGGATTTGTGTTCACAATGGAAATGCAGGGCGGCGCTGAGGTCAAAATCAGTGACACTATCGCCGCTGATTACTAGAAAGGTACCATCTAGGAGACCACTGACATTTCGCACACAGCCTGCGGTGCCCAGAGGTTGGTCTTCTTCTACAACATAGATTAACTTCATGTCGAAATGGCTCCCATCCCCGAAGTGATCGCGGATGGCATCGGGCAGGTAGTGCAGGGTAACAATTACTTCCCTGATTCCGTGGCGTTTCAGCAGGTGTAGGATATGCTCGGTGATGGGGCGGTTGAGAATTGGTACCATGGGTTTGGGTAAATCACAGGTCAGGGGTCTGAGTCGGGTTCCTGAACCACCTGCCATCAGCACTGCTCGCATAATCAACCTCTGGCGATCACCTGTAGATGGCTTTATTCTAATGGTTAAGCCACAGTTAAGCGGGGTTAGTTACTTTGTTTTTAATGTGTTTTTAATATCCCTATGAAGGACTATCGGGAGCGCTTGGGGCGGTGGCTGGATCAACCCCAGCGAGCGGGCTGGACATTCCTTGCCCCTGCCTTGGTATTTTTGGGGATTTTTGTGGTTCTGCCCATGGTTTATTTGCTCTATCTCAGCCTGACTACGGGGCATTTTACGCTCAAGGGGGTGCGCTGGGTGGGACTGGCTCAGTATGCTAGGCTTTTCAAGGACCCAGACTTTTGGCAGGTGTGTGGCAATACGGTGATTTTTACTGTGGGGGCAGTAGTCCCCAGTGTAATCCTGCCGTTGGCATTGGCGGTTCTGTTGGATCGGGCACTGGTGGGACGGGGTATTTTGCGATCGCTCTATTTTTTACCAGCGGTGATCTCCATGGTGGCAGTGGGTTTGGGTTGGCGCTGGCTGTTTCAAACCAACGGTTGGGTCAATCAGTGGCTCAATTTGAGCATCCCTTGGCTCAATGAACCCCATTGGGCAATGCTGATTCTGATCCTGCTGACCATCTGGAAACAGTTGGGATTCAATATGGTGGTGTTTTTAGCGGGTCTGCAAGCCATCCCTCAGAACCTGTACGAGGCGGGGGAGTTGGATGGGGCGGGGGCATGGGCAAAGTTTTGGTACATTACCCTGCCCAATCTGCGGGGGACTCTGGTTTTCGTTGCGATCGCTACGGTGATTTTCACCTTCAGGGGTTTTGAACAGGTGTATGTGCTGACAGGCGGTGGTCCCCTCAACGCCACCAACATTTTGGTCTATTTCGTTTACGAACAAGCGTTCAGCCTATTCGACTTTGGCTACGGGGCGGCTTGCGCCATACTATTGCTGGCAGTGGTGCTAGTTCTACTGAGAATACTGCTCTTTTTCGACACCAATTCCCCTGCGCGCATGGGTCAGTAATTCTCTAATTTCAGCTTACCAGCGCAGGAGCCCCGCACTGGGGTCGGGAGGAATGCGCTCTGACGAATCATAATAGAGCTATGACCCAAACCTACGGCTCGCTTTGCGAACGGGTTTGTTTTGCTCTCTTGTAGGGCATAACAGGCTCAGGGCTACTGAGAGCACGCACCGTACCGCTAAAGCGGTCGGTGTCGGGTAGTTTACGCTGAACCCCAGCGTTACCCTGACATCATCCTAAAGGGAAGATAAATCTTCACAACTATTTACAGTTTAGTCCTGCTCTTTTACTTGACATCCCAAAAAATTTCTGTAACAATAGCTACAGAATTAAAAAGTTTACACAAATCCCGTTGGATTCTGTGCATCTCGATAATTCAGCACCATTCACTCAAAGTTCGGAGGAAACAACTATGAAACTTCACTATCGTGGCGCAGAGTATGAAGTAGCAGTGGACAACACCATTGAGACCGTGGATAGCAATCAGATCGGACAGTATCGTGGTGCGAAGTTCCGTATTCAGGTGCCCAAACACCCGACAGCACACCGTACCGTTCCTGGTATGAAATACCGTGGCGTGCCTATTGTCTAGTAAAGCTCCCTCTTTGAGAAGATGCGGCATACTAGCCGCATCTTTTTTGCTGAAAGGGGAGAATGCAACTGCTACAGGGTGATTACTTGGTCAGGGGGGTTAGAAGCCAGCGCCGCATACAATTGGGGGAAACAGCCACACACTACCCCTTCTACCATGCCCTTTGCCTTCACAGAGCCAGTGCCACATTCATCAAAAGTTCCTTCCGCCAAACCGCGCCGCACTGCACACTGGTCGCAGACCATCAACAGAATGCCATTCTGCTTGGCAATGCGGGCGAGTCTTTCTCCCACTGGATCGCCAGAGCGTAAGCAGAAGATATTGTCGTCAAAGAACATCATCCCCACCACCTGTGCCCCGTGATCCTTCCGTTCCAATTGGGGCAGAATCATCGTACCTAGCTTAAATGTGCTAGCCATGTCGGTAGCAAATATATAGGCAACTTTCACGGTATTTCTCCCTAGAAAATACACATTATCATTATAAATAATGGTACGACAAGATTACAAGTAGTGCAAAAAAACTTAAGATTCACGAAAGTTTTTATTGAATTATGGTACTATATACCACGGTCTATTTGTGGATTAGGACACCTGACACATTTAATATACCTAAAGGTGGAGTGGAATTAAGGTACTATTAGTAGGCTAGAACATCAGTTATGATATGAATGAATCCCCCTTATTTCCTTCTGTAAAGCCTATCGAGACAAGTTTCAATTCAGAAGCTGAGATTGTGATCTTTGCTGGAGATGTTGCTGGTTTTCTTACCCAAGTGCCAGATAGTTCAGTTGCTTTGATTATAACTTCTCCACCTTACAATTTGGGTAAAAATTATGAGAATCGAGTCTCAATTGAAGCATACTTGCAAACACAAACCCAGATTATTGGTCAACTCTATCGAGTTCTTAGAGAGGATGGTAGCCTCTGTTGGCAGGTGGGAAACTTTGTAGAGAAGGGAGAAGTTTATCCTCTTGATATTCTCTACTACCCAGTTTTCAAGCAACTGGGAATGAAGCTACGCAATCGTATTATCTGGAAATTTGGGCACGGATTACACGCATCAAGAAGATTCTCAGGTCGTTACGAAACCATTCTCTGGTTTACCAAATCAGATCAGTATGTGTTTAACCTTGATTCCGTTCGTGTACCTGCCAAATATCCTGGCAAACGCCACTTTAAGGGGCAGAATAAAGGGAAACCTTCTGGCAATCCTTTAGGGAAAAATCCTACAGATATTTGGGAAATTGTAGCCCAAGACTGGGAAGAGCTAGTGTGGGATATTCCCAATGTAAAGTCAAATCATCCCGAAAAAACCCTTCACCCTTGCCAATTTCCTATTGAGCTAGTTGAGCGTTGCGTACTTGCTCTCACCAATGAAAATGACTGGGTTTTTGATCCCTACATGGGTGTAGGCTCTGCCCTTATGGCGGCAGTAATGCATAATCGGCGAGCCATGGGATGCGAGAAAGAAGCAAAATATATCGAGATAGCTCGCCAACGCCTTGTGGATTATTTTAATGGCACACTCCGTTACCGTCCCATGGGCAAGCCAGTGTATCAACCCACAGGCAAAGAAAAGGTATCTCAAATCCCCGAAGAGTGGCGGATGACTTCCCAATTGCGGCTTTTAGAAAAACAAAGTGAATGCCAATGATCATTGCTGGAATTTACTCTTTCAAAAACGGTGAGGCGATTATCCGCTCCCAGTACCCAGCCGAATTTAGGGAAGTAGAACAGGTTATTGCGGCTGTGGACAGCACCCAATGTAAAACCAAAACTAGCAGAGAAAAGACAATGTCTGGTAGAACTCTGTACAGCCCGCGTGCATTAAATACTGCTTTCACGAAAGAGTTTGCACAGCGGGGCTGGCGAAAGTATAAGGTAAAGTGCATTTATCCAACCAACTACTATTTATCTGGCATATCTGACCCAGTACCTAAAGGTTCATCAAAAGGAGCTTTCCGTGAGATGGACTTCACCAAAAATCGTGTAGGTGTGGAAGTACAGTTTGGTAAGTATGCTTTTATGGTCTATAATGTCTGCGCCAAGATGACTATTTTCCGTAATTTAGGAGTAATAGATGTAGGAATTGAAATTGTGCCAATCAAGCTCCTTGCGGAAGAGATGTCAACGGGAGTATCTTACTTCGAACAGTTCGTCTGGGACTTAGAGCATCGGGGAGTTGCTGATATAGATATACCCGTATTGGTGGTGGGAGTAGCAACTTGAGAAATGGTGATGGGATGATAAATGAATGTCTGGTGCTATTTGGGGATAAACCTAACTATGATGAAAATCATTTCCTAGGTAAGATTTTGTAGAATGCTAATTTACAACAGTGAAGTGGAACTGTTAACTTTAGGCTAGCGCATCGGTTGGTTTGGATTGCTAGACCAGTTTTGGCGATGCTAAAGCCCCCTAAACACTAACCTACTGGCGCACTGTTGCCAATTGGTGCAGTTGTTTGAGATTTAGCACCCGCATTGACTGGTGTTGTTTATCCATTACTAACCACTGGCGATCGCTCAGCTTTTCCAGCACCTTTACGGTTTCCTCCACAGTGGTTTGGGCCAGATCGGCTATGTCGCGCACGGGAAACAGCCACAACTGCTCCCCGTACCTAGTCGCCAAACTGTAGAGCACATTGGCAATGCGCACCGCTGGCACTTGTCGCCTGATCTGCACCTGTTGATTAGCCTGGCGCAGGCGCTGTACCATCAATTGCAACATCCGATAACACACCGCAGGCTGTGCCAGCAAACACTCCCTAAAGGCTGGGGCGGAGATGCTGAGTACCTGAATGTCGTTGTAGGCGACTACATCGGTAGAGCGGGGGGATTCATCCAGCACTGCCATTTCGCCAAAAATATCCCCCTTGCCCAAAATCGCTAGAGTGGTGGATTCTTGGTTTGCTGACAGCGATCGCACCTTGAGCCAGCCTGCCAGCACAAAATAAACTGCATTGCCCCACGCATCCTCCATCAGCACTGTATGCCCTGCCTTTAACTCCCGCACCACAGTTTGTTTCTCTAGAGCGGCGATCGCCGTTTCACTGGCACTGGCAAACAGGGGAATATCCGACAGCATTATGCCCCCATCACCTCATAGCCTGCATCCACATAGATAATCTGCCCCGTAATCCCACTAGCCAGATCGCTAGCCAAAAAAGCCGCCACATTACCCACTTCCTCTTGGGTAACCGAACGCCTCAGAGGAGCAGTGCTCTCCACATGCTTGATCATATCCCTAATTCCTTCTACCGCCGACGAAGCAAGGGTGCGAATAGGTCCTGCAGAAATGGCATTGACCCGAATGTTAGCACTGCCCAAATCGTGAGCCAGATAGCGCACATTCATTTCCAGCGCCGCCTTGGCAATACCCATCACATTGTAGTTGGGCACCACCCGTACCCCCCCGATGTAAGTCAGGGTAATCACACTCCCCCCCTCCTTCATCAGGGGCTTTGCCCCACGGCACAGGGCAATCAGGGAGTAGGCGCTGACATCCAATGCCAGTTGAAACCCTGCCCGAGACACACTACTAAAACTACCTGACAGGTCTTCTTTGTTGGCAAAGGCGAGGCAGTGGATCAAAATGTCTAGCTTGTCCCAGTGCTTACTCACCTCACTATACAAATCCGCAATTTGTTGATCTTCCTGCACATTGCAGGGCAGTAAAAAGCTGGGATTAAAAGGCTGAGTTAGTTCAGCTACCTTGGCTTTGAAGCGATCTCGCTCTTCGGGCAGATAGGTAACTCCCAAAGTCGCCCCCGCCTTGTGCAGTTGCTTAGCGATGCCATAGGCAATGGAGCGCTCATTAGCAATTCCCATGACCAGAGCATTTTTGCCCTGCAAATTCAACAGCGTCATAGGGACAACCTTAGAAGATTATATGAAGCCATTTCCAAAGCCTGCTGGATAAATGTCAGCACCAAAAAGCCCAGCATGGGCGAAAAATCAATCCCGCCCATGGGTGGCAGTACGGCGCGAAACAGATTCAGGTAGGGATCGGTAATCTGGCTCAAACCCGAGAAAGGCTGACTGCTCCAGTTGACATTGGGAAACCATGTCAGCAGAACACGGATCAACAGCAGAACTAGATAGATGCTGATAAAAGAAGAGAGAGTTTGGATGAGCAACATGACGGCTGACTAAAAAACATACCTAGCAGAGATAGTGACGCTTCCCGACACTCATCTTCGTTGAGTAAACACAACTCAACAGAGCGCGGGCTTCACGCTTCATCGACTTGCTTGTGCAGAGGTCATGGCTTACGCCACGCAATGCGATCGGCGTGCTACCACCGTGCGCCCCACGGCGGAGACAAGTCAGGGAAACTCTTCAGAGATTTAACTTGTCTGTGGTTCATTATATCTCAGTCTTGAGTAAACACAATTCACAAATGCGGGGCTCCCCGCCGATTTAGCTAACACAATGGGGCTATGTGTTCATGGTTTGGCAGGGCAGAGAGAGAAATACTGTAGAATGAATTAGCCTAACTAGGGTATGTACTAGCGGTGTCCCACTTTACGATTATTAAAACCCAATTCAAAGATCGGGAGCTACTGTGCCAAGCCCTGCAGAGGATGGGATTTAGCGTTATAGAACAACATGACACTCCCCAACCTCTGTTTGGCTATGAAGGAGATGTGCGCCCCGAGCGGGCAGAAGTGATCATTCGCCGCCAATACATCAGCGAGTTCAGCAATGACATTGGCTTCCAAAAACAGCAGGATGGAACTTACAGCGCCATTATTTCCGATTTTGACCGCTCCCGCTATGACCATCGATGGCTAGGGAAATTGGGGCAGTGCTACGCCCGTTTGGCAGTACTCAAATCAGCTCAGGAGCAGGGACTGAATGTGGAGGTGCAGGAAACCCAACTTGACGGCACTATCCGCATTGTTTTGGCTGGATAAGATACAACGGCTGGCACTCTAGCTGGATAAATAGATTAAAATTAGCAACAGTGTGGCTAGCTCTAACCTAAAGTTTTATGAAGGTTTTGGCTCTGTCGTGGGAGTTTCCGCCACGAATTGTGGGGGGAATTTCGCGCCATGTAGCAGAGCTTTATCCAGAGATTGTACGCCTTGGGCATGAAGTCCATTTAATTACTATTGCTGTTCCTCAACAGCCAGAGCAGGAAGTGGTGGATGGCATTCACTTATATCGTGTGCCTGTGCCCAACCATGACAATTTTTTCCAATGGGTGGACGGCATGAATCAGAGTATGCAGAGTTTTGCCCTCCAGCTCGCCCAAACCTACCATTTTGACCTAATCCATGCCCACGACTGGCTAGTGGGCACTGCGGCGATCGCCCTTTCCCACAAACTGACAATTCCCCTAGTTAGTACTATTCATGCCACCGAGTACGGCAGGAACAATGGCATTCACACCGACGAACAGCGGCACATTCATTTTCAAGAGATCGCCCTAACCCAAGCCTCCCATCGGGTGATTGTCTGTAGTCAGTACATGAAAGGAGAAGTGGAACGGGCCCTAGGTTGCCCTGCGGACAAAACTAGCGTGATCTTTAATGGTATCAATCCAGCCCGTGTTGCTCTGCCTGCCTCCTTTGACCTTGCTGAGTTTCGCGCCCAGTATGCCAACCCCGATGAAGCGATCGTCTATTATGTGGGGCGCATCACCTACGAAAAGGGCATCTATCTATTGCTAAACGCCGCGCCCAAAGTACTTAGAGCACTGGAAGATCGGGTCAAGTTTGTGTTGATTGGCACTGGCACACCCTACACCATTCTTTTGCAACGGCAGGCGTGGGATTTAGGCATCTACCACAAAACCCTATTTACAGGATTCATGTCCGAAGCTGACCTGTGTAAATTGCAGTTGGTGGCTAATTGTGCAGTTTTCCCCAGTCTCTATGAACCTTTTGGCATCGTTGCTCTGGAAAGTTTTGCTGCAGGAGTGCCTGTGGTGGTGTCTGATACAGGGGGCTTGCCTGAAGTGGTGCGCCACCGCCAGACGGGGATTGTAACCCGTGTCAACGATGCGGATTCTCTAGCAGACGGCATCATAGAACTCCTACAAAATCCAGCCTATGCCAAGCAGTTAGCCCAACAAGCTAAAGAAGACCTGCTACAGCGCTTTTCATGGCACAGGTTAGCTCAGCAGACAGTAGAGGTCTATCATCAGGCGATCGCCTATGCCTAGAAATCTTAATAGTCTATAAAGAATTTCTCCTTGCCATACCCCACCGTTGTACTATACTAGAGTAATCTACACTAAAGCGATAGGGATACCGTTCTATGACTCTACAACTTGGCGATATTGTGCCCGACTTCACCCAAGAATCTACCCACGGCACTATTCACTTCCACGAATGGATTGGCGATAGCTGGGCGGTGCTGTTTTCCCACCCGAAGGACTTTACCCCTGTGTGCACCACTGAGCTGGGGGAAGTTGCCCGTCTCAAGCCAGAATTTGACAAGCGCAATGTCAAGGTGATTGCCTTGAGCGTTGACGATGTTGCCTCCCATCAGGGTTGGATTAGCGACATCGAAGAAACTCAGCATGTCAAGATGAACTACCCCATTCTGGCTGACCCTGACCGCAAGGTTTCCAACCTCTACGGGATGATTCATCCCAACGCCAATGACACCCTAACGGTGCGAGCGGTATTTATCATTGACCCCAACAAAAGATTGCGACTCACTCTCACCTATCCCGCCAGCACAGGGCGCAACTTTGAGGAAATCCTGCGGGTGATTGACTCTTTGCAGTTAACTGATAACTACAGCGTTGCTACCCCTGCCAATTGGAAAGATGGGGATGATTGTGTGGTAGTTCCTTCCATTCCCACTGAAGAGGCTAAGGCGAAGTTTCCCAAGGGAATCAAGGAACTCAAGCCCTACTTGCGCCTCACTCCCCAACCTAATCGCTAGTTCTGTTTGGCCTTAGTTTTCAAGGGGATAGAACTATCCCCTTTTTTCATGGCAACTAGGATTGAATTTTTGAAGACTTCATACATTAAGGAAGATTGAGAATAATCTATCCAGTCATCCTCTTGCGCCTGCACCTGTGGGACAAAAAGTTTGGACACCAGAAGCGATCGCTTAGAATATGAACTATCATGAGCCTACCCCAGTTTTTCTATTTTAATTCTGTGTGCTTGACACCCATGGTTACTCTAAATCTATCACCCACCCTACAACTCACCAATGAAGCTTTTGAACAACTGTGTCGCCAGAACCCTGACCTACGCCTAGAGCGCACCGCCCAAGGAGAACTGATCGCTATGGCTCCCGCTGGTAGTGAAAGTGCTCGTCAAAATTTGAGCCTTAGCGCCCAGCTATGGCAGTGGAACCAACAAACCAGACTTGGGGTGGTTTTTGACTCCTCCGCTGGTTTCACCCTGCCCAACGGTGCCATTCGCTCTCCCGATGCCGCTTGGATTGCCCGCTCTCGTTGGAATAGTCTTACTCGAGAACAACGGCGTAAATTTGCTCCTCTCTGCCCTGATTTTGTGCTAGAACTCAAATCCCCCAACGATGACTTATCCGCTCTGCAAGCAAAACTGCAAGAATACATTGCCAATGGTGCCCAATTGGGGTGGCTCATTGACCCTGACACTCGCCAAGTTTACTGCTACCGCCCTAGACAAGCTGTCTTGGTGTGCGATCACCCTGATACTCTCTCTGGCGACCCTGTCCTGCCCCACTTCACCATGGACTTTACCTTAATTTGGAATTCAGACTAGCTAGTCCCCAATTGCCCTGCTATGGTTATTCTGCAACTACGCTGGATATTCTTCTAGGTCAGAGACTATTAATCCATGAAATTGGTCGGACTTGGAAGTAGTTGAATTAAGTGAAAGGGGAAATACCCACCTGCGTAGGCTAAATTGTTAGAGTGAGATTCTAATTCTCTTTGACAAACTATGGAGCCATCCCACCTCAAAGCCAAAGGACTTAAGCGCGGACAGGTCAGACCTGCTAAGGAACTATGTAGTGATTGCGGTCTATGCGATACTTATTTCATTCACTATGTAAAAGAAGCCTGTGCTTTCATTGCACCAGATATTCCAAGATTGGAAGCACAAACCCACGGGCGATCGCGCCATTTGACAGAAGAGAATGAACTCTATTTCGGTGTGCATCAGCAGATGCTCTCTGCCAAAAAGAAAGAACCAATTCTGGGGGCGCAGTGGACTGGCATTGTTTCCAGTATTGCTGTAGAAATGCTAGAAAAGGGCAGGGTGGAAGGAGTAGTATGCGTACAGTCTCAGCCAAGCGATCGTTTCGCTCCCAAGGTAGTGATAGCTAAAACTAGAGAAGATATTTTGCTGGCTAAGGTAAATAAACCAACTCTTTCTCCTAATTTGTCAGTTTTGGAAGAAGTTGCCAAGTCTGGACTAAGGAAACTCTTGGTAATTGGTGTAGGCTGTCAAATCCAAGCTCTGCGCGCTGTGCAGGATAAGCTGGGACTGGAAAAACTGTATGTGTTGGGTACTCCCTGCGTGGACAATGTCAGTCGGGCAGGACTGCAGAAGTTTTTGGAAACCACCAGCCGTTCGCCTGAAACGGTAGTGCACTATGAGTTCATGCAGGATTTTAATATCCATTTCACCCACAGCGACGGTACGGTGGAATTAGTTCCCTTTTTTGGCATCAATACTAAAGAGTTGAAAGAAGTATTTGCTCCCTCCTGTATGGCTTGTTTTGACTATACCAATGCCCTTGCCGATCTAGTAGTGGGCTACATGGGCGCACCCTACGGCTGGCAGTGGATTGTGGTACGCAATGAGCGAGGACAGGAGATGCTAGATTTGGTCAGAGATCAACTGACAGTTCAGGCGGTGAGTTCCCAAGGCGATCGCCGCTCGGCGGTTCAGCGGGGAATTAACGCCTACGATCAAGCTCTCACCTTACCCATGTGGTTGGCATGGCTGATTGGCTTTGTAGTCAATCGCATAGGTCCAAAAGGATTGGAATACGCCAAGTTCTCCATTGATTCCCACTTCGCTAGAAATTACCTCTATCTGTGGCGCCACTATCCTCACAAACTAGCTGGACAAGTACCAGAGTTTGCCCGAAAAATTGTAGAGCGCTATCAACTGCCACTGGAAAAATTCTAATCCACTGGGATTTCTTCAGAAGTGATGCAGTTTTTCCCTACTCCCTGCCTAGTAAAAAGTCTCGCTGGGTTGTGTTACAGCCTATTAAGGGTTTATGGGACACGTTTGTCAACCCACTTGCTCTGACTTCGTTAAGGTTCAGCATTGGAAACACGATTTTTCGTATCCTTTAATCTGTGAACAGGCTGTACTAGCTATTCTGTGGATAGAATTAGAAAAATGGCTATGAAATTCTCTCTAGGATTAGAACAGTATTATTCACTTAGAAATTCTTAAAAATCCATAGTTTCGGTTGATTTTAACTTTGGGCAAAATATCAATAAAAGTTTACATAGCAGATCAGCACTAGCTACCCCATGTCCAACTCCATCTACCACTCCAACTTTTTTGTTGTGGATCAAGGACACACTCCGTCGTCTTGCCTCTCCCTAATCATAGTCTCTAGAGCATCGAGGGCAAGGAAACCAACAAACTGTGCTAGTATCTGGTCAATTAGTGCTAGCCTGTGGTACACTACTAGCAAAACTTGCAACCACAACAGAAGGGTAAAACTATGGGACTACTAGATCGTATCGGCATGGTGATCAGGTCCAATGTCAACGCAATGGTAACAGCCGCTGAAGACCCAGAAAAAATATTAGAGCAGTCAATTATTGACATGCAGGAAAACATGGTACAACTGCGGCAAGCGGTTGCCCAAGCCATGGCGGCATTTAAGCGCCAAGAACAACAGTACAATGCGGCAGTAGCCCAAGCCCAAGAATGGGAGCGTCGCGCTATGTTGGCACTGCAAAAGGGGGATGAAAACCTAGCGCGGGAAGCCCTAAGCCGCAAGAAGACCCACTCCGACGCCGCCGCCTCCATGAAACCGAGTCTAGACCAGCAAGCCGCTCAAGTGGAAACCCTGAAGCGCAATCTAGTAGCCCTAGAGAGCAAAATCTCTGAAGCCAAGACTAAAAAAGAAATGCTCAAGGCACGGCTTCAGTCTGCCAAAGCCCAAGAAAACCTGAACAAGATGATGGGCAAAATCAACACTGCCTCTGCCGCCGCCACCTTTGAACGCATGGAGGAGCGGGTACTAATGGCAGAAGCAAGGGCGAGTTCTACAGCTGAGTTGGTCTCTGACAATCTCGAGGCTCAGTTTGCCAAGCTAGAAGCAGGAAGCGGCATAGATGATGAGTTGATGGCAATGAAAGCGCGGATGCTGGCGGCTAACTCGCCCGCTGGTTCCCTTCCTCCTACTGATATGTCTCGCGCTTCCCAAGGCACAGTGGTAGATAGGGAATTGGAAGAACTGCGTCGTCAGCTGGGTAGATAGTATCTTATTTGGTAGGCTGCCAGTAAGAACAGTCCACCAGTTACGCTGTGTTTTGGTATAACTCGCAAGTTATGCGATCTGGTAAGGGGATTGGACTCTGTTTATTTCCTCCCTTGTAAGGTGTTTGAGGAGCCATCACTCTTGGCACGTCTAGTCTTGCTCTCATCAGCCTTGGTTCCAGCTTGGACTTTAGCCAAAAGTTCTGGGCGTAAACTTTTAATATAATTCTTGAGCCTTGACTTAGGAAGTAGTACCCCTGCTAACTTTGTCTGGTTCTAGCATAATTTGTCGCAGACTGGCTACCATTTGCAGAGGGTTTAGCCGTTATGCGTTCTCACTCATCTGATTAAGCAATCGTATTATTCAGCTTACCAGCGCAGGAGCCCCG
>Ga0308419_1001457_pt1 | contig 15694 bp, 10 predicted proteins | sample HotsprSampleMS50_FD_203674 | JGI IMG/M metagenome (GOLD analysis project Ga0308419, IMG submission 203674) | Hot spring phototrophic mat microbial communities from Mushroom Spring, Yellowstone National Park, Wyoming, United States - 20090730_MS50 ... | reverse complement strand
GCGTCAATTGACGGGTACGTCCGGCAGGCGGGCAGCGGCATCCCGCTGTATGCTGCTGTGAGCGCAGGCCCGTTTCGCACTGAAAGCCAGGAGTCAACCGGCTACTACAGCATCACACTCCCGGGCGGCACATATGACCTCAGTGCCATCGCTGCCGGTCATCTCACCTCGACTGTGGCCGGTGTCGTAATCTCGGATCATCACGCTGTGCGGCAGGACTTCACCCTCTATCCCCTGTGCGAAGTGCTGAGCGAGACCCTCGAAGAAAGCGGTAATGATTGGGAGGCTCAGCCCCCCTGGACCTCCACAACGGAGAGCGCCCACAGTCCCATCCACGCCTGGAGTGACAGCCCCGGCGGAGATTACGAGAACAACGTCAGTGCGGCGCTGACCTCGCCGGCGTTGGACCTGTCCGGCTATGGCGGGATCAAACTGTCCTTCTGGCACACTTACGATCTCGAACCCGGGCATGATCGGGGATACGTCGAATACTCCACCGACGGCGGAGCGAGCTGGATGCAGGCAGCCTCTTACAGTGACTACGGCCACAACACCTGGAGTTATGAAGAGGTAGCGCTACCGGCACTGAATGGCAACGCCAACGCGCGGGTGCGCTTCCGCCTTGAGAGCGACTCCTTCTCCACAGCCGATGGCTGGCACCTGGATGATATATCCATCACCGGCGGCGGCCTGCCCTGCGCCGTGCCCAGAGCCGCTTTCACCAGCAACAGCCCGGTCGCTCCCGGCGAGACGGTGGTCTTTACCAACCAGACCAGAGGGGTGGAGCCACTGCTCTGCCACTGGGATTTCGGCGACGGTGGTATCTCGGATGCCAGACATCCAACCCACACCTACCCGACCGGTGGCTACTTCACAGTCACACTGGTTGTAACCAACAACCTGGGCAGCGATAGCGTGCAGCATACTGTCGTGGTGACAGCGGCTCACATCCGTCAGCTTTACCTGCCGGTTGTGCTCAGTGGCCTCCCCTCGTCGAGCGCTCATCGCGTCCGTGCGCGACAGCTTTCCGCATACGATAAAATCTCCCCCTGGGTGCTGGAGGCCACACAAGACGGCGGCCGGACCGACTTCCTCATCCTGCTGAAAGAACAGGCCGACCTCACGCCGGCATACCATATCCCCACCAGAAACGCCCGCAGACACCTGGTCTACCGGACGCTGCTGGAGACAGCATCGCGTACCCAGGCCCCGCTCCGGGCCTGGCTTGAGGCTGAGGGCGTTTCCTACCGCTCTTTCTACATAGTCAACCTCATCCTCGTACGGTCGGGCGATCTGGCCCTGGCCGGGGCACTGGCTGCCCGACCGGACGTTGCACGCATCGAAGCAAACCCGCGTATCCGCAACTCCCTCCCCAGGCCGGGGCGTACGGAAGGGCCGCGAATGCACTCTCCCACCACTATCGAATGGAACATCCAGCAGGTCAACGCACCAGCCGTATGGGCGATGGGCTACACCGGCCAGGGGATCGTTGTCGGCGGCCAGGACACCGGATATGAGTGGTCACATCCCGCGCTGATCAACCAGTACCGTGGCTGGGACGGCTCCGTCGCCAGCCACGATTACAACTGGTACGATGCCGTCGCTGCTTCGCCTGTGCCGGTGGACCCTTATGGTCACGGCACACACACCATGGGCACCCTGGTCGGCGATGATGGGGCAGGCAATCAGATCGGCATGGCCCCGGGCGCGCGCTGGATCGGCTGCCGCAATATGGACAGCAAAGGATACGGTTCTCCAGCCACTTATCTGACCTGTTTTGAGTTCTTCCTGGCCCCGTACCCCCTGGACGGCACGCCTGATCAGGGTAACCCGGAGCTGGGACCTGACGTCACCAACAACTCCTGGAGTTGCCCGGCCTATGAAGGATGCTCCTGGAACACACTCCAGGCTGCCGTCGAGGCACAACGGGCAGCCGGCATCTTCACCGTCGTGGCGGCGGGCAACAGCTCGGGCGCCGGCTGCAGTACCATCAGCGAGCCACCAGCCCTGTATGACGCTGCTTACACTGTCGGTGCCACCACCAGCTCCAACACCATCGCCTCCTTCAGCAGGCGCGGCCCGGTGACGATAGATGGGAGCGGACGGCTCAAACCCGACCTGTCTGCACCGGGCGTGAACATCCGCTCCAGCGTGCCTGGCGGAGGGTACCAGCTTAACCAGGGGACCTCGATGGCTGCTCCACACGTCGCCGGGGCTGTGGCACTCCTGTGGTCGGCCCGGCCGGCGTTACGCAACCAGATTGAGCTGACGGAAGCCATTCTGAATGAGACGGCCCTTCCACTCTACAGCACCCAGTGTGGTGATCCGCCGGCCAGCGTACCAAACAACGTCTATGGCTGGGGGCGGCTGGACGTGCTGGCAGCCGTACAGCGGGCGTTAGAACCGCTCACCGGCTACATCGAGGGCACAGTTGTGGCGCTGGATGGCGCCTCTGCGGCCGTACCCCTGGAGAACGCTACGGTGATCGCCGTCGGCAACAGCGCCCGCTACACCGCCACTACCGGCAGCACAGGGTATTACACCATGGCCGTGCCCTCCTCCACGTATACCGTTTCAGCATGGAAATACGGCTTCGCCCCCCAGACGATTGCCAGCGTGACCGTGCCATATCGCGGCAGCATCACCCTCCCCTTCATGCTTACCGCCACACCTGTCTTCTCGCTTACCGGCTGTGTGAGCGATGCGCTCACCGCCCGACCACTCTCCGCGACCATCTCAGTAATCGGGTTGACCGGCGCGGTGTTGACCCGTACCACGACACATCTCCCGGCTGGTTGCTATGCTCTCATACTTCACGGAGGACCGTACACCATCACCGCCTCCGCCCGTTTGCATTACCCGGCCACTACCTTCGTGGAGCTTGTGTCGGACACGCTGGTAAACTTCCCCCTCGTTGCCACCACTACAGATGGTATCCTGTGGGGCCGTGTAACTGAGCTGGAGAGCAACCAACCAATATCCGGGGCGGTCATCAGTCTCTACCCGGGTGAATTTGAGGCCCATTCCCGGGCCGACGGGAGCTACGAACTTCAGGTACCACACGGCCTGTACACGGTATCCATATCATCCCGGCTCCACCAGACGCTCGTGGAAACAGTGACAGTTCCGCAGAGCGATCTGTTGGAGCGTAATTATGCGCTCCGTCTGCTCCTGCCTCCGCTGGCCGTCCTGAAAACGCCGTCTGCCGGGCAGGTGGAAGCGGGCACCCCACTTTCCTACACAATTGTGGTGACGAATTTCGGTCACCTGAGTATCACTGTAGCGGTGGAGGATACCCTGCCGGAGGGTGTCTTGTTTGCCTGGGCGGACACAGGCGGTGTCATCACAGGAGAGGGTAGAAGTATCAGGTGGAGCGGGCTGGGCCTGCCCGCACGCAGCGCGCTGACAATATCATTCGGCGTCACCCTTACCTGCGTGCCTTCCGGCACACCGGTGGTGAACGCCAGCTATCGCGTGACGGCCACGGAATGGCCGACCCCTGCCACGGGGTCATCGGTGACAGTCACCGGGACCGGCGAGGGAGTCGCAGCAGATTTTACCTTCCCGACGCCGGTTATGGCAGGTGTTCCGGTGAGTTTCACCAATCTCAGCCGCCATGCGACGAGTTATTTATGGCATTTTGGTGATGGGATCAGCTCGACTTTGCGGAACCCGGTACACACATACACAACTACCGGGTTGTACACTACGACGCTGAGCGCCTGCAACGGTTGTGGCTGTGACGTGCGTGCCCGCTCCTTGTGGGTAATTGGGGCACGCGTTTACCTGCCACTTTTGCTGAGGTCAGCGCTGGCTCAGGAACCGCACTACCAGGACTATCAGGTTCAACAGCACCGTCAGCAGCAGGCTGATGATGATAGAGCTTACCAGTGGAAAGGCACAGGTAAAGCCGGGGCGCTCGATGCGGATGTCACCCGGAAGGTGTCCCCAAAATGAACCCAAGGGGACTTTAGAAAGCAACCACAGCAGTCCCCCCAGCGCGATTGTGACAGCCCCTATCACCACTAAAGCCTTACCTGCCAACTCCAGTCCGCTCATACAGGCCTCCTCGGGCAGGTGACGGTCAGAAGTGACCGCCACCTGCCGGGGTTGAGTTAAGCACCAAACTTGGTCAACCGCCCGGCATGCGCCATCGCCAGGGGCAACAGATCGGTGTGGTGTATATGTCCCAGCCCACCGGCCATGCAGGGCCGTTCGCCGAACTGTTTCACACCATCCGGGCGGATATATCTGGACCACAGCAGCACCGGCAGTTCATGCCAGCTATGAGCCTTCCACAGGGCCGGGGTGGAGTGATCGCCGGTCACGATAATCACATCCGGCTCCACCGAAAGAATCTCGGGCAGCAGGGCATCGAAGTGTTCGATGACCTCCACCTTGCCTGCAAAGTCCCCATCCTCGCCCCGTGAATCCGTCTTCTTGACGTGGAAGAAAAAGAAGTCGTATGCGCCCCAGTACTGCTTGAGTGTCGCGACTTCGTCCTCGATGGTCTCACCTGCAGGCAATACATCCATCCCGACCAGTTTCGCCACACCGCGGTACATTGGATAAGTGGCGATAGCCCCGCAACGCAGTTTATATATGTCCGGCATTTTAGGGAGGCCGGGGTCCCTGGCAATGCCGCGCAGGTTACAACCGTTGGCCGGATACTCATCTGCCAGGAGCCTGCGTGCTTCAGCCATCCATTGGTTAAACAATTCTGCTGCACGAGCTGCCTCAGGTCGCAGCGGTTGTACGGGTAAGGGCGGTTTGCCCACCTGCTGGGGATCGGTTTCGGTCAGGCCGTCGTGCAGCCCTTCACCGCGCAGGACGAGGAGGAAACGGTATTCTTTGACAGGCTCGACAAAAGTCTCCACCCCAGGCAATTGGATGCGGCGCAGCTTTTCGCACAGGCGCGCGCACACCTCCGTAGGGATGCGTCCGGCCCGCCGGTCGGTGATCAGTCCGGCAGAGTCCAGCGTGCAGAAGTTGCCACGCGCTGCCAGGTCATTGGGCTGGAGATCAAAACCGATGCCCAGTGCCTCCAGCACCCCCCGCCCGATCTCATAACGGAGCGGGTCGTAGCCGAAAAGGGCCAAATGACCTGGGCCGCTGCCCGGAGCAATACCTGGAGCGACCGGCGTACTCATCCCACAGATAGAGCGAGCCGCCAGCGCATCCAGGTTTGGGGTACGTGCCGCTTCCAGCTCGGTCGGGCCTTCAGGAGTGAGGGGCAGTCCGCCGACTCCATCCAGCACCAGGAGCAGGATCTTGGTCTTGCCCTCGATTGCGAGTTCACGCATCAAATCCAGATTGTTCATTGTCGCCTCGTCAGGGGAAAAGACCGGTGGTGGACTGTTCAGGCATAATTACCTGCCCGGTGCCTGCCACAGTGTGCCGATTGGAAATCGGCCTTTCCGGGCGCTTGAGGCCCAAAGCGGGCGACTTCAGGCGGTGTGGGCAGGTAATTGCGTTCAGGCACTGTGGTAACCCGCGTCAGGACGCCCTCCATGCCGAACAGTTGATACCGGTGACAGACCGGTAAGGAACAAATAGACAAGGGGTATCCCTTGTCTATTTGTTCCAACCGTCTGAATTAATGGGTACTAGCGGATCGCTATCTCCGTCTGCTTATCGAAGATGTGCATGCGATCCATATTCATTGCCGCGTACATCGTATTCCCCACCCGTGCGCTCGTGCGCGGATCGAAGCGGCCCAGGAACTGGGTGTGCTCGGTCACCAGGTACACGATTACCTCGTTACCCATCAGCTCGGTGACGTCCACCTTGGCCTCGACCAGAGCCTGCTTGATGCCAGGCGGGGCGTAGTCCGGGTCGTGCACATCCTCGGGACGGATGCCAAAGATGACCTCTTTGCCCAGGTGTGGACGGTAGGTATTGGCCCTGTTCTCAGGAACGTCAACGATAAAGTCCCGGCAGTCCAGTGCTATCTTGCCGTCCCGCTCAATAAGGCGCGCGTCGAAGAAGTTCATGGAGGGGCTGCCGATGAAGCCGGCGACGAAGACATTGATCGGCGCGTCGTAGAGCGTTTGGGGGGTGTCCAGTTGTTGCAGGATGCCATCCTTCAGGACAGCGATGCGGGTGCCCATCGTCATCGCTTCCATCTGGTCGTGGGTCACGTATATGAAGGTCGTCTCCAGACGCTGATGGAGTTTGCTGATCTCGGCGCGGGCCTGGACGCGCAGTTTCGCATCGAGGTTGGAGAGTGGCTCATCCATCAGGAAGACGTTCGGTTCGCGTACGATGGCGCGCCCGACCGCCACCCGCTGACGCTGACCGCCGGATAGCTGCTTGGGCTTCCGATCCAGCAGGTTCTCGATCCCCAGAATCTGGGCTGCCTCCTTGACGCGTCGGTCAATTTCCTGCTTGGGTACCTTGCGCAGCCGGAGGCCAAAGGCCATATTGTCGTAGACCGACATGTGAGGATAGAGGGCGTAGGACTGGAAGACCATTGCTATGTCCCGGTCTTTTGGCGGAACGTCGTTGACCAGCCGATCACCAATGTAGATGTTACCTTCGGTGACCTCTTCCAGGCCGGCCAGGAGACGCAGGGAAGTGGACTTCCCACACCCCGAGGGGCCGACGAAGACAAGGAACTCCTTGTCAGGGATGTGAATGTTCAGGTCGTTGACTGCTATGACATCCCCAAATCGCTTGGTTACATGTTCATATGTTACGCTTGCCATCTGTTACTTTTGCTCCTTTCAAGTTGATCTGTTCAGAGCCTATCGAAAAACCGTACAGGCGGCATCACTATACCACTTACCGACGCATAGGGATGCGTCGGTTAAGTTTTTCAGATAGGCTCTAAGATTCAGCGTATCCCCGTCCTCAAAGCGATAGAGAGGCAGTGTGCTCCCCAGTGTATCTATTCAGCCTGTGCCCGCCGGACTACACCGGCGGATCGAAGGCCATCTGAGCCATTTGCAGGTGTCTCAGTGTAGCCAGCGTTTGCAGTATCTGCCTCGTGCGGACTGTGGTCCGCACGGCACTGCATGGGCATTACTCCCCAGTTACATCCACCCGCCGTTTTTATGCCAGCACCACGCGCACGCCGCACTCGGTCAGGTCCCATAGTGCCGGGGAAGGGGCTTCGCGGGCGGTGACAATAGCATCCGCATCAGATGCGGGAGCTATGTAGGCCGCAGCTACCCGTCCCACCCGCTCAACCGGTACAAGTATAATTACGCCTGCTCCTGTGCCCAACAAGAGCTGGGCTATTTCTGCCTGCGCCAGGCTATCATCGGTCAGCCCTTCCACCGCGCTGACACCGCCCAGCTCGAGCACCACATGGTCAGCGCGCAGGCTGGAGAGGGCCGTTCTGGTCAGATGGCCGACAAGCCCTAACTCGCTACCCTCAGCCTGTCCACCTGTGACGATCAGGTTGTGGTGAGTGTGGGTGGCGATCCAATGAGCGATCTCAAGCCCATTGGTGATTATGGTCATCTGCGGACGGTCGGCCAGCCAGTAAGCGACCTGGAGTACTAACGGCCCTGGACCAAGGAAGACGGTTTCGCCATCCGTGAGGATCTCTGCTGCAGCCCTGCCAATACGTGTTGCCTGGGCAGCAGCATCCTTGAACCTTCCCGGCTCGACCGCCACAGCGCCACCATGCACCCGGCGCAGCAATCCCTGGCGCTCCAGCTCGTTCAGGTCGCGCCTGATGGTGGCTGCATTCACGCCGAACCTTTGGACCAGGTCCACCACGCGGGCAGCGCCACTTTGCGCCACTATCCTGGCGATGGCGGAACGCCTGGCAGTGCTCAGGGAAGGTGATACCTGGGATGGCATACCGGCATTCTACCACATTATGCGCGATTTGTCAATATGGCGTGGCGATATTTTGTGCATTTGCGCGATTAAACGCGCAAATGCATACGCGACCGTCACCCTACACAGGCATATGCTTACCGTATCACCGCATCCGCCGGCATCCCCGGCTTGAGCGCACCGTCGGGGTTGGGGATGCGCACCCTGACGGCAAAGACCAGGTTGACGCGCTCCTCCTGCGTCTGCACGTTGCGCGGCGTGAACTCGGCCTGGCCCGCAATGCTCGCCACCTGCCCGCCGAACACCCGCTCGGGGAACGAATCCACCCGCACTTCGACCTCCTGTCCCAACCGCACCTGCCCCACGCGATTCTCCGGGATGTAGAGGACCAGCGTGACCTCGTCCAGGTTGGCGATGGTGAGCAGCGGGACCCCGGCCGTCGCCGTCTCGCCGACCTGGGCACTGCGCGTGGCGACGATGCCATCCAGCGGCGCGGTCAGCGTGAGTTGGGCGATCTGCGCATCCACCAGACGCACAGCCGCCTCTGCCTGCCGCACCTGCGCCTCCGCCAGTGCCACCTCTTCTGCCGTTGGGCCGGCCTCCAATTCGTCCAGCGTTGCCTGCGCGATGGCAACCTGGGCCTCGGCCTGCCGGTATTTCGCTTCGGCGGCGTGGAGCTGCGCCTGCAACGCAAGCGGATTGGCGCGGATCCCCAGCAACGTGTTGAGATACGCGCGGGCGCCATCAAGTTCGGCCTGCGCCTGCGCCAGCGCCGCCTGCGCGGCCTGTAACTGGAGATTCCACGCCCGCTCGACATCCCCACCCTGCCCGGCGTACACGCCGCGTTTGAGTTCCGTCTCCGCCAGGCCGGCCCGCGCCATCTCGACGTTCTGCTCCGCCAGACGCACCTGCGTGCGCGCCGCGTCAATCTGAGCGTTCAACTCGAGCGGTTTGCTGATGACGCTTTGGGCATCGAGCACTGCCTTATGCGCGCCGTCACGGCCGGCCTCCGCCTGCGCCAACGCCGCGCGCGCAGCGGCAATCTCTTGCAGGCGGGCGCCGGCGCGCACGCGGGCCAGGTTCGCGCGGGCAGCAGCCAGCGCCGCTTCGGCCTGCCGCCGCTGGCTCTGCAACACCGCGTCGTCCAGCCGCACCAACACCTGCCCCGCCGTGACGCGATCGCCGCGATCCACCGCCATCTCGACGATGCGCCCGCTCACCTCCGATGCCACGCTCACCTCCTCGCCCTCGATGAAGCCGGACGCGGTAATCGGGCCATTCGTCTGGTTGCCGTTACAACCGGTCAAGAGAAGAATGACAAATGACAAATGACAAATGACAAACGACAAACGGCGAACGGCGAATGGTGCACTTATCCACTTGCAAACTTGCAGACTTGCAAACTTCATCTCTACTGCTCCTGTGTCACGAACACCGCATCCGCCGGCAGGCCCGGCTTGAGCGCGTGATCGGGATTGGGAATCCGCACGTCCACGGCAAAGACCATATTCACCCGCTCCTCCTTCGTCTGCACGTTGCGCGGGGTGAACTCGGCCTCGCTGGCGATGGCGACCACTGCGCCGGTAAAGACGCGCCCGGGGAACGAATCCACCCGCACCTCGACCCGCTGGCCGATAGAGACCTGCCCCAGCCGGTTCTCCGGCACATAGACGGTCAACGTCACTTCGTCGAGATCGCCCAACGTCAGTAGCGCAGCCCCCGGCGCGGCGAGTTCCCCCCGGTGGATGCTTGTCTCCAGCACCAGCCCGCCGACCGGCGCGGTGAGCGTGAGTTTGTCGCGCAGCACGAGCAGAGCATCGAGCGCCGCCTGCGCCTGCTCCACCTGCGCTTCGGCCACGGCGATCTCTTCCGCCGTCGCGCCGGCCCGCAGCGCCTCCAACTGGGCCTGCGCCACCTGAACGGCAGCCTCGGCCGCGCGGTACTGTGCCTCCGCTGCGTTGACCTGGGCGTTCATCTGCTGCGGGTCGTCGCGCAACCGGTAAAGGTCGGCCAGCGCCGCCCGCGCGCCATCCAGCGCTGCCTGCGCCGTGTTGACGCCCACCCACGCCTTCCAGTAGGCGTTGGGCGCCAGATGCGCTTCCAGCGGGAGCACCGGCAACGGCGGACGAAATGGCTCCGGGATTTGCTCCCACTGCCGCCGGGCCTCATCGAGCGCCTCCTGTGCATCGTAGAACGCATCGTTGCCGATCTCGGCGGCGTCCTTGAGCGCGACGGCCCGCGCCAGAGCCGCCTCCGCCGCCGTCACCCGGGCGCGCGCCTGGGCAATCTGCGCGTCCAACTCTTGCGGATGATCGCGCAAGGCGATCGCATCCTGCCAGGCCTGATAGGCCCCATCGCGGGCGGCCTCCGCCTGGGCCAACTGCGCCTCGGCCCGTCGGACCTGCTCCGTGCGCGCGCCGGCCCGCGCCTGCGCCAACTGCGCCTGCGCGACTTCCAACGCGGCCTGCGCCGCCGCAATCTTCGCCTCCAATAGCGTCCCATCCAGCCGCACGAGCACCTGCCCGGCCTCGACCTCGTCCCCCTCCTCGACGGCCAACTCGACCACGCGCCCGCCCAACTCGGGCGCAATCGCCAACTCCTCGGCCTCGATAAACCCCGACGCCTGGATCGGGCCGGCCGGTTCTTTACCGCCGCATGCGCTCAACAGCGTCAAGTGAACAATGAACAATGCGACAATGAACAACCTTGCATACTTGCACACTTGCATACTTTCCTCACCTTGTATTGTTCCGCACGCTGGAGATGAACACGTCTTCCAGCGACGGCACGATCACATCCATCGTATTGACCTGCACCCCTGCTTCGGTGAGCGCCTGAGCGATGCGCGGCTGGAGATCGCGGATATCCGGGGCGACCACGTGCACCAGCGCGCCATAGAGCGCCACTTCGTCGAAATCGCCCATCTGCCGTAGCGCCCCGATCGCCAGGTCGGGCCGGTCACAGTCAATCTCCAGCACCTGGCCGCGCATCCTGTCCAGTTTGATCGCCGCCGGCGCCCCCTGGGCGATGATGCGCCCGCCGTGGATAAAGGCCAGCGTCTCGCAATGCTCGGCCTCGTCCATGTAGTGCGTTGTCACCAGGATCGTCGTCCCGCCCTCCGCCAGGGTGTAGAGGAGGTCCCAGAACGCCCGCCGCGAGATTGGGTCCACCCCGGCGGTCGGCTCGTCGAGGAAGAGCATCTCCGGCTCGTGCAGGATCGCCGCGCCCAGCGCGAGCCGTTGCTTCCAGCCGCCGGAGAGGTTGCGCGTCAATTCCCGCTCGCGGCCCTTCAGCCCGGCCATCTCGATCACGAACTGCTTGCGCTCCCGCAATCGCTGTCCCCGCACGCCATACGTGCGCCCGTAGAAATCCAGATTCTCGCTCACCGTCAGGTCGTTGTACAGGCTGAAGCGCTGCGACATATAGCCAATGCGCTTGCGCACTTCCTCCGGCTGGCGTGCCACGTCGAAGCCCAGCACCCGCGCCGTCCCCGACGTCGGGCGCAGGAGGCCCAGCAGCATGCGGATCGTCGTCGTTTTGCCGGCGCCGTTGGGCCCCAGGAAGCCGAAAATCTCCCCGCGCCGGATGGTGAACGAGATACCGTCCACCGCCGTAAAGTCGCCGAATTTCTTGGTCAGGTTGATGACTTCGACTGCGTGATTGTTCACGATGACAGGCGCTCGCTAAACACGTATTGCGTGTTGCGTATTGCGTATTGCGTGTTGCGTGTTGCGTATTGCGTGTTCCGTTGCAGGGCCAGCCCACGGAACACGCAACACGAAACACGAAACACGAAATACGCAATACGAAATACGCAGTATGCTCACCTCCGCAACACTCTTACCAAAACCGCAACCCCCACGGCCGCAATCAGCAGCCATATCAAGACGATCACCACCGCCGCCGCCCAACTCACCGGCCGGCCTTCTGCCATCGCCTCGTGCGCCCGCTCGCGGCTCTCGGCCCACACGTCGGGCGGGATCATCTTGAGCGCCAGAAGCACCCCCAGCGGCACCAGCACCAGGTCGTCCAGGTAGCCCAGGACGGGGATGAAATCCGGGATCAGGTCAATCGGGCTGAAGGCGTACCCGACGACCAGCGCCGCCCAAGCCTTTGCATACCACGGCGTGCGCGGATCACGGTAAGCCAGGTAGAGGGCATAGGTCTCGCTCTTGAGTTGATGGGCGCGTTGCTTCCAGGACTCGACCACTCCTGCAACCTCCTCACGGAACACGCACTACGCACTACGCAACACGCAATACGCACTACGCAACACGCAATACGCACTACGCAATACGCACTACGTGTTCCGTATCGCGTGTTCCGTTTCCTCCTGCCGCCCCCGAATCAACGAAATGAACGCCTCCTCCATCCGTGGCCGGGTGCGGCGCAGGCCCGCCACGGCGATGCCGGCGTTCGCCAGCGCCGCCTGCAGTTCCGGCCCGCGCCGCGCAGCATCGTCCACGAACACGTGAAGGAGATCGCCGTAGGTCTGCACCTCCAGCACGCCAGGGAGACCGGCAATAATCTGGGCCGCCTCGCGCAACCGGTCGGGCCGCAGTTCGAGCAACTCCCCTTCCACCAGCCCCCGGATGCGCTCCGGCGTATCACAGACAATCACGCGCCCCTCGAACATCAGCGCCACGCGCGAACAGCGTTCCGCCTCGTCCATATACGGCGTGCTCACAAAGAGCGTCACCCCCTGCAGGTGCAACTCGGTCAGGATGTCCCAGAACTCGCGCCGCGAGACCGGGTCCACGCCGGTGGTCGGCTCGTCGAGAAAGATGATCTCCGGCGCGTGGATCAGCGTGCAGGCCAGCGCCAGTTTCTTCTGCATGCCGCCGGAAAGGTGCGCCGCTCGCCGCCCCTTGAACGCATCGAGCCGCGAGAATCCCAACAGACGCGGGATGCGCTCCCTGCGCTCCTCCCGCCCCACCTCGAAAATGTCGGCGAAAAAGAGCAGATTCTCCATCACCGTCAGGTCGCCGTAGAGCGAGAACTGCTGCGGCATGTAGCCGATGCGCTTCTTGATCGCCTCCGCCTGATGGACCGTATCCAGGCCCGCCACGCGCGCCTGTCCTGAAGTCGGGTTCATAATCGCGCACAGCATGCGGATGGTCGTCGTCTTGCCGGCGCCGTCGGGTCCCAGCAGGCCGAAAATCTCGCCGCGCCGGACGGAGAGGTTCAGCCCGTCCACGGCGGTGACCTTCTTGAAGCGTTTGGTCAATCCTTGCGTTTCGATGACCCATGGGTCATTGCTCATTGAGATCACTCCAGCCGCTTACGGAAGCGCGTCGCCGCAAACGCCATGATCACCACCCCAAAGATCACCAGCGCCACCACCTGCTCCGCCAACACCTCCAGCCCCACCCCCTTGAGGATAATGCCGCGCAGGATGATCAGCATGTAGCGCAGCGGGATCGCGTAACTGAGCCACTGCAACACGCGGGGCATCGCCTCCAGGGGAAAGAAAAACCCCGCCAGGAAGATCGAGGGCAACAGCAACAGCCAGACCAGCAGCATCGCCTCCTGCTGCGTGTTCGCCACGGACGAGACGAAAATGCCGATGCCCAGCGTCGTCATCAGGAAGAGCGTCGCCAGCGCCAGGAGCAGCCATATGCTCCCGTGAACCGGCACGCCGAACCAAAAGACTCCGATGGCGAGCACTTCGAGCACATCGAAAAAGGCGACGGCAACGTAGGGCAGCACCTTGCCAACGACCAGTTCGACCGGCCGGATCGGCGTGACCATCAGTTGCTCGATGGTGCCGCGCTCCCGCTCGCGCACGATCGCCAGCGCCGTCAGCATCGCCGTCAGCAGAAAGAGGATCATCCCGATCAGCCCCGGGATCATAAAGTTGGCGCTCTTCATCTCTGGGTTGTACCAGACGCGCGGGCGCACTTCCAGCGCGGTCATCCGCTCCGAGGAAACCCCAAGCCGCCGCTCGACCAGGCGCACGCTCTGCGCCGCCCCTACCTGCTGCGAGGCGGCCAGGACGACGTTGGCGACGTTGGGATCGGAGCCATCTATGACGAACGCCACGCCTGCCGTCCGCCCGGCGGCCACGTCCGCGCCGTAACCGGCGGGGATGATCAGCCCGGCGCGCGCGGCCCCTCGATCCACCCACCGGCCCAACTCCTTCTCGTTGCCGACGAAGGCGACGATGCTAAAGTAATCCGACGCGCGATAAGTCTCCACCAGTTCGCGGCTCTGCGGCGTATGATCGAAATCGAGCACCACGGTACGCACGCGCTTGATGTCGGTCGTCGCAGCATAGCCCATCAGGAACAACTGCACGACCGGGATGATGAACATCACCAACAGCGTGCGCCTGTCGCGGACGATATGGAGCAACTCTTTGCGGGCGATCGTCAGTGTGCGGCCGATCATCACGATTCCTCCGGGCGCGGTTGAAGGCCGTAGAGATATAGCCGCGTTAACTCTTCGACCAGCACCTCGTCGGACACGCCGGCCATGAGATAGTCCGGGAGCAAGGCGCGTAGCGCCGACAGGATGACGATGGAACCGGCCACCGCAGGAACGACCACCTCGATCCGACAGGGACGCAGCCGCCCGGCGGCGATCTGCGCTTGTAGATATTGCGCGCCGGAGGCGAGAACAGGGCCGATAATCTGCGTGAAAAAGCGCTCCCGCAATGCCTCATCGGTCCAGATTTCGGCGACCAGAGCCTGAAGAAAGGCCTGATTCTCGCGTGCAAAGCGAATGCGATTGCGGAGAATCGCGGCGATATACCCCTCGGCATCCTGGGACATAGCGTCGGTGAGGGTCTGATCCACCTGTTGGGTGATCAGGGTATCGGCGATCGCCAGCAGCAACTCGCGCTTGTTTCTGAAGTAGAGGTAGATTGTGCCCGGCGCGATGCCGGCGCGGGTGGCGATCTCTCTCATCGTCGCCCGCTCGTACCCCTTCTCGCCCAAGACCGCAGCAGCGGCCTCGAGAATCCTGGCCCGCCGCATCTCGGCCGGACTGGTTTCTGAAGATAAGGCTTTATCCATCACGCTCCCTCTGGAAAGAGCCTCCATCGGCTCAACAGGTGACTTGATTATCCGCCGCTGGTCTGGTGAATGAACGTTCATTCAACAAATATCATACCACAACCAACCCACGTTGTCAAACCCTGGCCTAACCTCTCACACCTCCTGGAAGCAGTCTGAGTGCCGGGCTGGCACCAATATCTTCCCCGGTACTGCAAAACTTGTGTCACTTTTCAGTTCAGACGTTTTTTCACTACACCACGTCGGGGCAGGCAAAGACCGTAGGTAACTACCTGCCCGATTGGCCTGCTGCTATGCGCTGATTGGAAATCAGCCTTCCTGGGCACGCTGTGCCGGGCGTCGGCCTGCGCCGACGCCCCCGGTCGGCGAAGGCCGACTGCAGGCCGAAGGCCTATGGCGGGCGACTTTAGTCGGCACGCAGGTAGTTACGACCGTAGCTTAAATTGGGGTTAACATGGATCATGTCGTCACAGTTGTAGCCAGACGCCGGGGAGTTGTAGAACCCGTGGTGAACATCGTGTGGGGCGTGCAGGTACTGGCCAGGGGCGATTTCAATCGGCCTGGATAGTTGCTCACTCTCACAGTCTACGCTGCAGGCTTTCAGACTCAGCAGCGCGGGCACATATTGAGGCCTTATCCGAGCAGTGAATTGTAGTGCTCACGGACACGTGACGCGAGCGGTTCATCGGCCGCGATACCGCAGACACGTTCCAGGGTAACCATCAACCCATCACGGGCCAGCGCCGCCTGCAGCTCAACCACGTGGAGGTCGGTGGGATGGTCGTAGGTTAACGCCGCCGCGATACCCAGCGCCAGTCCGTCAGGATGGATGCCGTGCTTTTCAGCCAGCCGCGCCGCACCCACCAGCCTGTCGCCAGGGGCAAGTT
>Ga0308419_1001456_pt1 | contig 15696 bp, 15 predicted proteins | sample HotsprSampleMS50_FD_203674 | JGI IMG/M metagenome (GOLD analysis project Ga0308419, IMG submission 203674) | Hot spring phototrophic mat microbial communities from Mushroom Spring, Yellowstone National Park, Wyoming, United States - 20090730_MS50 ... | reverse complement strand
TTATTGATTTACCAGAAGTAAAACAAATTATTAAAATTGGAAAAACCAATGGCGAGATTACTTTTGACGAGATTAATGAACTATTACCAGAAAAAATCATTAATTCCGAAAAGATAGAAGAAGTTTTTACTATTTTGCATGACATGGGAATTCGTATTGTCGAAGAATATAGTCATACAGAGGAAGAAGAATCTTTCGAAGAAGAATTAAAAAAAGAAACGATATCTTCGAAGTCAAAGAAGCGAAAAAAAGAAACATTCTCTGACGATCCTATTAAACAATATCTAAAAGAAATTGGGAAGGTTCATTTAATTTCGGGAGATAAAGAAGTCTTTCTTGCTCAAAGAATCGAAAACGGAGAAAAAATCATTGAAGAAACGGTTTTACGTTCTACAATATTGAGAATTCAGTTTTCTAAGTTAGTTCCAAAAGTTCGAGCAGGAAAAATCAAAGTAACAGAAGTGATTTATTCCGAAAGAGCCTACGCGTTAACAGAAAGTCAGATTAAAGAATTAGAAAAAAAATTCTTCGAGACAATGGAATTTGTAAAAAAAGAAGATAAAAAACTCCAAGAAGCAAGAGCTAAACTTAAAAAATTGCAAGAAGGAACAAAAAAATGGCAAGAATATCAAGCAATTGTACAAGAATGTCAGGGTAAAATCTACGAAAAAATGAAGGAGTTGGGTGTATCTCAAAAAGAGATTCATCGAATATCGGGAAAAATCAAAGGAATGGTAAACCGAATCAAAGAAATACAAAAGCATTTTCTTTCTCTTAAAGCAAAGTACCAAAAGGATGTTAAACAGATTAAGGCTTATAACCGTTTTATAGAAAAAAACGAAAATTTAGATATCGTAGAAAAAGAAATGGGATGTTCTGTCGAAGAAGTACGCGAAATTATCAAAGACATTAGAAATAACGAAAGAAAACTCAGAAGAATGGAACAAGATGCAGGTTGCTCTATTCAAGATATATTGGATTGGGGAGAAGCTATAACAAAAGGGGAAAGAGAAATTGCACAAGCGAAAAAAGAGTTGATTAAATCGAATTTAAGACTTGTAGTATCGATTGCAAAGAAATATGCAAACCGCGGAATGTCTTTTTTTGATCTAATCCAAGAAGGTAACATTGGTTTGATTAAAGCAGTAGATAAGTTTGAATACAAAAAGGGGTTTAAATTTTCTACTTATGCAACATGGTGGATTCGTCAAGCAATTACAAGAGCATTATCTGAGCAAGCAAGATCCATCCGTATCCCCATCCATATGATAGAAAAAGTAAATAAAATTAACAAAGAATCCCGAAATTTCTTGCAAGAATATGGAAGAGAACCAACAGTAGAAGAGTTAGCAGAAAGGTTAGGTTGGAGTGTAGAAAGTGTAAAAGCAGTAAAAAGTATAGCAAAGGATCCTATTTCTCTAGAAACACCTATTGGAGACGAAGAAGATTCTAAGTTAGGTAATTTTATCGAAGATCAAAAAACGGAATCTCCGTTGAACCAAACAGCAAATAAAATGCTTCAAGAACAGCTTAAAAGTGTATTAAATACTTTGCCAGCGAGAGAACAAAAGGTTTTAAAAATGCGATTTGGTCTAGAAGATGGATATGTTCACACATTAGAAGAAGTGGGATATGTTTTTCAGGTTACACGTGAAAGAATACGTCAAATCGAGGCAAAAGCTTTACGTCGATTAAGACATCCTTCTCGAAGTAAAAAACTTAAAGATTATTTAGAGGATGAATCTTAAATCATCTTTATAAATATATTTAATTTAATTTTCCTTTTTTGATTTATTTACAGTATTGATAACAGCTTTTGATACATTTATTGCAACGTTTGGATCAAAAACACTAGGAATGATATAATCTGGCATTAATTGTTCTTGTGGAATTGTGTTGGCTATCGCGTAAGCACATGCCATTTTTATATCGTCTGTTATGTATTTTGCTCTACTATCTAATAAACCGCGAAATAAACCAGGAAAGCACAAAACATTGTTGATTTGGTTCGGATAGTCGCTTCTACCAGTTGCTATAATTTTTGCATAAGGTTGTGCTAGTTCTGGCTTAATTTCTGGATCTGGATTTGATAAAGCAAAAACAATTGCATCTCGATTCATTTTTTTTACCGCATCTACGCTTAAAATATTTGGGCCGGATAATCCAATAAAAATATCTGCTCCTTGGATTAATTCTTCTAATCTGCCTTTTTCGTTATAAGGATTGGTATTTTCTGCAAACCAGCGTTTGTATTTGTTTAAGTCTTTTCGATCTTTAGTAATAGCACCGTTTCTATCAAAACCTATGATGTTTTTTATGCCTAAATGTAACATCATCTTTGTACATGCAATACCTGCTGCTCCAACACCTACTAATACAACTTTTACATCTTCGTATTTCTTATTTACTATTTTTAATGCATTTATGAGTGCAGCAGTTACTACAATTGCTGTCCCATGTTGATCGTCATGGAATACGGGAATATTTAATTCGTTTATTAAACGTTCTTCTATTTCGAAACATCTAGGTGCTGCAATATCTTCTAGGTTAATTCCACCAAAAACAGGTTCTAATTGCTTAACAATATTTACAATTTCGTCTACATCTTGGGTTTTTAAACAGATAGGAAAAGCATCTACATTGCCGAATGTTTTAAATAAAATTGCTTTGCCTTCCATTACAGGAATCGCTGCTTCTGGTCCCAAATTTCCTAATCCTAATATTGCACTTCCATCACTTACGACAGCTACTGTATTGCTTTTAATCGTAAAATCATAAACCTTTTGTGGATCTTGGTAGATTTCTTTACATACTTTTGCTACACCGGGTGTATAAACAATCGATAAATCATCTCTATTTGCGATCGCTTTTTTACTTTTGATTTCTAATTTCCCTCCTTGATGATGAAGCAAAATCTGATCAGCAACATAGATTACTTGTATATCTTGGTATTGTGATAATGCATGATGTATTTCTTTTGCTGTTTCTTCGTTGACTGTTTTAATGGTAATATTTCTGATTGTATAGTCTTTTGTAGCTTCTATGATATCTATGGCTCCAAATTGTGCAGGAAAGCTGGAAATAATATTCATTGTTTTAGCAAGTACGCCGATTTTGTTTTTTAGCTTGATTTTAAACGTAACGTGAAATTCTAATGGCTGATCTTGATTGTAGCTCATCATAATAGTAAATCCATAAATTTTATTTATTATCTGTTATCGATAATTTTTTTTGTTTTATTTCTTGAATTATTCTAATAAAAATTATTAATATCATATCGAATTATTATTGCCAAAATTTTTTATTTTGTATGATAGTTCACAATAAAAGGAGGGGGTCATGTCGAATCAATCCAGTCAAAAAATTCAAACTTACCATGAATTTTGGTATTTTTATTTAAAGGAACATAGTCATCCCATTAATAGAGCGTTTCATTATATCGGGACGACAGGGGTAATACTTCTTTTGATATGGTCAATTTATATACAGAATTATTGGTACTTGTTATTACTTCCCGTTTGTGGTTATGGTTTTGCTTGGTTTGGGCACTTTTTTATCGAAAAAAATAAGCCAGCAACGTTTACTTACCCTTTTTGGTCATTAATTTCGGATTTTCGAATGTATTTTGCATTTCTAACCGGAACATTAAAAAAAGATTTAGAAATCAAAGATTCAATTTATAGTAAAGAAGCCGTACAAAATTAGGTGGAACTGAACTAACAGTTGCTACTGTTAGTTCAATTTATCCATGATTTTATCGATGATGCCATATTCTAGTGCATCTTGGGCATTCATGTAATAATCTCTATCAGTATCTTTTTCTACTTGTTCTAAACTTTTTCCCGTTCTTTCTGCGATGATTTTATTTAATTCATCTCGCGTTTTTTTGATTTCTTGTGCATGAATTTTAATGTCGATTGCTGGTGCAACAATTTGACCAGAAATTAAAGGTTGATGGATCATGATTTTGCTATGTTTCCATGCATAACGTTTTCCAATTGCACCACCGCATAACAACAATGCGCCCATACTAGCAGCAAGTCCCATGCAAACAGTTGCTACATCAGATTTGATCATTTGCATGGTATCGTAAATACACATACCGGAAGTAATCACTCCACCTGGGCTATTGATAAATAACGTGATGTCTTTACCTGGTTCTAGGGCATCTAAATATAAAAGTCTTTCTACTACATATTGAGCTGATTGGTCGTCCACAGGTCCCCAGAGAAAAATCTGTCTTTTTTTAACAAAATTTTTTTCGATTTCTGCTTTTAAAGGGGCAAAGTGTTCTAAAAGTTTTTCTGTATCTTGGTTTAAAAACATAGGACAATTTTTTTTATTTAATTGAATTAGAAAATAAAAAATTTATTTATTGTTTTTTGTCTTATAGTTAAAAAATATAATATAAATATATCCTAAGATAACCAAGAAAAAATATAAATAAAAATATAATTTTTTTTCTTTATAAAAATTATAAATTCTTCTTTCTTTTTTTTGTTTTTCTATTTTTTCGTCTTGTATTGCTTGATCAAACTTAAAAATATAGATACTGTTGTTATTTTGTTTTTGAATTTGATTTTTTTCTATTTCTAGTTTAAGGATTTTTTCTTCGAGTAGTTTGTTTTCTTTTTCTAGATATTCATTTTCGTAGATTAAATTATTTTTATATAATGTTTTTTCTCTTATTTCTAAATAGCCAAAAGAACTAAAAAAAGATAAATATAAAAGAAGAGCAATAATTGACCAAGCAACTAATAGAATGTTTGAATAATTAATTTTCATAAAAAAAGTTAGGTTGTTAACCTAACTTTAAGTTATAGAATGTTTTTTTTCCGGGATAATAAGCTATATTGTCTAAGTCTTCTTCGATTCGTAGGAGTTCATTATACTTGGCAATTCTATCTGTCCTACACAATGAACCAGTCTTGATTTGACCAGCGTGAGTTCCAACTGCAATATGAGCAATTGTAGTGTCTTCTGTTTCTCCAGAACGGTGACTAATGATACAAGTAAAATTATGTTTTTGTGCAAGACGAATAGTTTCTAATGTTTCTGTTAATGTTCCAATTTGGTTTACTTTAATCAAAATAGCATTACATACATTTTCTTCGATGGCTTTTTTTAGCTTTTTGGGGTTTGTAACTAGTAAATCATCTCCGACGATTTGGATCTTTTTGCCTAATGCTTTATTGAGTTCTTTCCAGTTTTCCCAATCGAATTCAGAAAGTCCATCTTCTATCGATATAATGGGATATTTATTAACAAGGTTTTCGTAGATTCGAATCATTTCGCTACTTCCAATTTCTTTTCCGTCAACTTTGTAGACTTTTTTCTCGTTATCATAGAATTCGGATGCAGCTGGGTCCAAAGCGATAAAAACATTATCTCCTGGTTTATATCCAGCTTTTTCGATAGCTTTAACGATAATTTGTAAAGCTTCTTCGTTGGATTTTAAATTAGGAGCGAATCCTCCTTCGTCGCCGACAGAAGTCGAAAGTCCCATATCTTTTAATATTTTTTTTAAGTTATGAAAGATTTCCACAGCAGCTCTTAATGCTTCTTTAAAAGAATTAAATCCTACGGGCATAATCATAAATTCTTGAAAGTCCACATTGTTGTCTGCATGAACACCACCATTCAAAATATTCATCATAGGAACGGGCAATGTATCTACTAATGGTCCGCCCAAATATTTGTATAAGGGAAGATTTAAGCTATTTGCTGCTGCATGTGCTACCGCTAAACTTACTCCTAAGATAGCATTCGCGCCCAACTTAGATTTATTCTCTGTTCCATCTAGATGAATCATCCTTTGATCAATTTCTTTTTGTCTATAAACACTATAAACTCCATCAACTAATTCTGGTGCAATAATGTTTTCTATATTTTCAATTGCTTTTAACACACCTTTACCTAAGTATCTATGAGGATCGTTATCTCGCAATTCTACTGCTTCGTATGTACCAGTCGATGCTCCGGATGGTACCGCAGCCCTACCGATACTTCCATCGTCTAACGATACTTCTACTTCTACTGTTGGGTTGCCCCTTGAATCAAGTATCTCTCTTGCTCTAATGTCTGATATTACAGGTTCGTTAATTGTTGGTTCCATAATTTCATTTTTTTATAGTATTTATTAAGTAAAGGAATTTTTTGGTTGCATAAATAATACGGATTTATTTATTCTGTAATAAAGATGATTACTCCAGAAAGTAAATACATTAAAGCTGTAAATAGTGCATTAGAAACATGGCACGACCTAATTGAATTTTGCATTCATTCAGAATTTTATCAAAAATGTTTAGAAAATCAATATAGTAAAAAATTAGCCGCTAAAATGACGTTAGTATATGCATATTTATTAACTTTCCCTAATGACGACAGAATTCGTTTAGAAAGTGATCCAGAATATTTTTATCAATATGCTAGTTCTTGTGTTCGAGAACTTGCTCCTTTTAAATTTAGTAAAAATGGATACGACAAAAAAGGAAGAGCAATTTTTTTAAAAAAAATTAAATCTGTTTTAAAAGCATTAAAAAGAAACCAAGAAGATCCATTAAACGTTGATCGATATATTTTCTTAGAACAAATCATCCGTTTATTTTCGAGAGAAGAACAATTTTGTGAAGCTTATGATTTGTATAAAAATTTTATTTTTCGCTTTCGCCCAAAATTAATCGAAAATTATGATTATCAAATCTGAATAATAAACTCCATAGGATTTAACATAACCAAATGGTTTGACAAAAAGATTCAAACAAAAAAATCAACTCTATGTCTTTAAAGAAAAAAGTAGCTGTACTTGCTGGTGATGGTATAGGACCCGAAGTAATGGATGTTACTCTCGAAGTTTTAAAAAAAGCTCTTGGAAATCAATATACAGAATTTGAATTTCAATCTGCATTAGTTGGTGGTGCTGCAATCGATGCAGTAGGAGAACCACTTCCTAAGGAAACATTATCTTTGTGTGAATCTTCTGATGCTATCTTGTTTGGTTCTGTTGGTGGTCCAAAATGGGAAAGTTTGCCACCAGAAAAACAACCAGAACGAGGTGCACTACTACCATTACGCAAACATTTCGAATTATTCGCGAATCTTAGACCAGTAAAATTGTATCCAGAATTAGCTCATGCATCACCATTAAAAGAAGATCGTTTAAAAAATGGAGTTGATATCTTAATAATAAGAGAACTAACAGGTGATGTTTATTTTGGCCAACCAAAGGGTAGAGAAGGAAAAGATAAAAACGAAAAAGCATACGATACAATGGTATACCATCGTTACGAAATCGAAAGAATAGCACAAGTTGCATTTGATTCTGCAAAAATGCGAAAAAACAAAGTAACAAGTATCGATAAAGCAAATGTTTTAACATCGATGGTTTTTTGGAGAGAAGTTGTAACACAATTTGCAAATGATTATAACAAACAAGGTAATAATGTTCAATTAGAACATATGTATGTGGATAATGCAGCTATGCAATTAATTCTAAATCCTAATCGTTTTGATGTTCTATTGTGTAGTAATATGTTTGGTGATATTCTTTCTGACGAAGCATCAGTATTAGGTGGTTCCTTAGGTATGTTAGCAAGTGCATCTTTGTCAACAAGGAAAAATCAGCATGGTTATAAATTTGGTTTGTACGAACCAGCGGGAGGTTCTGCACCAGATATAGCAGGTAAAGGTATTGCAAATCCTATTGCTCAAATCCTTTCGGGATCACTAATGTTAAGATATAGTTTTGGGTTAAATGAAGTAGCAACGAAAATAGAAAAAGCAATAGAAAAGGCAATTCAAAACGGTGCAAGAACAAGAGATATTGCAACAGAAAAAGATAGAGTTCTTAACACAAAAGAGATTGCAGAAGAAATAATAAAAAATTTATAAATATTATTAATGAATCAAAATCATAAAAAAATTGTAATTTGCGAAGATGATCCCAAAACGTTAAGGGATTTAAGAATTGTTTGTAACACTCCTCATTCTCAGATAATTAAAGAATTTACGAATGGGATAGAATTGATCGAATGGTTAAAAAATAATTCCAAAGAACCTAATCTTATCATTCTAGATATCATAATGAAGAGAATGGATGGTTTTGTTGCATTTCACGAAATTCAAAAAATCAACCCCAAAATCCCTATTATTTTTGTAAGTATAGAAAATTCTGCATCTTTGATTAAATATTTAGTTCTAAACGGTGCAAAAGATTTTATCACAAAACCGTACGATTTGGAGCAACTTCGATTAAGAATTTTAAAGAACCTCCAAAAGTTGTAATGATTGAGAGTTCCTTTTACAGATTGCCATAATCAAACCTTAAAATATATTGTAATTAGTATGCAAGTTGAATTAAAAGAAAAAACATCTTATAGAGATTTAAATATTCCCTTTGAACCAAAATTAAAATATATTGATAAAAATCTTTTAATTTCCCTTTTGCAAAGGGTAGAAAAACCTGGAAGATATACAGGGGGGGAATTTGGAATACCCAAAAAAAATCCAGAAAATTTTCGCGTAAGAGTTGTTTTAAGTTATCCCGACACCTAAGAATTAGGGATGTCGAACGAAGGAATTAAAATATTGTATGATCAAATCCATCAAAATGGTTATTTTGCAGATAGGGTTTTTTTACCATGGCCTGATTTTAGTAAATTACTCAAAGAAAATCATATATCTTTATATTCTTTGGATCATTTTTTAAAAATAACGTCTTTTGATCTTTGGGGGTTTAATGTTGCTCATGAACTTCATTTTACAAACTTATTATTTTCTCTTGATCTTGCTCAAATTCCTTTATTAAGAAAAGATCGGAGATATAGCGATCCTTTTATTATCGTAGGTGGAACAGCTGTTTCTAATCCACTTCCATTGTTTGATTTTGTTGACGGTATATTCATGGGAGATGGAGAAGAAGCCATCATCGAAATGATAAAGATTATCGAACAAGGGAAAGTTCAAAAAAAATCGCGGCGAGAAATCTTAAAAGACTTACAAAATGTAGAAGGATTGGTAATTCCAGACTTTTACGAAGTTCAATATAATAAAGAAGATCCAGAATCAAATTATCCTGTTTATATTGGAAAACTTGTAGAAAAAAGAACTTATCGCGCAAAGGAATTTGCGAATTTAAAACATATTGTAATACCAAATATTGCCATTACACAAGATAGAACTGTTATAGAAGTTAATCGGGGCTGTGGTCAAGGTTGTAGGTTTTGCCATGCTGGTTTTTGGAAAAGGCCAGTTAGAAATGCAGAGGTTGATCGTTTGATAGAAATTGCCGGAGAATTACTAGAAAGAACAGGAAATAATGTTTTAACATTACATTCTTTGTCAATTGCAGATTATCCTTGGTTAGAAGAGTTGGTGATTGGTTTAGCGAATCGATATGGTTTAGAAGGTGTTTCTCTTTCTCTTCCCAGTTTAAGGGTTCAAGTAAAAACTATCCCTATTTTAGAAATGACTTCGAACATTCGTAAATCCAGTATTACCTTTGCATTGGAGGCTGGTTCAGAGCTTCTAAGAGAAAAGATTCATAAAAAATCTTCCGAAGAAAATTTGCATTATTTAATGAGCCTTGTATATCAGAAGGGATGGGATTTAGTAAAAGTCTATTTTATGCTTGGTCTTCCCGATAATGAAAATCGCGAAGTGGACGATTTGATTCGTGCATTAAATACCTTAGGTAAAATTGCACAAGAACATGGTAATAGAAAAAAGGTGAATGTATCGATTTCTTTGTTTGTTCCAAAACCATTTACGACTTTTCAGTGGGAAGAACAAAAATCTCCAGAATATTTTGATGCAGCAATACAAAAAATCAAGAGTGGATTAAAGACTAATAGAGTTTGGATAAGGCATCCAACGCCTTGGATGTCTTACATCGAAGGTTTGCTATCGAGAAGTGATCATCGAATTGGGGAGTATATATTAAAAGCATACCAAAAAGGTGCGATTTTCGACTCTTGGGATAATCTTTTTAGAGAAGATATCTGGAAAGAAATTTTGTACGAAATACCTCAACCTCTACGCGAATTATGGTTGAATAAAAAAATTCCTGGTTCACCTATGCCTTGGGAACATATTGTTAATGGTTTTCCGCGCGAAAAATTGATAAGAGATTACGAGAAGTTTCAATCTATTAACGAACAAAATATGAATCCTGCGAAAAAACAATTTTTAGATCCAGCAAAATTTCCACCAGAACTTTTTAAACGCGTTTCTATCCCAGAGGAAAAGTTTAAGACGAAATCTGTATTAAAACTAACTTATGCGAAGTTGGGAAGTTTTATCTATATAAGCCATCTAGAAACTATCGAGGTAATTCGCAAAGCGTTAAGAAGATCAAAATTACCTATGACGTTTTCTCATGGTTTCAATAAGCACGAAAAGATCATTACGAAATCTTCTTTACCAGTTTATTTTCTTTCTCTCGGAGAAGAAATCTACGTTGAGTTGTATAAAGAATTAACATCAGAAGAACTGCAAGACTTTCGCACAAAAATTGCTTTGAATTTTCCCGAGGACTTGTTTTTTGTTTCGCTAGAAGTTGTTCAAGATAAAAAACCCCAAAATGATGTACAAAAATTTCGTATAGAATCTAAACAAAAAGAATTGATTTTCGCTCTTTATGATAAACTTTCCAGTCCACCTGAAGATATTTCGTTTGTAAAAAGAGAAATCAAAAAGAAAAATCGAACAAGACATCGCTCTCAATCAAAAAAAATTCAGGTAATCGATTTAAATTTGATGGATCAAAAAACATTTATCGAAGATTATTTATCCAAGTATAGCTCAGGTTTAATCGAAAAACTTTACGAAGATAAGGATTGGATAGAGGGCATCAACCTCACAATCCCACAAGCTTCTTTAGAAAATATTTCTTTTACAGATTTATTGCTTCAATATTTAGAGATTTCCAAAGGGAAATGGAATATCGATTATCGGATTATTAAGTTATAAAAAAAGGTCAGCTTTTTTAGCTGACCTAAAAGTTTCATGCTGCTTCTTTTTTTTCTGTTTTTTTCCTCCCGAAGGTAAACTTGACTTCTTCCGCGATGATCTTGATCCGCGAATGTACTTCGCCTTTGTCGTCTGTCCATCGATCTTGTCTAAGTTTACCCACCACAATTATTCTTGATCCTTTTTTCAAAAAGTTTTTACAAGCTTCCGCGTTCTTTCCCCATGTTTCTATGGTAAAGAAGCTTACGCTATCTCCCTTTTTGTCGTGATTCACCGCTACGTTTAGTGTTGTTACTTTTTGGTTATCTCCTATTGTCCTCATTTCTGGATCTTTGACTAAGTTTCCCTCTACAAAGGTGTACGCTATGTTCATACTGGTTTCCTCCACAGCTTTCTAAAAAAATAAATCTACTTTTTGCAAAAAATTACATATATTTTTTTTCATTTTGGTGATTAAAAAAGTGATGAAGCTAGAACAAAAATCCTTTTCCAAAAAACAATGGGATATCATTACATCAAAATATCCCCATAAACAAGTAATAGCGGCGGCAGGTAGTGGAAAAACCAGAACTGTTATTGGATATACGATGTATTCATTAGAACAAAAAAGTCAAAACAAAATATTATTGTTAACGTTTAGTAGAAAAGCTTGCGGAGAGATGATGCATCGAATTCCTCAAGAATATTCAAAACATGTGGAAATTCGTACGTTTCATGCTTTTTGTTATCATTATATTAAAAATTACCATCCAGAGTATTCTAAGTATTCGTTTAAAATTCTTTTAGAAGAAGAAAAAAACGAAATTATCAAACAAATTTTGTGTCAAAATCCAAAAAAAACCTATGGAATTCCTTATCCAGTTTTGATAAATTCAATCCATCATATTCAATACAAAATACCAGAATTGTACAATATATTGATCGAAGAAATACAAAAATATAAACAAGAAAATCATTATCTGGAATTCGAAGATTTAATAGAAATCGTATTAGATGGATTATCGAAAAAACAACCTTGGATAGAGCCACTTTTACAGAATTATCAACATGTTGTGGTAGATGAATTTCAGGATACAGATCCCAAACAAATGCAATTTTTACAATTACTTAAACCAGAAAAACTATTGGTAGTAGGGGATGATTGGCAAGCTATCTATGGTTTTCGCGGTGCAACAATTGAACCTTTCTTTAAGTTTAAAGCTTTGTTTCAAAAATCAAAAATATTTAAATTAGACGAAAATTATCGCAGTTTAGAACCAATAGTAAAAGTAGGAAATTTTATTATATCTAAATCTTCTAAAAAAAGTTTTAAAAATGTAAGAGCCATTCGAGGCAACGACCTAAAAATTCCCGTATTGGGCTACTACTTAGGTTTTTTTAAAAACTATGATTTTATTATAAATTTGATCAATCAATATAATGGAATGATGTTAGTTCGTAGCAATTATCGAAAACGTTTTTGGCTAAATCAAGGCTTAAAATTCGAAAACATATTAACAATCCACAAATCCAAAGGATTAGAATTTTCTATCGTTTTTATCGATATTACTAAAGGTTGGAGTGGAGAAAATCACTTAACAGACGAAGAGATAAGGGTATTATATGTAGCAATTACAAGAGCACAAAATCTATGTATTATTTTAGTAAACACAGAAATAAACTCTTTAGAATCTTTTATCTACAAGAAGATAATAAAAAATCAAATCATGTTTGTAGATGATCGATTACTCCTTAAATATATCGAAAAAGAAAATATTTATAGAAACTCTTTAACTAAAAGTTAATATTAAGATTGTTTTACTTTTAATCCGGCGATAAAAACGTTTACAGAAAATTCTACGATTTGATATAGATCTTGTTTTAGTAATGTTAGATTATTTCTATGGTTTAAAATCAATATACCTTCTAACAAAGCCCAAATACCAGTAGCAGCATCGCCCGAATTTTCTACCATAAATTCTTTTTTTTGTTTTCCTAATCGAATAATAGATTCGATAAATCTTAATACATCTCTTGCTTTTACATGAATTTCTCTACTTATTCGAGAGTGGTTTTCTCTAAGTTCCTCTTCCGATAAATTTAACACTGCAATAATATCAAAATATTCAGGGTTTTGAACATAAAAATCAACATAACTTTTCGCCAATATTTTTAACAAAAATTCCGCAGATTCTTTATCGGTATCGTAGCTTTTTACAGAATTTCTTAATTGTTGTTCTAACTGAAGAATACCCTCAAATAAAACATTTTTGTAAATCGTTAGCTTGTTATCAAAATACAAATAAAAAGTACCAATACTTACCCCTGCTTTATCAGTAATATCTTTTATCGTTGTATTTCTATACCCATTTTCGAAAAAAATAATTTTTGCAGCATTTAATAATGCTGTTTTTCGGATATTTCTTGCCTCTTTTGTTCTTGCTCTTCTGAATAAATTATTTTCTTGTATAGTTTTTTGGATTTGTTGTTGGGATTCACTTTCGTTGATTGTTTGGTTTTGTATAACTCTCTCTTCCATATTAACCCCCGCTTACAGATTATTTTTATAAATTATTTTGTAAAGTTGGATTTTGTTAATTTAAATTTTTCTTATAAACAGAATTGACATTTGGAAAATCCGTTTTTTCTAAGTTCTTATGAAGGTAGCAATATCTAGTGATGAATGGTGCGAATTAGTAGACGTTGTTCTAGAAGAATGTAAAAACAAAGGATTTGAGGTTATCTATTTTGGTCCTAAAAAAAATGAATCTTCTACGGATTGGCCCTTGGTTTCTGCAAAAGTGGCATGTCTTGTTGCTAATAAAAGTGTAGATTATGGCATTGTTATGTGTTGGACTGGTACTGGTGCTACCCTTGCTGCGAATAAAATTAAAGGTGTACGGGCGGCTCTATGTTTTGATGCAGAAACAGCAAAAGGAGCAAAAATCTGGAATCATGCGAATGTTTTAGGAATGAGTTTACGATTAACAACACCCTTTAAGGCAAAAGAAATACTCCATGCATTTTTCGATACGCCCTATAGCCAAGACGAATGGAATAAAAGACAAATGGCAACCATTTCCGAACTAGAAGAAAAACAATGCAAATTTTTTAAGGATATAGAAACAAACGATTAGTATATTTTTTTATTGGTTCAGTTAATTTTTCTTGATCATTTTTAGTACATTGTAAAATTCTGGTTTTACGTATTCGAGTAAAATAAAAAAATTAATAAAAAGGGTTATTATGAAGTTTTTTTGCATAAATCTTTTCTTTGTCATCGTCTTAATTTTCGGTATAAATTCATTATATTCTGAACCAATCTTGGAAAAAAACTCAGAAATTAAAGAAATCGAAAAAAATTGGTTAAAAGAATTAAACAAAATAGAAAAAGAAACAACGAATCCTGTGAATAATCCCCAAAGCCCTACTAATCCCAAACAAACACTTTTTGGAGAAGGACCATCTTTTATAGAGCTATTTATACGGTTTGTTTTGATTTTAGGTATTTTTGGAGCATCTTTTTACTTTGTGATAAAATACTTTAAAAAGAAAAACCTTATTTTAAACGATGCATTTGCTCCAATTCAGGTATTAGCTTCAATTCCTATTATGTCGGGTAAGTTCTTACAAATTGTGGATGTAGCAGGTCAAATTATGATATTAGGGATTTCTGAAAACAATGTTAGCTTAATTCAGATTGTAGAAAATAGTATTGTATCCGAAAAAATACGTCTTTGGCACGAAGAATATAAAAAGAAGCAAAATGTTCCACCTATTCAGTGGAATAATATCTTAGAAAAAATATTTGGTAAACCATTTAGCTTTTGGCATAAGGACACAGAAAAACAAAACAAGAGGGATTTTTTATCTTACCTAAACAATCAACCCTCCGAAGTAAGATGGGACGATCTACAACAGCTTTTAGAAATTCAAAAAAACAAACTAAAAAAACTTAAAGAAGAATAATTATGAAGTTACCAAAATCATTATTTTTATTCATTCTAATTTTTCTAATGCCAATCATGCTATATTCTCAAGAAATTCCTAATATTAGTATACCAGTAATTCCTGGGGTTCGTGCAGCAAAAAATGGACAAGAAGCATCGATGTCTTTGATGCTAATTTTATTAGTTTCTTTCTTGAGTTTAGCTCCAGCTTTAATCATGATGATAACCTCGTATACAAAAATCATCATTGTATTGGACTTTATTCGTAGAGCATTAGCATTACAAAATATGCCTCCCAATCAGGTTTTGTTTAGTTTAGGATTGTTCTTAACCTTTTATATCATGGCACCAACAATAAAGGAATTTAACGAATTAGCATTACAGCCCTATTTAGAAGGAGATAAAATGTCTACTCCACAATTCTTACAAAAAGCCATTGTTCCTTTTAGAAAATTCATGATAAAACAAATTGGAAAAGATGGTGCAAAAGAAATTGCTTTATTCGTTAAGCTTGCTGGAAAAAATCTTCAAGATATAAAAAGTATCGATGATATTGATACTTATATTTTAATACCAGCTTTTATGTTATCCGAAATGAAGAAGGCATTTATTATTGGTATTTTGATTTTTATTCCCTTTATCGTAATCGATATTGTTGTTGCATCTACTCTGATGTCTATGGGTATAATCATGCTACCACCAGCAGTGATTTCTCTGCCGTTTAAAATTATTTTGTTTATTCTTGTGGACGGTTGGCATTTAATTACCTATAACTTAGTGCTATCTTATATGTAGGAGT
>Ga0308419_1001453_pt1 | contig 15721 bp, 12 predicted proteins | sample HotsprSampleMS50_FD_203674 | JGI IMG/M metagenome (GOLD analysis project Ga0308419, IMG submission 203674) | Hot spring phototrophic mat microbial communities from Mushroom Spring, Yellowstone National Park, Wyoming, United States - 20090730_MS50 ... | reverse complement strand
AACTAGAAAAATTAGCTGATAAATGAGTAGTATAGAATTAGTAATTTTAAAGAATAAGTTTATTTTTGATTATAGAAAGTCGATTTTTTGGACGAATAATAAAATACTTATAATTTCTGATACTCATTTCGGAAAAGGATATAGTTTTAGATTATCTGGAATTCCTGTTCCAACTGGTTCTTCATTAGAAATTATAAAAATATTAATAGAATTAATAGTAGAATATCAACCTGAATATTTATTTTTTTTGGGTGATTTTTTACACTCGAATACTAGCCTAAGTAAAGAATTAATCCAAAAATTAATTAAAATACGAAAAGATTTTAAAAAAAATAAATTTTATTTATTAAAAGGAAATCATGATAAAAATTTAGATTTAATAAAAGAAATTAATTTTTTTGATGAGATAAAGGACTTAGTAGTTATTGATGATTTTGGTTTTTCTCATTACTATGAAGAATCTACTAAGTTTAGTTTTTCTGGACATATTCATCCAGCAATTAAATTAAAAGATAATTTAGATTATATAAAGTTAGAATGTTTTTATATAACTGATAAATATTGTATATTACCTGCTTTTGGTAAATTTACTGGGAATAAAATTATTTATCCAAGGAAAAAAGATCAAGCTATTATAATATTTGATAGTCAATTAAGGTTAATTAATTATTAATCTGTTTCTTAATATTTTTTACAGATTCTTTTATTTCTGAATTATTTGGATTAAATTTTAAACAAATTTCGTAAGCTTTGATAGATGCATTTAATTTTCTATAAGCTTCAAAAAATTTAGCAGAATTTAAAATTTGTGAATAAGCAATATTTATTATTCCAGAGTCAAGATAATTTTTAGCTTTTTGAGAATTTTCAATAAATCTATTAAATTTTTCAATATCAAATTTATATTTATCAGGTATACTATCATTTGTAATTTTATAAACTAAACCTACGGGATATAAATTAAATCCTTTGATTATATCTTGTTCAGATTGAAGTATATCAAGTCCAACATAAACGGGTCTTTCATAAATATTAGTTTCAATTATCCTTCTAAGTAAATTAATATAATTATTTTGTATATATGGATAATTTTGAATTGGTTGCCCGGATTCAAATTTCTCGAGGTCAATTTTATATCTCTCTAATTCTAATTTAACTAAATTTGTTATCTCAGGATATTTAAGCTCAAATTGTAAAGGATACCAAGTTCTTCTTAAAAGTTCTTTTTCTACTGTTACAATATCCTGTCTGACTTTTTCCACACTTTGATAATATATAAATGCAGAATTGAAATAATCCCATTGAGCAGTAATTAATATTGCATTAGAATCTAAATTATTTATTAGTTGTTTAGTATAATCTTCTACTAAATAATTATTGCTTATATCAACTTTTTGATAATTAATAAATAAATTAATCAACGGTAATATAATTATAATAAAAATTAACTTTTTATATTTTTCATATAGATATAATACTCCAAATGGAATAATAAAAAATAAAGAAATGAAAGATAATGAAAAATAAGAATCTATATCGTGAATTGAATAATTAATTGCATATAGAAAAGAAAATACAATATTAATTAACAAATATGTTAATAATTGTTTTTCTTTAATTTTAATAAGATAATACAAAGCTAATATAATGAATAATACACCTATAAATGCAAATTGGTAAGGAATGAGTTCTATAAACTTTTGAACGTTTTCATTAATTTTATCACCGGAAAACATCCAAACCTGATATTGTTTTCCTTGTACATGATATAAAAATTTTTCGAAACTCCTATGTATCCAGCCCCAATTTATTGGGGGATATGAAGCAGATCTGATGACAATTGATAAATATAAACTTAAAGGTAGAAAAAATGTAATAATTATTAATAAGAAATCTTTAAATTTATTTTTTGTTAATATTAACTTATTTTTTTCAAAGAAAAATAAATATAAAGTAGAAGGTACAATAAATAAAGTTGTTAAGTGATTAGTAAAACTTAATCCAATTAAAAATGCAGTTAATAACCAACATCTAATATCAGAACTATAATAAGCCTTTATACTTAAAAATATAATTAAAGAAAATAGTAAAATTTGCAAAGGGTATACTTCAATTGAAGTAGATTGTTGCCACATTGTAAAAGAAAAAGAGAAAGTTAAACTAATTATAAAACATATATAGATCTTGTAATTATTAGAAATGATATTAGATAAAATTTGCCAGATTATTAAAAAAATTATAGACGATGAAAAAGCAACTAGAAATGCAGCAAAAATGTTAAAAGAGTGAATTATAGAATCGCTAATTGGTAAATATGACCATAAATGAGCTAAAATCGTGAAGAGTGGATATCCAGTAGGATGAGCTATACCTAAATAATATGCAGCTGAAGCAAGTTCACCAGCATCAGTGTAATAGACAGTTTTAGATAAAGTAAAATTATAAATAATAAAAGTTATTAAAAATACAATAATTCCGAATATATACTTTGTATGTTTGCTCATAAATTACCTATTAGAATTATAAATTACTAGGTTTTTTTTATATTTTTTTACATTTATTAAGTGTTCAGAATATGTTTGACTAAAATAATGTCTTCCACTACCATCACCAATAGCAACCATATAATAATAATTATGTTCTATTGGATATAGAGCAGCAATAATAGAGCTTAATGATGGATTGTTTATAGGAGTTGGAGGAAGACCTTTGTAAATATAAGTATTGTAAATGCTATTATATTTTAAATCTGAAGTTTTTAGAGGTTCTCTTGTATTTAAAGCATATTGAACAGTTGGATCTGCTTGGAGTAACATATTTTTTCGTAGTCTATTGTGATATAAGCCACTAACTATTGATTTTTCATCATCTACTGGAGTTTCTGCTTCAATAATTGATGCTAATGTAATTATTTCGTGTTTATTTATACCTAATAATTTTGATTGGCTTTCAAAATCTTGATTCCAAATTTTTAAATGTTCATTTAATAATTTAACAATTAAATTTTCTGTAGAAATATTTGCTGGAAAAAAATATGTAGATGGAAACAAATATCCTTCTAAATTATCTGCTGGAATATTAAATTTATCAATTATTTTTTTACTTTTACATAAATTAATAAAATCGAGTTGGTTTATACCTATTTTATCTTGGATAATTTTAGCATATTCATTTAATCTAAGTCCTTCGGGAAGAGTAACTTTTATTGTATATAAATTTTTACCATTAATCAATGAATTAATTATTTCATAATTGTTCATATTCGGTAAAAATTTATAAATACCAGCTTGAATAAAGACATTATCTTTTAATTTGAGGAAACCAATATAAAAATAAAATAAAATATCTGGCTCTAAATACCCATATTCATTAAATTTTTTAATAATTTGGCTTGTGCTTTCACCTTTTTCGATATTTATGATTAATTCTTTTTGAAAAGGTTTATCATTAAGCATAAAATTAAAATATAATAAAGCTGTAATTAGAATTATAATTAATCCTGATGAAATATATAAAACAATTCTATTCATAGTTACGTCAATATTGCTATATGGTAATATAGTTTAAAAAATTTATAATTTAGTTAATTTTAAAAATACAAATTTAAGGAGTAATTATGGGAATTAGAGTTTTTTTTCCAGGAAATAAAAAAGTTTATGCAGACATAGGTAATTTTATAGTAGAGACTGACCAACCATTACAAGGTGGTGATGATAATACAGCACCAGCACCCTATGAACTATTTTTAGCATCAATTGCTACTTGTGCGGGTATATACGTTAAAGGTTTTTGCGACAGTAGGGGAATAAATGCAGATAATATAGAACTATATCAAGATTTAAAATGGGATCCAATTAAGCAATCACCTTCTGAAATTAATATTAAAATCAAGGTGCCTAAAGATTTTCCTGCTAAGTATCACGAGATGTTAATAAATGCAGTAAATTATTGTGCAGTTAAAAGAACAATTCAGAATCAACCTGAATTCAAAGTAGAAACTATTGTTCAATAAACCACAAATAAGGGAGCAACTAAAAATAGCTCCCTTTTTAATCATTATCAGGATAAGTAAAATTAAAACTACCATTTAAAAATAGAGTATAGCCTTTACCAATTTGCATATTTCCTATAGTATTAATACTAAATTCAGGTATATATACATTACCATTTCCATCTTTTGCAATAACTAATTTATTATTATCAGTTAAAGATTTTAAAGCATTTACAATATTCAAATCGGTATTTCTGATATATGAAATTGTGTTCCAGCCATTGATTAGATTATATGTATAATCATTTGGATTAATTCTATACCCTAAGAACTGTAAAATTATATTTTGAGTAGAGTAAACATAATAAGCTTGCTTAGGTTTCCATTTACCAATTGTATTGATTTGATATTGTGGAATATAAACAGACCCTGAAGCATTTTTAACAATTAAAATTTTATCAGTAATATTTTTAAAAATATTCTCCAAAGAATCATTTAAAGGTAATAAATTAGATGAGATTAAGTTCCAACCAGTTTTCAAATTTATATGAATTACAAAAAATTCAGCAGTTGTAAATTTCCAAATTTCAGACCATTCTCCAGGTCCACTTTCATTAATTCCCCTAACACGGCAATAGTAATCTGTTAGAGGATTAACATTTAAGTCGAAAATGTTTCTATAATTTGTAATTATATTAGAATCATTTAGTATATTATTTGTAAAATCAATACTATTAGCAAAATTAATTTGATATTTTTCTGCTGTAGATAGTAAAGACCATTCGAATAATTGATCTAATCCGATATCAGTGCTTTCGTTAATTGGAGCTAAAAGTTCTGGTAAAGGTGGTGGAGCAATTCTTGTTGTAAATGACCATATATCAGACCAAGGTGATTGCCCGTCTAAATTTAAAGATCTTACTCTCCAATAATGCTTTGTATCATACAAAAGCTTAACATAATTTAATTCTAAATAATTCAAATCAACAATAGTATCTAAAACAATTGAAGTAAAACTTGAATTAGTAGAAAATTGAACTCTATAATTAGAAGTATATTCGGTGGCAGTCCAATCGAATCGAGATTTAACAGGAATTTTAATTGAATTATTTAATGGAGAAATTAATGATGGTTTCCCAGGATTAATGGTATAGGTAGTTATTATAGCAAAATTTGGAGATAAAGTATTATCTAAAGATAAAAATAAACCACCAGCAAAAACTTGTGTATTAGATGAACTAAGAGCATAAACAGATTTATCGGGATTTGGTTTCCAAGGTATTAGTCCACCGTTAATATCTACAGCACCTAAATTTGATACATTTTGACCAAATAATTCTGTAAAATCACCTCCTAAATATAATACATCAAATGGTTTACTAAAAGTTAGTAATGACCAAACTGCATTATTAGGATTTGGTGATAAACTATTTAGACTACCATCTTTATTGATACAAGCAAAAAAACTTCTTGGCTGATTAGAAACAGAGGTGAACCATCCGCCAATAAAAATACGATTTTTAAAAAATTTTAAAGTCAAAACAGCATCATTAACATTTGGATTAAATGACTTTAAAACTCCTGATGTATCAATACATGCTAAATTATTCCTTGTCTGACCATTTATTGAAGTAAAAAAAACACCTATATATAAATTTGGACCATCATTATCCATAGCGAATATTAGAGAATTAACATCTGGTGCGAAATTTAATAAATTTCCATTCAAATCAAATGCTGCAATATACTTGCGATTTACATTATTGACTTTGGTGAAAGATCCAGCAACAATAATTCTATCATTATAATTTATTAGAGCATAAACTGAACCATTAAATGTTGGTGTTGAATTAATTATATTGCCCGTTAAATAATTAACACCCGCAAATCTACTTATATTTTGAGAATTAACTGATGTAAAAATACCTGAGAAATAAATTATCGTATCCCTGACAAATATTGAATAAACTTCATTATTAGGAGATGGATTCCAATTTAAAACGTTACTTAAAGTATCAATAGCTGCAATATATTTTCTATTATATCCACCGAGACCATTAAATAATCCGCCAATAAAAATATTTGAACTTCCCAATCCAATAGCTAAACCAGTGCTATTTGCACTTGGATTCCAATTTGTTAAATTGCCATTTAAATCAAATTTTGCAAAATTTGACCTATCTATATTATTGATAGTTGTAAATGCACCTGCAATATAAATACCGTTATTATTTACTTCTATATTAAATACAGATGCATTTGCATCAGGATTCCAGCTCTTTAGAAATCCATTAGTATCTAATTCTGCTAAAAAATTTCTTGTAGTATTGTTTATTTTGGTAAAACGTCCACCAATGATAACTCTATTATTAAATACTTTTATACTTTCAACAGTGTTATTTATATTTACATTAAAACTTCCTATTTGTCCATTAGGTCTTATTGCACATACTCTGTTAAATGTCATTCCATTTACTTTTGTAAAAGATCCAGCAATATAAATCAATCCATTACTTATTGTAATATCTTTTACTTTATTATTTAATAATGGGTACCAGCTTAATAAATTTCCATTTAAATCTAATGCAGCAGTAAAATATCTTTCTGTATTTGATACTTGAGTAAAATTTCCACCTGTATATAAAATATTGTTAAAAATAGCAATAGTATAAACTTCATCATTAAAGTCAGGATTCCAATCAGTTAAGTTACCATTTAAATCTAAACATGCAGCATAATTTCTTGTTATGCCATTTATACCATTAAATGAACCTACTACAAATAATTTATTATTGTAAAGAAGTAAATCATAAACAAATGGATAATTTCCTAAATCAACACTGGGTGCAAAAGAAGTAACTTCGCCAGAAGAATTTATATATGCTAATCTATTTCTTGTCAAACTTCCAACTTTTGTAAATTCACCACCTATATAATATCCACCATTTCCATCAGGAATTGCTACATTTACTCTACCATTAATTTTGGGAAAGTTAGTTTGATAATTACCTAAATTATCATCAACTATTGTTCCAAATCCTGTAACATTTGAAATCTTTGTAAAACTACCACCAACATAATTTATTCCATTATAGGTTACTATTGTTTTGATAGTTCCGTTAAAAGCTAATGAAGAATCTAATAAATAATCATTAGAAAAAAGATTTATAGAATAAAATATTATAGATATTATAATTGTTACTAAATATTTTAAATTTATAATAGTTACCAAAAAAATTTGTCAAATATAAGAATTTTTAGTATTGAATATCTTAAAACTTTTAAACAAATATATCGTTTAAAAATTAAATTTAATTTAAAAGTATGAAAAAAAAAACTTATTTAATTACAGTATTTATACTTATTATTTTCAATAGTTTAAGAGCCAATAATAATAACGAAGAATTAATAAACCTGCAAATTAGAAAATTAAAATATATTTTAGAAGTTGCTCAAAAATTTCATAAAGATTCTATTGATATAATAAATGCTTGCGATAATGCTTTTATGAAGTTACTTAATAGTTTCGATCCTAATTCTGAATATTATCCTAAGTCAATAATGGCTAAAATTAATGAGAGAAATCAAGGTGTAACAGTAGGTATAGGAATAGATTTTGCTTATTTAAATGATTCTATTACTATCGTAAGTATTGCAAAATCATCTCCCGCAGAAGAAATGAATTTAAATATAGGAGATAAAATTTTAGAGATTGAAGGTCAAGATATTAAAAATTTAAAAAGAGAAGAAATTTTAAATTTGATAAATGGGGATACAAATACAATTCTTAATATTAAAATAAAAAAATTTTGGGATGATGAGGTAAAAACTTTTAGTTTTTCCAGAAAAAAATACGAAAGCTATTCAATTAATTCTTATTTTATGCTTAATAAAGAAGTTGCTTATGTATCTTTGAATAGATTTTCAGACCTTTTATCTAAAGAATTTAAGAAAGTAGCAGAGATATTTGCAAAATCGAATGCAAAAAAAATAATTTTAGATTTAAGAGGAAATATGGGAGGTTATTTAGGTAGAGCAGTAGAAATAGCAGATTATTTTTTAAAAAAGCCGCACAATATTTGCACAACATTATCAAAAAATGAGCAATTTAGAGAAGTTTTTAATGCTACTGATGGTCAAGTGTTTGAAAATTTACCATTAATTGTATTAGTAGATAGCAATTCTGCTTCGGGTAGCGAAGTTATTGCAGCTTCCATTCAAGATAACGATAGAGGATTAATTATTGGTATGCCCACCTATGGAAAAGCTACCGCACAAAAAATGTATAATATGATTGATAGCACTGCTTTTCGTATTACTGTAGCTGAATATATTACCCCATTAGGTAGAAAAATCCATAAAGATAAAAAACAAGTTAAAATAGATTTTGATGAATTAAATTCTAATAATATAAATAAACAAGTATTAGAGGAAATTGTAAATAAATATGGTGGAAAACCAACAGTAGATATTTATACTACTCCTAAAGGAAGAATATTATTTAGTTTTGGTGGAATATATCCTGATATATATGTCAAAACTGATAGTGTAACTCCATTAACTACTGTTCTTAGAAAAAGAGGTATTTATTTAGAATGGGCTTTAAATTATTTAAAGAATGAACAACAGAGTTTTTTTAAAAAATATAAATCTTTTGAAAAATATCTCGATAGTTTTGTAATTAATGATAGTTTACTTAATAATTTTAGAGAATACTCTTTAAAGAAAAAAGTTTGGAATGATGATATGTTTTTAAAAGACAAAGAATTAATAAAAAATCATTTAAAATCTGTAATAGCATATATTGTTTGGGGACCTAATGAATCTTCTCGTATTTCGATAGAATTAGATATATTTGTAAAAACTGCTTTAGAAAATTTTGATGAAGCAGAAAAATTATTTAAAAATTAATTAGGAGTTTTATTATGAATTATAAATCAATAATCGCTTGGATAGTTGCATTTGTATTAATGATTGGACTTGCAATTTATCAAAGACTAACAGGACCTACTCATCCTAAAAGAGGAAGTATTGAAATAAGTGGTACAACTATAAAATATTTCTTACCAAGAAGTTTCGGAGGACCAGGTGATGCTGATGTTGTTTTAGAAATTCCTGATAAAAGTATTAGTGGCGAAATTAAATTTAAAAGATATAAAAGCTACGATGATTGGTCTACTAATAAAATGCAAAGAGATGGTAATAAATTAATTGCATACTTACCGCATTTACCTCCAGCAGGAAAAGTAATGTATGAAATATTCTTAGAGAAAAATGGAGAAAAAAAGATGTTGACTAATGAGCCTGTAATATTAAGGTTCAAAGGTTCTGTACCTGATTTTTTCCTATATCCCCATATTATATTTATGTTTTTAGCAATGGTATTTTCTGTAAGAGCTGCTATAAGTGGTTTATTTAAATGGGAAAATACTTATAAATTGTCTTTATATACTCTTATTTTATTTGCTATTGGAGGGTTTATTTTAGGACCAATAGTTCAATATTATGCTTTTGGAGCGTTATGGACTGGTTGGCCATTTGCAGGTGGCGAGTTTAACTTACTAAAATTTGGAGATTTAACAGATAATAAAACATTAGCAGGTATATTGGCTTGGGTAATTGCTGTAATAAAAATGAAAAAAAATCCGAATTCAAAATATATGGCTTTGATTGCTGCTTTAGTTCTAATAGCCGTATATTTAATACCACATAGTTTATTAGGTTCTGAAATAGACTTTAGAGAATTAGAAAATGTTCAATAATTTTTGATAAGAATATGGAAAACTTTAAATTTTATAATCCAACAAAAATACTTTTTGGAAAAGGAACAATCAATAATATTGGTGAAGAAATTAATAATTTTGGAATTAAAAAAATTTTCTTACTTGCTGGTAGTGGCTCAATTAAAAAAAATGGAGTTTACGACCAAACAATTAGTTCATTAAAAATAAATAATATTGAATGGGTTGAATTTTGGGGTGTACAACCAAATCCAATTTTATCACACGCAAGGGAAGCCTTGGAAGTATTGAGAAAAAATAACTGCGAAGCAATTTTAGCAGTAGGAGGTGGCTCTGTAATAGATGAAGCTAAAGCAATATGTGCAGGATATTATAAAAACGATATTTGGGATTTATTCGAAGACGATAGAGAGCTTACAAATGCTTTGCCCTTATTTGTAATTCAAACTTTATCAGCAACAGGTTCTGAGATGAATTCGTATTCAGTATTAACAAATGAATTTGAAAAAAAGAAATGGGCATTTGGTTCAAGATTTACATATCCGAAAGTATCAATTATTGATCCCGAAGTTCAAATGACTTTACCCTGGAGACAAACTGTAAATGGTGGAGTAGATGCAATCTCTCATGTATTCGAAAATTATTTTGGCGGAATTGACGAAGAATCAACTTTATCGATAAACGAAGCTTTAGTTAGAACTATTATTAAAACAATTGATGAACTAAAACTTGATGAGAAAAATTATAAAGCAAGAGCTAATTTTGCTTGGTCTGCTGCCTTAGCATTATCGGGCTTGACATCTTGTTCTATGAGAGGTGGTGAATGGGTTGTACATAGAATAGAACACGGTATAAGTGCCTTATTTCCGGATGTTGCTCACGCAGAAGGTTTAGCTGTTTTATTTCCTGCTTGGATAAAATACATTTATAATTATAAACCTATAATTTTTAAAAGATGGGCACAAAATATTTGGAATACAGATAGCATAGAAGATGCTATAAATAAATTTATCCAGAAATTAAGTGAATGGAATGCTCCTACTAAATTAGAACATTTAGGAGTAAAAGAAAATGATATCCCTGATATTGCAGAAAATGCTTTTATGCAAGGTGAAATAGGAAATATAAAATCTATAAATTATGATGATATGGTAAATATTTTAAGGTTAGCTTTATAAAATATGTTGAAATTACAAATTACAAATGAAGATAATAATAAAATTTTTCAAAATCTAAATAACGATCAAATAGCAGCAGTAAAGCATATAAATGGTCCATTGCTTATAGTTGCTGGAGCAGGCTCAGGAAAAACTAAAGTAATAACTTCGAGGATTGCTTATTTGCTATCAATAGGTAAAAGACCCGATGAAATATTAGCTTTAACTTTTACAAATAAAGCTGCTAAAGAGATGAAAGAGCGTATTGCAAGACTTGTTGAACCCGAAAAAGCAATAAAAATATGGGCGGGTACTTTTCATTCAATTTTTGCAAGAATTTTAAGAAAAGAAAGCCATCTAATAAATTATACTTCTAATTTTAGTATCTATGATCAGGAAGATTCTCTTTCTGCTATAAAAACAGTAATGAATAATTTAGGAATAAATATTCAACAAATAAACCCAAATTTTGTACAATCTAGAATTTCTTCTGCAAAGAATAGATTTATTGATATATATCAATTCGAAAGGTCTGCCGAATCACCTTCAGAAAAAATTATTGCTAAGATTTATATAGAATATGATGCTTATCTTAAAAAAAATAATGCAATGGATTTTGATGATTTATTAGTAAATATGATTAAATTATTAGATAATAATAAAGATTGTTTGAATTATTATCAGAATAAATTCAAATATATTTTAGTAGATGAATATCAAGATACAAATAGAGCACAATATTTAATTATAAAATTATTAGCAAAATCCCATCAAAATATTTGTGTAGTAGGTGATGATGCACAAAGTATTTATAGATGGCGTGGTGCTGATATTCATAATATTCTTGACTTCCAAAAAGATTACCCATATTCTAAAATTATAAAATTGGAACAAAATTATCGTTCTACAAAAACCATATTAAATGCAGCAGATTCAATAATTAAAAATAATAGAAATCAATTATCAAAAAAAATTTGGACTAATAATCCAGATGGTGATAAAATAGAACTTTATAGCACTTTCTCAGATTACGAAGAAGCAAATAAAGCAGCAGAATACATATTAAAAGAAAAAAATAATGGACGAAATTACGGAGATATCGCAGTATTCTTTAGAACTAATGCACAATCACTATTATTTGAAAATGCTTTAAGAAGTAATCAAATACCATATATAATTATTGGAAGCTTATCATTTTATAAAAGAAAAGAAATAAAAGATGTTTTATCTTATTTTAGACTAATAATAAATCCAAATGATAACGAAGCTTTTTTAAGAGTTATAAATGAACCTCCAAGAGGTATTGGTTTAACTTCTTTAAGAAATATTAAACAATACGCATTAGATAATAATTTATCTTTTTTAGAAACTTGTAAATATGCTTTTAATATCAATGATTTACAGAAAAAAGCTCAAGTAAGTGCTTTGGAATTTTATAATTTAATCAATGAATATAAATATTTAGCTGAAAAACAATCTTCATTTTCTGAATTATATGAATTTATTTCTAAAACTGGTTATTTAAATTTGTTACAAGAATTACAAACTGACGAATCATTAGATAGAATTCAAAATATAGAGCAATTATTAAATGATATTCAAAGATTTTATGAAAATAATGAAAACGGAAATCTATCAGATTATTTACAGCAAATATCATTAACTTCAGATATTGATAATAAAGATTTGAGTAGTGATAGAGTATCATTGATGACTATTCATTCTGCTAAAGGTTTAGAATTTCCAGTTGTTATAATTACTGGTTTAGAGCAAGGATTATTTCCGCTTGAAAGATCTGATATGCATTACGAAGAAAAGGAAGAAGAAAGAAGATTATTTTATGTTGCTATAACGAGAGCAAAAGAAAAAATTTATCTTACATACTCTGAGACAAGGTCTAGATTTGGTGCAGTTCAAAATCAAAATAAATCGCAATTTATAAATGAAATACCTAAAGAATTAATAATTTCAAATTTTGAAAGTTATAATAAAGATAATATTACAAAAACAAAAACTTACAAAAAAACATTCGAAAATCATAATGAATATTCACAAATCAGTAATTATCCTGATAATTATTCTCAATTACTTGGTCAATCTGACTTAAAAATAGGCGATATAGTTACTCATCAGCAATTTGGAAAAGGTAAAATAGTACAATTAACCGGATTTGGACAACAGCAAAAAGCTGATGTAGTATTTGAATCTGTAGGTAAGAAAAGTTTGTATCTAAAATTTGCTAAACTACAAAAAATTTAGTTTAAGAAAATATTAAAATATTCCGATAATTAAATTAATAATTTGAATTATGAATGCCAATTTTAAACAACATAGATGGTGGTGCTAAGCCAATAGGAAAAGATAATAATTCAGGTTTTGTTTTTGTGAATTATAATCAAGCAAAAAAAAATAATAAAAATAATTTTTTTAGGCTTAGAGTAGGCGAGATTTTACAAGGTTTAATACTTGAAAATCCCGTAGAAAATATTGCCGAGGTTAGATTACCCGTTGGTATTTTCAGAGCATATCTACAAGGCAATTTGCAAAAAGGTGATGAATTATTCTTTAAAATAGATTCAGTAGAACCAAGTTTAATTCTTAAAATTCATTCTGTTTATTTATATAAACTAAATACAAAATATTCTGAAAAAGAAATTATTAGAATATTAGATTTACCTGATAATGATGTTTTTATAAAATTAATTAATGAGTATTCTAAGATTAAATCTTTATTAATTAGAGACGAGATTTTATTATCATACAATTTAGTGGATAAGTATTTTATTAATAATATTGAAGTTAATGTAAATGAAGATACTATTAGGACTGCTATTTTTTTTATTGAAACAAATATAAATGATAACAGAGAAGACATAGAATTAATTTATAATTACTTTAAAAATAAAACAAGTTATTTACAAGGTTTAGAGAATATTAAAAATAACATTGATAAATTAAATAAAAATTTAGAAACTCAGTTTTTGAATTTTTTAAATAATAATCCTAATTCGTTAATTCCATTAAAAAGAATTTCAGTTGTAATTTAATGTATTTAAAGAATGAAATAATAGAAAAATTTCAAAAAGAAGCAAAAAAGATTCAAAGTAAAATAAAAACTAAAGTAAACAAATCTATTGTTGCTGGTAGTGGTATAGCAAAATCTATTGATAATAATAATATAATATTATCAATACCTTTCGACGATATTTCTGTATTACCAAAATCTACTGTAGATGGACATCAAAATGAGTTAGTACTCTACAAATATAGAAATGATTATTCTTTAATTTTTATGGGACGATTTCATTATTATGAAGGTAATTCAATATTAAATATTTGTTCTCAGATTATATTATCTAAACTTTTAAATATAGAAAATGTTCTTCTAACTAATGCTGCTGGTGGTTTGAATCCTATTTATAATGTAGGGGATTTAGTTTTAGTAATTGATTTTATTAATTTTACCAAGTTAAATATATATAATTTGTTTTATAAATATTATGTAAAAAATAATAATAAAAGTGTCAATTTAATTGATTTAGATCTATTAAATCTATTAGACTTGAAATTGTTGAATTGTGGAATTAATTCAAAATTAGGGACATATCTTATGGTAACAGGTCCAAATTATGAAACAAGAGCAGAAATTAGGATGATGAGAAAATTAGGCGCTGATTTAGTAGGTATGTCAACATATATCGAAGCACAACTATCTGCTTTATTAGGTATTAAAGTAGTAGTAGCTTCGTTAGTAACAAATAAAGCTAAAGAAATTAGTCAATTAATTAGTCACGAAGAAGTAAAAGAAATTGCAAACTCAAATGCCTATAAAATAATAAATTTAATAAATACTTTTACTGAAATCTAGATTTAGTTGGTAGACCAATCTAAATCATCTTCAATTTTAATATTTTCTTTATTCATATTTTTGATTATTCTAAAAGCATCTTTTAAATATTCCTCTTTAAAAAAAGCTGAAGAAATATTTAAAGTATTGTTTTCTGTCATTAAAATTAAATTAGTAGTATTTTTATTTAACTCTTGAAAAGATTTAAGCAAAATTATATCTTCGATTTTTTCATTGAATTTTTCAATTGCTTCTTTATAAATTATTTTATCTTCAAAAATTTGTAAGCATCTTTTTTTTGATCCAAAAAATAGGAAAAATAAACCAATAATTAAAATTATTATAAAATATGATATAGCATTAGGAATATCTCCATTAGGTGTAAAATTATTTACAAAATATAATGATCCCATTATAATGATTAACCAACCAATCATTTTAAAAGATGTGAGTTTAACACAAAATTGTTTAATTAAAGATGAATTCATAATTCTAATTTATTTATTACATAATTTAATTTATCTATTGTTTCGTATAGCTGATTTACAGAAATGTAAGGAGCAGGACCAAATCTAAGATTATTTCCCCGATAATCCACATATACATTTAATTCTCTTAATTTATTTTGTATTACATTTGCATATTCAGTTTCAAATACTGTAAATCCGCCATATTTTTGGATATTTCTATCAATATATTTAATTGATTTAGAATTCCCAATTTTTTCTTTAAATTCATTGTTTAATATATTAATTTGTTGCAAATTAATTTCTCTTAATAAGTTGACATTTAAATTATATTCATTAAAAAAATCTATAACCTTAGAAGCTCTATAATGGGAAATTGGATCGTAAGTAGCACCAGCAAATCTCCAATGCTTTGTTCCGTATGCAATATCATCTTTATAGATATTGGTTAAGGTATCAAATTCGCTAAACCAACCCGATATAATTGGATTATTAGTATAACTTTCAGGAATTCTTAA
>Ga0308419_1001452_pt1 | contig 15722 bp, 8 predicted proteins | sample HotsprSampleMS50_FD_203674 | JGI IMG/M metagenome (GOLD analysis project Ga0308419, IMG submission 203674) | Hot spring phototrophic mat microbial communities from Mushroom Spring, Yellowstone National Park, Wyoming, United States - 20090730_MS50 ... | reverse complement strand
AGCAATTTGAATATTTTATACTCAATCAAAAGCGGTTTTTGTATTCTTTTAGTTATAAACCCCTGAAAATCAATATAATCAGTCAGGAAAATCTTAAAAATCACTTCAATCATAGTATAATTTGTAATCATGTAAAGCCTGTATTTAACTTCATGTATCTGTGTGCTTTGCTCAAAGCAATTCCTAATTTGATTGATGAAAAAGCGCTTGCAGCCAGCTATGCCATTTTCTACACGAATTCGAAAACCTCAGTATACTCTATGGATGTTCTTTTGTAATTCATCCAGTAGTTTAACTTTTTACTTTTAATCATCACCTTCGCATTTTTATTAACATCTTTCTTCCCCAATCAATCCGTGAACATTCTTTTTTACAATCGTTGCATTGTGTACGCTATCCGCCCGTAACTCTCCTAAGGTTGGCTTGTTACCATCGCTAATGGTAAGCATTTTTAGTTTATATCGTTTTTTACCTGAGTAATGTTCTTTGGTAATCTCCTGATTATCAGTTTATTGAACAGCAACTTCTGTATAATCTACGAGTCAACATTCCACTCCTGCAAAAGCTTTATCAAAATCGGATTGACTCTAAATATTTTGTGCTTGTAAAGCTGCCCTTCAAGCGCTTTTTGGTGAGTTTCAAATAATGGCAAACCGTGCTGATGGTTATTGTTGTCCGTCGCATCAAAATGCAAAGACAAGTTTTTAGCATAAGACAAGATGTTAGATAATGCAGTACAAAGAAAAGTGCCTCTTATCATATAAGAATGGCTCTGTTTAGGCATGTAGGTTGAAGACCTTTGCCAAATCGTCAAATTGTTCAACAGGCAAGGTGGTAGCTGCTTCACATTTCCTATCGTTTTTAAGATTGTGAAAAATACTTGCCGTATTCATGTAAACTTGGATAGGATTTGGGATTTAAAATTAGGTAACGTTCTGACAGTCAACAACCAAAAAGTCTAATACTTTCGCTTTACAAGCCTTGCAAGATATTTAAACTATCGCCTGTAATAATTTTATCTGTTTTTGCTTTACTTCAAAAATTGCCATTCTACAAAATTACAATTTTTTTTACACATATCTGTTTGTTGGTTTGCTAAAATACAGGGTACTACATGTTTCTACGGTATTTGCCGCCTACTTCATACAGCGCCGCCGAGATTTGTCCCAAACTGCACGTTTTGACTGTTTCCATAAGGGCTTTGAAGATGTTGCCGCCCGAAAGTGCAACTTGTTGCAAATGTTTTAGTGCTTCCTTACCCTCCTCAGCATAGGCGCTCTCAAAGGCTTTTAGCGAACGGATGGCGTACTCCTTCTCTTCGGTAGTTGAGCGGCGCACTTCGGCAGGGATAATTGTTGGTGAGCCATTCGGGTCAAGGAAGGTGTTCACCCCAATGATTGGTAGTTGGCCGTTGTGTTTCAGGGTTTCGTAGTACATGCTCTCCTCTTGAATTTTGCTGCGTTGGTACATGCGCTCCATTGCTCCCAAAACACCGCCACGTTCTGAAATGGCGCAAAATTCTTTCATCACCGCCTCTTCTACCAAATTGGTTAGTTCTTCGATGATAAACGAGCCTTGCAGTGGGTTTTCGTTCTTGTTCAAGCCCAGTTCCTTGTTGATAATTAATTGGATAGCCAACGCGCGGCGCACACTCTCCTCTGTTGGCGTAGTAATAGCCTCGTCGTAGGCATTGGTATGCAAGCTGTTGCAATTGTCGTATAGCGCATACAGTGCTTGCAACGTGGTGCGGATGTCGTTGAAAGCAATTTCTTGTGCATGGAGGCTTCGCCCTGAGGTTTGGATATGGTATTTCAGCTTTTGGCTACGTTCGTTGCCTTTGTACTTGTACTTGATGGCTTTTGCCCAGATGCGACGCGCTACGCGACCAAGCACCGAATATTCTGGATCCATACCGTTTGAGAAGAAGAACGACAAGTTCGGCGCGAAATCGTCAATGTGCATCCCACGGCTGAGGTAGTATTCCACATAGGTAAAGCCGTTGGCAAGCGTAAAGGCTAACTGGCTAATAGGATTTGCGCCCGCTTCAGCAATGTGGTAACCGCTAATAGATACAGAATAGAAGTTCTGCACTTTCTTATCTACAAAATACTGCTGAATGTCACCCATCATGCGCAGAGCGAACTCTGTGCTGAAAATACAAGTGTTTTGTGCTTGATCTTCTTTGAGAATATCGGCTTGCACTGTGCCGCGCACTTGGCGCAGGGTATCAGCTTTGATTTTGTCGTAAATCTCACGCGGCAGCACGCGGTCGCCGGTAGTTCCGAGCAGTAGCAGCCCTAGTCCATCGTTACCTTCAGGCAGGCTGCCCTGATAAGCCGTTTCAGTAGGTTTGAGGTTTTGTTGTACTTCTTCCAGTAAACCGTTTTTGCGAATATAAATTTCGCATTGCTGGTCAATAGCCGTATTGAGGAACATTGCCAGAATAGCAGGCGCAGGACCGTTGATAGTCATAGAAACCGAAGTGGCAGGATGACAGAGGTCAAAGCCAGAGTACAGCTTTTTTGCATCGTCCAGCGTAGCGATGCTTACGCCGGAGTTGCCTATTTTACCGTAAATATCGGGGCGATGGTCAGGATTTTCTCCGTAGAGCGTAACTGAGTCAAACGCTGTAGAGAGTCGTTTGGCAGGCATTCCTTTTGAAAGGAAATGGAAGCGGCGATTGGTTTTTTCTGGCCCGCCTTCGCCTGCAAACATACGTGCTGGGTCTTCGCCTTCGCGTTTGAGCGGGAATACACCTGCCGTGTAGGGGAAAAATCCGGGAGTGTTTTCAGTCAGCAACCAGGTGAGGATGTCGCCCCAGTCTTCGTATTTGGGCAGTGCCACTTTGGGAATTTTCAGCCCTGAAAGTGAGGTAGTGTAAAGGTCTTGTGTGATGACTTTATCGCGTACCTGAAAGTAGTATTTGTCGGCGCGATAGCGTTTTTTCACCTCTTCCCAAGATTCCAACAGTCGGCGACATTCAGGGTCTAAACGGTTGCTAAGCACCTGATATTGAGCAACTAAATCTTTCAAATAGTCGGGTTCACCTTGTACGTACTCAATGGCACGAACGGCGCTTTTTTCTTCGCCTTCAGCTATGGTAACATCAATGCGCTTCTGTCCGATGCCTTCGCGCAAGTGCTTAATTGCGCCCTGTAACTGGTACATTTTACGGGCAATTGTGCTCTGCTCTTTTACAAATTGTTTGTATTGGTCAAGCGTTTCGCAAATTTCCGCCAAATAGCGTATGCGGTCGGGCGGGATAATTGGCTTAGGCGGCAAAGTCGGAGAGGGGTTGCTATCGCTCGTGTCGGTATGAATCCATTTTAATAGAATGCCGCGGCTTTCCATGCGTTCGCGCAGTTTGCTCATTGTTTTGCGAAACAGTAAGTTCGTTCCGGCATCGTTAAACTGGCTGGCAATCGTACCGAAAACAGGCAGTTGCTCATCGGGCGTGTCCCAGAGGTTGTGGTTACGGCGGTATTGCTTGCGCACGTCGCGGAGGGCATCGAGCGAACCGCGCTTGTCAAATTTATTGATAGCAATTAAGTCGGCAAAATCCAGCATGTCAATTTTTTCCAGCTGTGTTTGTGCACCAAATTCATTGGTCATTACATAGAGCGATACATCGGAATGTTCTACAATTTCTGTATCGGACTGCCCGATGCCCGAAGTTTCCACAATGACCAAATCAAAAGCAGCGGCTTTGCAGATGTCGATTGCTTGCTGCACATGTCGGCTGAGCGCCAGATTGCTCTGGCGGGTTGCTAGCGAACGCATATACACACGAGGGCTATCGGCGCTGTTCATGCGGATGCGGTCGCCCAGTAGCGCACCGCCTGTTTTCCGTTTGGAAGGGTCAACGGAAATAATCGCCAGTTTGCGATCAGGGTATTCATAAAGGAAACGGCGAATCAATTCGTCTACCATGCTAGACTTACCTGCGCCGCCTGTTCCAGTAACACCCAACACAGGCACATCGGCACGTGGCTGAACAGTTACTTTTTCATAGATCTCCGGATGATTTTCTGCCAGCGAAATGAGCCTGCCCAAGTGCGCGGGATTATTCCAGTCAATAGCTTTGTATCCTTCGGTCAGAAAGCAGGAAACCTGCAAGGGGTCAAAATCCGACTTTTGCATCAGGTCGTTAATCATTCCTTGCAAGCCCATTTGCCGCCCGTCATCGGGGCTGTAAATGCGCGTGATGCCGTAAGCGTGCAGTTCTTCTATTTCAGTAGGCAGAATAGTGCCGCCTCCACCGCCAAAGATACGGATATGACCGCAGCCGCGCTCCTGTAACAGGTCGTAGATGTATTTGAAGTACTCTAAGTGTCCACCCTGATAGGAAGTGATAGCAATTGCCTGCACATCTTCCTCAATAGCGCACTCGACCACTTCGCGTGCCGAGCGGTTGTGTCCTAAGTGAATCACTTCTGCTCCTGTTGCTTGCATCATGCGGCGCATCAGGTTAATAGCAGCATCATGCCCATCAAAAAGAGAGGCTGCTGTTACTATGCGGATTTTGTGTTGAGGCTGGTAAGGTAGCATGGTCTTAGGTGTTGGATTGGTCAAGCAAATTTAAGCCAAACTATGCTGCTTACAATCGCGCTTATGATGCATCATATCACAAGTCGGAAAAACAATTCGCACCTAAACAGGTTACTTGTAAGGCACAAACCCAAACGGATGATTACCATCATTTCAGGCACTAATCGCAGCGGCTCGCTAACGCTCCGCATCGCACAACAATACCAACAATTGCTAACAGTACGCGGAGCAGCAGCGCAGATTTTAGACCTTGCACAACTTCCGCATGATTTTGCGTTTTCTGCACTTTATGATAATGGCAATAAAAATCCGGCTTTTAATGCTTTTCATCAGCAAGCTGCTGACTCGGATAAGCTGGTATTTATCATTCCTGAATACAACGGTTCGTTTCCGGGCGTGCTGAAAACTTTTTTGGATGGCATGCCTTATCCTAATCCATGGAAAAACCGCAAAGCAGCTTTAGTGGGGCTTTCATCAGGACCGCAGGGAGCAGCAACTGCCCTTAGCCACTTCACCGATGTTTTACATTATCTGGGCATCCATGTGCTGGCTCATCGTGTCAAAATGCCTTTCATAGAAAAAAACATGGCAAACGACCGCATCCAAAACGAAAGTTACCTGTTCCAACTCAACAGTCAGGTGAATAGTTTGTTGGCTTTTTGAGAGGGCAATAATGCCGATTTAAACGAACAAAAGTGATTTTTCTTGAAATTATCATACAAATTTGCGTTTCACCAAATAACCGAAAATGGCAGCCGTGAAGAACATGAGTAAGCCGTAGAGAGCAGGTGGAATAGACATAGCTGAATTCTGCAAAACATTCAGGGCAATGTAAATGGCAAGTGTGCCGTTGTGAATACCAATTTCCATACCGATAGCAATTGCCTGACGACGTTCTACATGCAGCATTAGAGGAATGGCGTAGCCTACCAGCATGCTCAACAGGTTGAAAACCAGCACTGGCAGCCCGACTTGCTGAACAAAACTGCCCAAGTTGTTTTTTTCTTTCAAAGTTGCTCCGGCAATTACAATTATCAGCAGTACAGCCGATGCAATTTTTACAGGCTTATCCATTTTGTCGGCAAAGGCAGGGGCAAACTTTTTAATAATCATACCAATAGATACCGGCAACAGCACAATGGCAAATACTTCTGCAATTTTGGCAAACTGCATGGGAATGGACTGTTCAGCGCCTATGAAATATAGCAGCGAAAGATTGACAATTAGCGGAAGTGTGAAAAGGCTCAACAGGCTATTTACAGCAGTTAGTGTGATGTTCAGCGCTACATCGCCGTCGGAGAGGTGGCTATACAGGTTAGCAGTAGCGCCACCCGGCGAGGCAGCCAGCAGCATCAGACCAACTGCCAGCGCTGGCGCCAAGCCAAAAGCAACAGCAATGCTCCAGCAAACGGCAGGCAGCAGTATCATCTGACAAAACAGCCCAATAAAAGCAGCCTTAGGATATTTGACAATGCGTTTGAAGTCATCAATTGTCAATGATAGCCCCAGCCCAAGCATGATAATGCCTAGTGCAACTGGCAAAAACACAGTCAGTAAGTTGGATTGTTGCATGACGACAGAAGGTTGATTGATTAGGCGGAAAATTACTTTTTCTGCACATCAAATCGATTTACTTGTTAGTGCGAATTTGCCACCACAACCCAAAAAAACCTGCGAGCATATAAAGGAGTCCCATAGCAATTAGTGCAAACTTAGCTGTTGCCATCCAGTAAGCAAGGGGCGGTAGCCAAACAAGGTTGCTGTCGGAAAGCAGCGCAATGAGTGCAATGTTTTCTACGCCATCGAATAACGCAGCCGACCATTGCAGCCAGGCAATCAGCAACCCTGCCTGGCTGAATTGATTAAAAAACGACCATGACTTAGCAATATATACACAGGCTAATGATAGACTCGTAGAGTAAGCAATAAGGTAAAGAAAATCCAGCCCGATGCCAAAGGCAGCCCGCAGTTTGGCAGTGTAGTCCCATGAGTGCATCATTAGGCGTGCATTGGCAAAAGTTCCGGCAAACTCAAAAGACAAAATACCGGCAGGCGCTGTATTATTGACCAATAGTGCATTTGCCCAGAATTGTACTATCATCAGCAAAAAAGTAGCTGCCAGAGCAATACTCATCCACAGCAAATGCTGTTTGCGCGAAAGTGGAATAAAAGGGTGATTCATTGACTCACTTGTTTAATGGAAGCCACCGGCAGTTCTACCGTTGGCTGTTTGCTGTCTGCCAAAGTGCGCAACAGCGGTAATTCTATAAAAAATGTTGTGCCCACAAGCACTTGTGTTTCAAACCAAATGCGCCCGCCGGCATGTTCAACACCGCGCTTTGCTAGTGCAAGCCCAATACCCGAACCGGAAAATTTAGTGCTAAAATTAGGTAAAAAAACTTTGGGAGCGATATTATCTGGAATTCCTACCCCGTTATCGGTTACCGAAATTAGGATGCGCTCATTTTCCATGCGCTTTAAAGCAACCTCAATCATGGGTTGTTTGCCGTGTGGCACAGCCTGTATACCATTGATAATCAGATTAGTAATAATTTGCCCCATCAGTTGTCTGTCACCATTGACAAAAAACTTTCCATCGGGAAGCGACAAACTGACATTGGCGTTTTCTTCATTGTGATGCAGCAGACAGGTTTGTTTCAGCAACTCGCCAATATCAAATGCTTCATTTTTGGGAATGGGCATATTGGCAAACGAAGCAAAAGAGGTGGCAATATCGCTAAGTGTATCTACCTGAGTTAGTAAGGTTTCTAATGAACGCCCCACACGCGGATTTTCAGGCGCTAACATGCGTTGCAAGTGCTGCAAGGTAAGTTTCATTGGGGTTAGCGGGTTCTTTATCTCATGGGCAACCTGCCGCGCCATCTCACGCCAAGCCGATTCTTTCTCACTGCGCGAAAGAGCTTCTTTACTTTCCTCTAATTGCTTCAACATGCGGTTGTAGGCATCTACTAGTAAGCCGATTTCATCATTAGAGGAGTAATGAAGCAGCTCATTGGGTTTGTTCAGGCTGGTTCGCCTAATGGTTTTGGTAATCATCCGAAGCGGTTCGGTCAGTACCCGAGATGTCAGATAAGAAATCACCGCCATGCATATAAAAATGAACGTAAACACATTCATAATGCTGCTCAATACGCTAATGATACGTTTTTCAGCATTGCGTTGCGATTCAAAAAAAGGAATCCCGATAATACCTGTAATGGTACTTGAAGCCGAAGAGCGTACCGCCACATACACCGAACTGTAAGTCAGGCTGCCGATTACTTCACTTAAAATAGTGCGCCCTTGCGGATTCATATTAAGTTCTGCCAGAGCCTGTGGATTAATCAAGTCGGTTACTAGCCCGCTCTGATAGCTGAATGGTTCATTAGAAGCCAGCAAGCGCCCCGAGCGGCTATACAGGTTCATATATATATTGGCTAACCGAGCAACTTTCCCGATGTTATCTTCTAATTGGTCTTTGCTCAACATTCCCTTACTATAAGCTTCCATATCGGCGGCGATGCCTGCGTTGGTACTAATAGTTACTGCCTTTTCAATGTAGGCTTCCTGTATTTCGCGGCGGTTTTGGTTATTCAGCAGGCTAGTGATAATAATGCTCACCACAATCAGCGGCGCAAAAAAGGCAAGATTCAAATAAATCTGAATACGAGCTGTCAGGCTCATTTGCGAACGCAACAACTGCCACATGCCTCTCCTTAAACCATAAATAATTAGGATAAGTAGCTTACCGCCAAGCAATACTAAAAACAAAAAAGAAAAATTGGCGATGATATTTTGTGCTGGATATATCGGCGATGAGACGATTACCTGAATACCATTTTTTGGTGAAAGCATTAGATGTCGGAAATTGTTGATAGTACGGCTTATCGGAATGTTGTTAGGCGGTAAGTTGGCAAGGTTAAGCGATTTGAGCAGTGCGGGGGTATAATTAAAGTTGCTGCTGCTGTGTGTCAGCTCTCCATTGGTGATAATCGCATAGCTGATACCCTTTTCAATGGCATCGGGTAGCAATTCTGCTGTACGCTGAAAACTCGGATAAATACCAAAAGGTGTAGTGCGCTTTTGCCGCATTTCAATCACCATCCGGCCAATGCGCACATTATTCCGCGTTAGGTCGGTGAAGCACACATACATTGGTATTTCTCCATTTAACCGGTTGATATACAATATGTTAGGGTATTCTGTTTTATACTTTTCCTTATCGAGGGTTTGCATTAGTGAGTCGTAAGAGGTGTTGTAATTGTAAGGTTCGCCTTTGCCGTCAAAAAGCAGCACGTTGGTTTCGTAGTTGTCAAAATACTTATCAATGTGTTGTTTTTTGACTTTTTGAATAATGATGTCCTTGCTTGAATAAGAAGTTAGCATTCGGTTGATGATAGTTTGGTCGCCCTGGATTTTATTTAGCGCTTGCTGTAATAGAAATTCCCCCAGTTTATCATTCCCTTCAACAAGTTGGAAGGCGACCTTGTACTTGTTTTCCATGCGCATTTGCTGCTCGAATTGGTAAATAGCAAAAGCGCCCATAACAGCAGTAACAGTAGCACTTAAACAAAGGTACAGATAAGAGAAATAATTAAAACTTTTGACCTTGCGGGTCAGGTTGCCGAGGCTGACGACTAGCAGATAAACGGAGCAAAGCAGAAGCGTGTACCACTCAATATCTGCCTGCACTATTTGCATAAATACAACCGATAACAGCCCGCCAATAGCAATAGCGACACTTACCTGACGGCGGTCAGGCAGCATGGAACTAGCTAGCCGCATAGCTATATGGCTAATGAAGAAAAAAACGAAACTACTGAGCAAAAAAATAAATAGGCTGGTTGCTTTGAATATGTCAAATCCAGAAGCAGAGGTAATATCTAATCTGATTTGGGAGTTGAAATACAGGTTGCGCAACAATGAAAAATGAAAAAAGAAAAAAGCATGTGAAAAAATAGCCAATATGATACTTCCTATCCATGCATAGCGGGTACGTAAGGCATGTATTTGTTGCCGTTCAATCAGGCGCGGATAGTAAAGATAACTGTAACCGGAAATCAGGAATACAAATAGAATATTGATAAATAAATCGCCAAGCGAGCGGGACACAACCGAAGAAGCAAAGCTGGATGAACTGAAAAGAGATAAACGATTAAAGGCTGCCGGCTCATCAGCAAGCAGCAATACAAGCCTTGCGCCTATCAGAAAGGTAGCTAACAGTATCAGCCCGTCGGAATAACGCCTTGCTTTCAGATAGACATTGATTTGATGCCTTACTTGCCAACCGGCTATCAGCAAGCTGCCAAGCACCAGCAACAGCATCAGATTTTCTTCAGAAAATCCGCCGCTAAAATGATAGTTATCGGGCAGTGAGATAGAAAAAAGATAGCGCCCGTCTTCAGATTTTATTGCAATACCCTCGTCCGGATTACGAGAAATGCTGACTTTTTCATCAGGGAAAATATCAGGATTAACTCCGGGTTTGAGCAGTGGCGCATTAGTTTTGTAGCGAAGTTCCAGAGGAATCAATGCAGCAAAGTGTACTCGGTCGCCGTTGTTTTGCCTGACTGACTGTTTGTAGATGATAAACGTGCCACCTGCATGGCTCATAGCTTGTACATCAAATTTGCCGTTCAGGTCTTCCCTGTTTAGCCAAAATCGGTTGTTTGTCCACAAGAGTAACTGATTATTGCGAAACACCAGCAGGGGATATTTACCGTTGAAGTTCAAATCCTGAAAGCCGAGCGAGCGCCCTGCTTGTTCGGCTTGTTCAAATTGTTGTCTGATTTCATCTACTTGCTGGCGCGCTTGCGCCAGTTCGCTTGCTAAACGATTATTGACCGCTTGCAGCAAAAAGTTAGTACCAGGCAAAGGAAGCGGCAGGTAGCGTTCTGCCAAAAGAAATGCCAGCAACAACATGCCCAAGGACATCGTCCATCTCCAACGGCAGGAAACCATCAGGGAATACAGGTATTTAATGCCAGCGCCTATTTTTGTTTTTATCATTGCTGAAATTACCGTAATTTTCGCAAAAATCATGCTTAAAGGCATTTGAATTGCTGCATGGTCTTACATATTAACTAACTTCTATAACAATTCTATGAAAACAATTTGCCACCAATTCGTTGTAACCCTTCTGATGTTGGCCTTGTCGATGCACATTCCTGCTGTGGTGGATGCGCAAAAGCGCACCGATAAAGATTTTAACAAAGCCGAGGAAGCCTTCCAAAAACAGGACTATGTGCAGGCGATTACATTATTCGGAAAAGTTATCAGCCGCTACCCTGACCATGTAGCGGCTTATCAAAAACGCGCAGAGGCTTTTGTAGAGATAAAAGATTACAATAGTGCTGTGGCAGATTATACTAAAGCTATCGAGATAAATCCTAATAACCCTGATTTATACGCTGGCAGAGCAGCTGCACATCGCGCACTGGGTAATCTGCAAGCCGCCCTTCAAGATTTGGATGCTGCCCTTTTGCTCGATAAAAAGGAACAAAAGAACGAAAAACTGCTGAACTATCGCGCCGAGCTGAACATGCAGCAGAAAAACTATGCACAGGCATTGATAGATTATCAGGAACTTGCCAATTTGAACCCTAGCGATGGTCGTTACATACAATTGCGCCGCGAAGCGCTTGCCAAAGTCAGCGAAGAAGACTTAGCAGGTATGATTGAACTTGGCGTACTTAACTTAGCAAGTTCTGGTCTGAGTGGCTTACCCACCCCTACTGCCGATGACCAAAAAACAATTGAAGTCCGCAAATTCATTGCTGAAACCAAATTTGCTACTGTAGAAGAAGGTCGCAAGTATTATACTCTGTTAGCAGCTCGTAACGACTTTCCAGTTGGTAAAAAAACTGTATTGTTGAGTTTGTTGCGTGAAAAAATCCTGACCGATGTTTTTGGCGAACATCCCTACATGGAGGATATTGAAGCCATGAAACGTTTGGTTGAAACTGAAAACTGGATAAATCCCGAAGGCAAGAAGCGCTATTTCCAACTGATTAATGATAGCCGTTACTGGTTCACAGGTGGCTTGCAGCGCGGCGACACCTACTATTTTTACAAAGTGATGAAAGGTCGTTATTCAAGCAAATATAAAATGCAAGTGTTTGCTGTCGTAAATAATGCGTCTAATCTGGTACTGAACAGCGAAGTGGCGGTAACCGAAGATAGCACCGGAACACGCATCATTGAAATCCCTGCCGCTGAAAATAAGGGCTACATGTGGGTAACTTCCAAAACAGATAAGTTGCGCGGAGTAACTAATATGAACAACAGTAATCTCACTTTTGAAGCAATAGGTAACATTGCACGCTTCAACAGCAGCGCCAAAAGCGTTGTGACGCCTCAGCAATTTGATAAGTTTATCAAACCTAACGGTGCAGAATTGAACGACGCTATCAAAGCCGCGCTGAACTATCTCATTTTAGAATATTCGAAGATGTTTGTGTTGCGCTGACAAATAAAAAACATGTGCTTTCACTTACAAATGTGAAAGCACATGTCACTTTTAGTCTTTTAGACACCCACTTCTTTGGCGCTTGCAGTTGCAGGCACTTTTTTCTTCTTCAAGGTGTTCAGCGGAACAAGACGCATAAAATCATGCTTGGCAATATCCCAATTTTGCAGAATTAACTCCACAGTTTTACTTCCCGTATCAATCAGGTAATCCTGCAACAGTTCGTATAGCTCGATAAAGTCATCGGGCTGTGGCGGCACTTCGGTGAGGTATTCACGATTGATAAAATCTCGACGCTGCGGTTTGTAGAGGTAAACTTCGCCACCTGTCATTCCCGAACCAAGGTTTTGGTCAAATTCTCCAAGGATAACGACTTTACCGCGCGTCATATACTCGCAGGCATGTAGCCCAACACCTTCTACAACAGCATAAGCACCACTGTTACGCACTGCAAAGCGGTCGCCTGCAATACCATGAATGTAGAGTACCCCGCCTGTTGCACCATACAGTGCACAATTGCCGATGATGACATTCTCTTCGGGGCGAAACTGTACATTTTTCGGTGGTGTAATCACCATTTTGCCGCCCGACATAGATTTGGCTACCGAATCATTAGCTTCTCCTTCCAGCCGCACTTCCATACCATCGGTCATAAAGACGCCAAAGCCTTGCCCAGCGCTGCCTTTGAAAGTGAATTTCAGCGACTTAGTAAACGGATATAGCGATTTATCTTTGTAAAATAACTGCCGATAGCGATTTTCCTTACGGGCAATTTCACCCGCTACAGTCGCCAATGCGGCGCGGTCGGTTGCAGAAATAGCATAACTGAATTCTGCGTGTCGGTTTTCGGCAATAGCTGTGCGGGTATCCTCTACAATTTGTGCGTTGAGCGGGCTGATACCTTCAAAAAATGGATTAGCTTCAGTTTGATAGCCGGGCATAGGTTGCCCTAGTACAAAGCTCAAGTCTAAGTTACGGCGGTTAATCAACTCACGGGCGGCAGGATTAATATCAAGCAGGTCAGTACGCCCAATAATTTCATTAAGTGAGCTAACGCCCAGCAGCGACAACTTGCGGCGCACATCTTCGGCAATGTATTCTAACATTTTCACCACGTGGTCTTTGCTGCCCTTATACTTGGCTTTGTAAACAGGGTCATGTGTAGTAATGCCTGCCGGACAGGTGTTTTTTTCGCAAATACGCGCCATTACACAACCTTCAGCTATGAGTAGCAACTTGCCAAAATTGTACTCTTCTGCGCCCATAATAGCGGCAATTACAATGTCTTCGCCCGTGCTTAAACCGCCATCAGTGCGAAGGCGCACATGTTTGCGAAGACCATTTTGTAGCAGCGCCTGATGGACTTCTACCAATCCGAATTCCCAAGGTAGCCCTGCGTGTTTCATCGAACTAAGCGAAGCTGCACCTGTTCCGCCATCGCCGCCAACTACGTCAATCACATCAGCACCGGCTTTAGCTACGCCTACGGCAATTGTGCCAACATTGGCACCTGCTACTAATTTTACACTGACTTTGGCTTGGGGTGAAATTTGTTTTAATTCATAAATGAGTTGTTTGAGGTCTTCAATGCTGTAAATATCGTGCAGCGGTGGTGGGGAAATCAAATCTATGCCTGGGTTACTGTAGCGAGCGCGGGCAATATCTGCATTAACTTTGGCACTCATTAACTGTCCGCCTTCGCCCGGTTTTGCGCCTTGCGCAATTTTGATTTGTATTTCATCGCCCGCAACCAAGTACAATGCCGTTACGCCAAAGCGCGCGGATGCCACTTGCTTGGTAGTTGCCGTAATGCCTTGGGTGAAGTAGTAAGGATTTTCACCGCCTTCGCCGCTGTTGCTGCGTCCGCCAATTTCTTGCATAGCTAAAATGATGTCGCGTTGTGCCTCGGCGCTAATAGCCCCAAAACTCATCGCACCCGAACCAAAGCGACGGAGAATATCGGTGCGGGCTTCCACATATTCCATAGGTGTAGGGTTGGGCGATTTTTTGAGCGTAAACAGATGACGCACATTCACCGGCGCATGAGCAATGCCCATTTTAAGGTATTCATCGTACAGTTCCATGTTGTCGAGTCCTTTACCTGTACTGCGTACCAACTGATGGATGATTTTGGAGCGGGCAAAGGTCATGGAGTGCTTCTCGCCTTGTGTGCCGATAGTATCTTCACGATAAAGAAAATTATTGACTAATTGTTGCTTATTTTCATATTTGCGGCAGATTTCCAATTTGGTCAGTATTTCATCAGCGATGCCGCTGATTGTTAGCCCCCCAAGCAAGCTGTGTACATGGGGAAAATAGCGAGAAGTAACCTCTTTGTGTAGGCCTACAATGCTGAACAACTTAGCACTTTGGTAGCTTCGCAATACAGAAATGCCCATTTTGGACATAATTTTTAACAAACCTTCATGGAGCGCTTTGAGTAGATTTTGCTCTTTCTCATCGGCGGAGAGCTCTATTTTGCCGATTTTGTGTGCTTTTTCAAATCGCGCCATTTGCAGGGCAAGATAAGGACACACGGCAGTTGCACCGAAACCTATCAAACATGCTACATGATGAGTAGTTTTGATTTCGCCCGAATCAACCACGACGGAAGCCTCTAACCGCAAGCCTGCATCGGTTAGTGCTACAATCACGGCGCGAAGCGCTAGCAACGAAGGAATGGGAGGGTTTTCATAATCGGTGTTGCGGTCAGAGAGAATCACTACGGAAATTTCGCCGCCATTGACAGCTTCTACTACCGCTTTACCAAGCTCATCGAGCTTGCGCTGCATCCCTACTGCGCCATGCTTGCGCTTAAAAGTGATGTCAAACTCTGCTGCTACTGGCCGGAAAATATCTTGACGCGAGTTTTTCAGTTCTCTGACAAATGCCATTTCACCTAGCGAAAGCACAGGGCTTTTGAGTTCAAAGGCAGGTGGCGGCGGAATGAGCTCTTTTTGGGCAAAAATATTAGGTTTTTTACCTAAATAATTAACCATATCCGTTACATTTTTCTCCCGCAGATAGTCCAGCGGTGGATTGGTAACTTGTGCAAAAGTTTGATAGAAATAATCGAAGAAAGAGCGCGGTTCTTGTGAAAAAATTGCCAAACGCGCTGTATCGCCCATCGAGCCGATAGGTTCTTTGCCTGTACTCATCATTGGAATCAGTATGCGAGCAATATCCTCTTCGGTGTAAGCAAATAAGTATTTTTTTTCTAACAGCGGTCTTTCTTCTTCCGTGCCGAGATTTTCCATTGGCAGTAGGCGCGCGTCAAAATGTGCACCAATGTTTTCGCGCGAGTCGCCGGGGTCGCAAAAGTCGATTTTGCCTGTTATCAGGTTCATCGTAACACCTGTTCCAGCGTTGAGCGTACCTTTACGCAAAATTTTAGATTCATCCAAATTAAATGAGCCAGCTTCCGATGAAAGGTAAAAATATTCTTCAGTCATTGCCCAACGGCAAGGGCGGAAGCCGTTTCTGTCCAATCGTGCGCCGACTTTATTACCTGTTCCGAAGGTAATCAGCGCAGGACCGTCCCAAGGCTCCATTGCACGACTCCAAAAGCGATAAAAATCTTTATCAGCTTTGGCAGGCGGCATCATAATTGCCAAAATATCTTCAATGTAGCGAATGCTGCTGCGAAAAGCCAACGCTTCCACCATTTCATTCAGGCTGCCCGAATCGCTCACTTTGTAGTGGTTAA
>Ga0308419_1001443_pt1 | contig 15762 bp, 10 predicted proteins | sample HotsprSampleMS50_FD_203674 | JGI IMG/M metagenome (GOLD analysis project Ga0308419, IMG submission 203674) | Hot spring phototrophic mat microbial communities from Mushroom Spring, Yellowstone National Park, Wyoming, United States - 20090730_MS50 ... | reverse complement strand
ACGGAATCTATTGTCATTAAAGTCATTCCGCACTTGATGCGGAATCTATTGTCATTAAAGTCATTCCGCACTTGATGCGGAATCTATTGTCATTAAAGTCATTCCGCACTTGATGCGGAATCTATTGTCATTTACGTCATTCCGCACTTGATGCGGAATCTGTTGATGCATTAGATGCTGAAATAAGCATGTTCCGATGCAATCGGGATTCAGCATGACAAAAAGTCGAGATCCTGAAACGAGCCTGCCCCGATGAAATCGGGGTTCAGGATGAATGTACGAATGCCGTCATTCTGAATCCCGACAGGGATGAAGAATCTCTTTTTAAGGACAAAGACAAGATCCTTCGTCTTCCGATAAAATCGGGTGGCTCAGAATGACAGAGAAGGATGACAAGATCCTTAGTCACAAAGAAATTGGGACTTAGGATAAATTAAAAACATAGTATATACGGAGATATGCAATGTACTACGACATGATCATGGCTGGATTTGGCGGACAAGGAATACAAATAATTAGCCAGCTTGTAGCTGTTGCTGCAATTAATAAAGGTTATGAGGTCACATACCTGCCATCGTACGGTGTTGAAAAGCGTGGTGGACGCACAAACGTATATCTTGTACTATCCGACGAAGAGATAGGTTCCCCTATTACCAACCATCCGTATGCACTACTTGTGATGGACCAGATTGCTTATGATACATACATCCACATTCTAAAGCCTGATGGATTGCTTGTTGCAAATGAAAGCCTCATAGACACATCAACACATAATCGTGTGGATATTATTTCTTGCTGCATATCGTGTAACGAGGAAGCAGTAAAATTAGGTAATACAAAATTAGCAAATATGATTGCATTAGGTGCACTTATAAAGAATAGTAATATTTTAACAATTGATGATTTAGAAAAGGTAATTGATCAGGTTATTCCGGAGCGTTTAGCACACACAATCCCCGCCAATATGCAGGCAATACGCCATGGGTATGATTTAGCGTAACACTATCAGTCATTGCGATCTCGATGAAATCGAGAGAAGCAATCTCATCCTTTATTCAATTAATATTTTATATTTCTTCGCACAAATCCCGCCATTCAGGATTCATATTTATAATTAACTGAATTTTCTTTTTCCTACTACCTGCTTTAATTTGTTTTTCTCTCATTATTGCAGCTTCAATATTTTCAGCTATTTCATAATACACAAGCTTATTTATTTTATATTTTTTAGTAAACCCTTCAATTATGTGTTGCTTGTGTTGATACACTCTTCCTTTTATATCACTAGTAACTCCAGTATATAATACTGTATTATATTTATTTGCCATTATATATACATATCCTTTTTTATCCATAATTTTTCATGTTATTTTATGATTTGAATTTATTTCTATTTGAATGCATTTCTATTTAAGTTAGTTTATAACTAATAATAAGCTTATTGTTTATAAAAAATTATATTGCTTCGTCGTCCCAAAACATTAGGGACTCCTCGCAATGACTTTAAGATAAGTAATTCTTAACTTTCAATATCCACAAAATTACATCCTTTGTTTCTTTCTTTCAAGCTTGTTTTTATACATCTTGCTGTCAGCTAATACTATGATTTCATTTAAATCCAATGAGCTGTCGCTAATAAAGACACAGCCAATGCTAAGTGAAATAGCATATTGCCGCAAGCTTTTAGCGTTAAATTCATTAATATTATCTACAAGGCGCTGCTGCATCATGTCAACATATTGATGCTCACAGTCAATGGCCAATACAGCAAATTCATCACCACCCAATCGCGCAATAATATCACTATCCCTAAAGCTTAATCGCAAAATGACTGCAACATCAATTAAAGCTTTATCACCTTCATGATGCCCCATAGTATCATTAATGGCCTTCATATTGTCCATATCAACATAAAACAGTGCACTGCCTTTACCGGATCGTTTATTAAGTTTCAATTGCTGCTCGGCAAGCATAACAAATCCACGCCTGTTATAAAGGCCGGTAAGTTCATCTTTTATAGCCATTTCTTTGAGCTTTTCTCGCATTTCAACTATTGGAGTAATATCATTACCAATACATATAATCCGCTCTAACTTACCCACCGCATTTCGAATATTAGATGTAGTAATACTTATGATAGCTTCTTTTCCTTGTTTATTTAAAATCCTAAATTCAAAATTTGAAACATTACCCTGCTCCATCAAATTTACAAACTGCCGTATTTTCTTTTTATCCTCATGCGGATGCAATATGTTTCTAAACCACTGCGTACCCTGGACATCCTGTAATGTAAAGCCGGTGAGTGCAATAAAATAATCATTTACAAAGATAATCTCCCCCTGCACATTCATTTCAATCACAGCAGCAGGGATGCGGTTTACCAAATGCCTATACCGCCGCTCTGAGTCAGCCAATGCCAATTCAGTCTGTTTTCGCTGAGTAACATCACGTATGACAACCATTACCCTATCTTTCATCATTGGCACAAGGCGCGCTTCACGCCAGTGTTCCTCATTTTCTATAACTATTGGATATTCTATTCCAACAACTTTGCCGGTTGCAAATGTTTCCTTAAGCGCGTTTTCATATAATGCAGCAATATGCTCTGGTAAAATATCTTTAAAATTTTTGCCAATCACCTTTTCAGATGGAGCAAATAGTTTCATTTCCTCACCAAATTGATAATCATAGATAACGCCATCTTTATCAGCTATAACATATAAATCAGGAAACGCCTTTACAATTGCTTTTAAATTAGCGCTACTTTTTAAAAGCTTTATCTCCATCTGCTTTTGTTTTGTTATATCTTCACCAGAGCTAATTGAAGCTATAATATTGCCTTGTACATCGGTAACAATAGAATTATGCCAGGCAATAAGCCTTAGCTCCCCATCTTTTGTTACAACAGGATTTTCATAAAATTCAACTGGTTTAACATCGCCCTGTATTATCTTTTTAAAAACGCTTCGCACATCTTCCTGTATTTCAGAAGGCAAACATGTAGAAAACAAGTCCTTGCCCAAAAGCTCTTCTTCAGTGTAGCCTAATATTTTGCATGCCATTTTGTTAACAAGAGTAATCTTGCCTTCTGTGTTAATGACTACCATCATATACGGCGAGATATCCAAATACTTTTGAAATGTATCGCGCTGCTCTTGTATTTTATCAAGGTATAGCTTTTGTTCGCTAATATCATTAATCATTAACACGCAATATACATAGCCATTTAGCGTATAGCGGCTTATCACAAACCTATACCAATTTGACACATCACCAACACGCAAAGTATGTTCAAACGAAATAGTCTGGCTTTGGTTATTGAGTACCTTCACTACACTTTCATGTAAAATATTATGAAGAGTTTGGTCAAAGCATTGCAGTTCTTCACAAAACATAAAACAGTTTTTTTGCATGTAATCATCATAATCTACTGGCTTTTGCACAACATTACTTATAAATGCAATCCATTCCCTGTTTGCCATAACAATATTTCCTGCTTCATCAAGAACCACAATCATACGCGGAATGGCATTAAGGATTGTTTGTAACAGTGCAATATGTTTTTGTATATCATCTTCTTTTTGTTGGGCTATGAAACAAAAAGCATTCTCAATGCGTGTTAATGTTCCATTTAGCTCAACATCATTATTTTTTATTTTAAGCTGTGCGATAGTTACTGGCTCAGCGTCTTTCTGCGCATTCATTGCATCAAGTAAAACCGTTGCATTGGCAAAGACATCGTGCACAGTCATCTGCAACAGTGTATCTTTTGGCAGTGATACAGTATTTGCAAAAGATTCATTGCAGGTAACTATCGCCCCCTTTACATTAAACACAACAACAGGCTCATGTATGTGCGATAGTAACTGATATAATGGACTTTTGCTGTTCATAGTCATTTTTAACAATTAACAGTTAGATAGAATTTACTCAAAATTTGAAAATCATGCAAACATTGTTTATTAGAAGTAATAGAATAATTATAGCATGCTGATTGTAAATATATAATTATTGTAATCATAGCAAATAAAATTTCAACTAAATAAAAAAATTTTTTCACAGGAATTGGCATTATTGTATTTATACAACTCACTATCACAGCCTAATTAAGCAAAAAGCGCATCACGAATACATGATGCGCTTTTTATAAGAAATTTAATTATTTGCTTACTCTAACGGAGCACCGGTAAAGATATGCTCATTTGCCTTCACAACTGCAGCTTCACCATCCAGAATATAGTCAACCATGCCAAAGAATTTCTTAAACTCTGCACCCAGGAAGAACTGTGATGATAATACCTTCCCAGTGTAATAAGCAGCTTCGCTATTATCAGCCAACAGCGCATTAAGGTCATCGCCCTTCTTGTCGCCTACTATTTCTTTCATTTTTGGTTGAGTAATAGAAAGCATCCATAAATGCAGCCATGCTAATGTAAACATTGACAGTGCCTGCTGCAATGGTGTGGCATTTGCAAATAGATGCAGGAATTTGCCAGCAGCCATCTGGTCTTTAAGGTAGTTGACCACTGTGTCAACCTTTTCCAGGCCTTTTTGAACAACAGCCACATATTTATCATCAACAATGCCCTTAGCCTTGTTGATAGTTTCCTGAACGCGTTTTTTAAATACATTGTAATTATACTGCTCAGGGTTCATTAAAATCTTTCGCATTGTTAAGTCCATTGACTGGATGCCATTGGTACCTTCATAGATTGACAGTATCTTGGCATCTCGAGCAAACTGCTCAACAGGATAATCAGAACAGAAGCCGTATCCGCCATAAACCTGAATGGCCTCCGCTGTCACCTTCCATGCGTTGTCAGTATTGCCAGCTTTTGTTATTGGTATTAAGAATTCAATCATGGCCTGAGCTTCTTTCTTGGCTTCGCCATCAAGAACATGCACAAGGTCTTCTTGATAGCCAACATAGTATGTTAAAAGCCTCATGCCTTCAACATAGGATTTCATCCACAATAACATGCGCTTTACATCTGGATGCTGTATAATAGTAACCTTGGGAGCATCCGGATTCAGCATCTGAGTTACATGTACACCCTGAATTCGGTTGCGGGCATATTTTATTGCATGCATATATGCAGCACTTGAAACTGCTAATCCCTGCAAACCAACATACAAACGAGCCTCATTCATCATCTGGAACATGATCTTCATACCCTGTCGTTCCTGTCCCAGCAACCAGCCTATACAGTCTCCATTGTCGCCAAAGTTCAATGTACATGTAGCTGAAGCTTTGATACCCATCTTATGTTCTATTCCAGAACATACAACATCATTAAATTCAAGTGAACCATTTGGTTTCACCCGGTATTTGGGTACTATAAAAATGGATATTCCTTTTGTTCCGGGTGGATCTCCTTCAATTCGTGCCAGTACGGGGTGAATTATATTTTCGGGCATATCGTAATCCCCGCCGCTGATAAATATCTTTTGTCCTGTGATTTTATACGTACCATCACTTAGTTTTACAGCTTTAGTTTTAAGATTGCCAACATCACTACCTGCATCAGGCTCAGTTAAACACATGGTGCCAGTCCACTGGCCGGTAATCATCTTTGGTATGTACAGGTCTTTCATTTCCTGAGTACCAAAGTTTTTAATAAGGTTTAATGCACCAATTGTCAATGCAGGATACATTGAAAATGCCACACTGGCTGCAGTAAAAAACTCTGTACAACACTGACCAATTGCCTGTGGCATTCCCATACCGCCAATCTCTGGATCATTTGCCAATCCAATAAACCCTGCATCATATATTGCCTGTAATGCTGGTTTATAACATTCAGGTAATAGTACTTTTTTTGTATCAGGTTCATATTTAACACCAATTTTATCCCCTTCCATATTTGCCGGATACACCTGTTCAACAGCAATTGTTTCAGCCAGGTTTAATACATCTTCAAATGTATCTTTATCAAAATCAGCAAACCGAGGGTATTGTGTTAATGTATCTACACCTAATACTTCAAACAAAACAAATCGCGTATCCCGTGTATCCACCAATGGGTTTAGCGACATTACTCCAGTTGCCATAAAAAGACCTCCTGTATTACAATTTTAATATATATTTGGTGGTATTATGTTAAATACCATAATTACTGATTTCACGATATTTTTTTTATTTATTTTGTCAATAATTTGTTAACATATAAATGATGTTCTTTACTGTTAAATTTTGTTTTTTTAGAATAACAAATTAAAAAAAACAAACATTAAACAATGATCCTCTAGGATTGGATTGTCTCAATAATAATAACAAACTATAAAAAAGGCAGGTGTAAAAACCTGCCTTTTAGATTGAGTTTGTATATAGTATCTCTTATTCGTTTAACGCCCCTGTGAATATTTCTTCGCTTGCTTTTATGACAGCAGATTCGCCACTTAAGAGAGCTTCTATCTTGCCAAAGTATTTTGGGAACTCTGCACCTAAATAGAACTGTGAAGACAATACTTTACCACTGTAGAATGCAGCTTCAGCATTATCTTTTAGCAATGCTGCTCTTTCTTCACCTTTCTTATCGCCAACAAGCTCCTTCATCTTTGGCATTGTTATGCTTAAGCTCCACAGATGCATCCATGCGATAACCAGCATGTACATTGCCTGCTGTAATGGTGTTGCATTTGCAAACAGATGCAGGAACTGTCCTGAAGCCATCTGCTGTTTCATCATTTCAATAACTTCATCCAGCTTCTGAATTCCACGTTCAACTATAGCAACATATTTGTCTTCAACAATACCTTTTGCCTTTTCAATGGTTTGCTGCATGCGTTTCTTAAGAACAGTGTAATTATACTGTTCTGGATTCATCAGGATTTTACGCATGGTAAGGTCCATTGACTGGATACCGTTAGTTCCTTCATATATTGCAGTTATCTTTGAATTTCTCATCATCTGTTCAATTGGATAGTCAGCAACAAATCCATATCCGCCATAGCACTGCATAGCTTCTGATGTAATGAGTACTGACATATCTGAACAACCAGCTTTTTCAATTGGTGTAATGATCTCAACAAGTGCCTGAGCTTCTTTTGCTGCTTCGCCTTCTAAAAGCTGAGCCAGCTCATAATTGAGGTATAGATAATAGATCATGGCTCTCTGGCCTTCCAGGTATGACTTCATCCAAAGAAGCATTCTCTTGACATCTGGATGGTTGATGATGGTCACACCTTTTGCTTCAGGATTAAGCATCTGAGTTACATGTACACCCTGAACACGGTTCTTACAATAAGTAACAGCATGCATATATGCTGCTGAAGCACATCCATGCGCCTGAAGACCAACACCCATACGCGCATAGTTCATCATCTTAAACATGATCTTCATACCCTGGCGTTCCTGTCCTAATAGCCAGCCAATACAATTGTCATTGTCGCCAAAGCTTAATGTACAGGTAGCTGATCCCTTGATACCCATCTTGTGCTCAATACCAGCGCATGTAACATCATTGAATTCACCCAATGTACCGTCTGGGTTTACCCTATATTTTGGAACTATAAATATTGAAATACCTTTTGTTCCGGGTGGGTCTCCTTCAATTCGTGCTAATACCGGGTGGATCATATTTTCATAATAGTCATTATCGCCGGAAGAAATGAATATTTTCTGCCCATAGATCTTGAATGTACCATCAGGCTGGCGAACTGCTTTTGTCTTCAATGCTCCAACATCAGAACCTGCATCAGGCTCTGTTAAGCACATTGTGCCGCCCCATTTTCCTGAATACATATTTGCAAGATACATATGTTTCTGTTCTTCTGTGCCAAATGCCTCAATAAGCTCTGCAGCACCATGTGTTAAGCCGGGATACATTAACAGTGGATAGTTTGCAGCACAAAAATATTCATTACATGCCCAGGAAATAACCTGAGGAATACCCATGCCACCCCACTCATCTGATATATCCATTCCACCAAAACCTGCTTCATAAAATGCATCCAATGCTGCATGATAGCATTTTGGAATAGATACCTTTTTGGTTGCTCCATCATAATGGCAACCTTCTTTGTCCCCTTCAGCAAATGTAGGATAAATTTGCTCAACTGCCATAGTTTCTGCTAAATTGAGCATGTCCTCAAACATATCCTTGTCAAATGAAGAATACTTTGGAAGCTTTGTCAGCTGCAATACATCCATCATTTCATAGAGGACAAAGCGCACATCCCTTGAATCAACCAGTGGATTTAACGCCATAAAAAACCTCCTGCTTTTAAATTATAACAAATGTTAAAATATTACACATTCAGGTGTATGTTAAGATTTTACATACATACACATAAATACATAGTAACGCTACAATATGCTATTTTTCTGTCAATAATGAAAATATATTTTTTTGTATAATTTATTTCAAACATACGAAAAAATATATTTTATCGTCCTAAAACTGATATGTGCAAAATCAATAAATTGTACTGCCTATCTTTTCTCTTTATACAACTCATTACACAATGGTATTGTTTCCCAAATGTTATTATTATATGCAGTCTGACTTTTTGTGGTAAATCCTGGAAGGAAATGCGGAATTTTTGGACATAATATTTTATATTAAATCACAATCGTGAAGCGATTGTATGTACATAACAAAAGAGGCTGCTATACGCAGCCTCTTTTTTTGCCCAGGACGGGACTTGAACCCATACGGGAGATTCCCACATGCCCCTCAAGCATGCGTGTCTACCAGTTCCACCACCTGGGCTTACATATTTATATAGAAAGCACAATAAATAAGAATTAACTGATAAACATTTTATTTTACACTTATTTTATGTCAAGAAAAATGTATCATAAACTAAACAGGTAATGATAAATTTTAACAAATGTATGATTCCATATTTACTATCTCAAACGGGCGTTAGAAGGGTTCAAAAGAGGCAAAAATACTTCTCTTTCTTCATGTTGTATTGTAATAACATCTTTTTTGCATTTATGAAAGCATTGCAAGCATCCAATACACATATTTTTATCAATTACTGGCTTATTATCCTCTAATTGAATTGCTCTGACAGGGCAATATGTAACACACAAACCACAACCAGTGCATTTTTCTTTTTGCACAATATATGCATAATAATATGTTTTGAAATGTAATGAATTTATTCCTCTACTATATGAACCCAATACGCCACAGCAATCCCAGCAACAATTGCAGATTGCTATCTCATCTTTATCAATCTGGTCTTTGTCATGCCATACTACATGAACACCGCCTTTTTTCTTTGTTTCTTCTATAATACGGGTTGCTTCATCCTTTAAAATAAAACGCCCAAACCCATATTTCACTGCATGCTGGCTGAACTTACCCAATACTATGCAAGCTTCCAAAGGCATTTTTAATCTGCATTCTATCCCTTCTAAATATTTCCATTGCCTGCAAAAACAATGCACAACAGCAATTAATCCTTCATCACTATAGCGGGCAATCAATTCTTGTATAGATGTTGAAGGCAAAACCTGGCTGATTTCAGGAGCTATCGCCTCATTTATTATGATATTTTGGCCTGAACTGGCTGGCTTAATAACGTTATGAGGAACAGTGCGTTTATTGATCCAGTTTCTAATTTGCCTGATTGGTGTAACATTGTATTTTTTCCACGAATAAAAGAGCCTGGTAAGCCACTGTGCAAATTGCCTTTTTTCAGGTGCTGTGCTGCCATTACATAGATACACCTCAAACCACCCCAACATAATAGGTGCAACGGTAAACATTTCTTTGCCATCAGTTATCTGTGACCATAGTATACCCTTTTTAATAAGCGATGAAAATATTTCTTGGGCTTTATCATTTGGCACGTTAACCTTTTTAAATATTACATCTTTAGTTAAAGGCTCTGACCCCATGGCAAGCAAAAAATCCACTTCTTGTGGGGATAACACGGAATCAAACACCTTTAGCAGTGTCAATGTTACCGGTAGTGATGAAGAAGACTGGCCATTCATCATAAACGCCAGCCTTGCAAGTTTGAGGTAATTGTTTTTTGGCATTTTTAGTAAATTAATTATTAGCAATCTTTAAAAGTTCAATCATTGTTGAGGCATCCTTAGCATAGTTTGAATCGGGATATTCTTTAATAAGCTGTGTAAAGGCTTTTATTGCATCATCCTCAAAACCCATTTTGTTGTAACATATGCCAATCTGAAAAAGGCTATACATGCCATCATCCGTCAAAGGGAATTCTTCAAAAAGACGTTTATACACATTAATAGCTTTAGTGTACTGTGAATTATCAAAATAGATAGCTGCTATAAAGCGATATGCTTTTGCCCTGTGTAATCCGTCAACATAAATATCCAGATATTCATAAAATTCGTTCAGGGCTTTCTGATGCTCATTAATTGATACAAAAAATAGCCCCTGTTGAAATTTTTTGTCATCGGCTTCCTGCTGCATTGTCCTTTTTTCCTGTGCGGCTACCGGCAATGTTACAAGTAATAGTATGATCAACAGTATCTTTTTCATTATACACTCCCCTTAAACAATCACTTATATTCTTTCGGCCTCGCCTGCTATCTCTTCAACCAGGGCACTGAATAACGTAATGACATCATCATTGGTTCTTCTAAGCCTCTGTGCAAGCTGCAGGGCGATAGCTCTTGTTAAAATCAAACCTACTCGCGGATTGGCATCACCATATTTAATAAAATCTTTGCGTTTTAACACCAGGCAATCACAATCACGTTTTGCAACAACGGTAGCCGAACGCTTATCTCGGTCAATCATGGCAAGTTCGCCAACATACAATGGGTTTTCGTCAGCGTTCATTGCAACAACGGTATATGGCTCATTCTGCAATGTGCGTTTCTGTATTTCTATGTCTCCACTCACTATGATATAGAGCTCATCTCCTATATCCCCTTCTTTGATTACAGTTTTGCTTTTTTTTATTTTTTTATAACTGCACAATTCAGCTATATCCTTAATTACATCTAAATCCAGGCCTTTAAATAGCGATAGTTTCTGTAATTTTTTAATTAATGTCTCATCAATTTGTACTGTCATGGTTTTGCCTCAAACGATTTCACTTGAACCTTCTATCAATACAGCCTTGGAAAAATTTTTTATTATATATTTCTTATCAGGGTTCAGAACTGGACAATTGGGCATCATGGTCTTTACAATACGCAAATTATCAACAAGCTTTGATATATCTGGTGTTTTCTGGGCTTCTTGCAATGCCAGCCGTTTACGGTCATAAAAATTGCCTGTGTTTTCAAGTAGCCCAATGAGTATTTTATTTTTTTTTGCAAAATATTCAACCAGCTCGCTATACGGTTTATTAATAAAATGAATAGGAATTTCATCTGTTGTCAATGACACTGAAGTGCTAACATCTATAAGTTCACCAATAACATGAGCAAGCCCACTTTTGGCAAACACATCAGCAATAATATTTTTGCTGTAATTATTTGTCAGTATCACTTCATCACATCCCGACAAACGCAAATACCGCTCATATTTTTGATCAATAATTTCAGCGCATACATATACACTTTTTGAAATAGCCTTGATTGACATTACCGACATAACCGTACGTGAATCTGCATCCTGCCCTGATTTACCCAGTTCATCTGCAAGCACCAACACTTTTTTAGCAAAACGAATATTTGCTCTGTTTAATACCTGTTCATCAATATGGTCACCATACACATAATGAATATTAGAAAAAAGGATATTGCTTTTCAGGTTTTCTATCTGCTCAGATTCAGCCATACATACCAACACCACATCATACCCGGCAAAATCCTCTTTTCGCATAGCAATATTGGAAAGTACCATGGCCATATCTTTTTTCCAGCCGCATATAACATAGTGATTTTTGATCTTCACTGGTTTTAGCCCCCTGTCTTCTTTAAGTTGCTTCTCTACAAGCGTTGATGCAATATTACCGGTAATAACACCAACCAGGGCCATCCCAAAAAACATTGTCAGTATTCCTATAATTCTTCCTAATCGTGAAATAGGATACTTGTCGCCATACCCAACTGTTGTTGAAGTAACAATGGCCCACCAAATTGAATCTTCAATTGAGTTTATATTACTTTTTACAATTTCATGTTGCCCATGTGTGGTAATAGTTCGTGTATACCCGTTTTCAATGTAAAATATGGCTGTTGAAAAAATAAACAACACCACAAAACATACTGCAAATATTCTAAACACCAAGCTGTGTAACAAATTGTGAATAACAATCCGTAACTTTTTATACAGAGTAAGATTTTTAATTTTTAATTCCATACTATGCCACTAAAAAATATAATATTTTTGCGATAGTTCATATCAATTATCGATAGGTTTTGAAGAAAAGATTACTACTTTATTATGTCACTTTAAAAAACTATACATTAGTAACAATATTTATTCTCAAATTTCAATATTTATTCCTTAAAAATAATTTAAAACAAAACCCATTCACACTCCCTCGCCGCAAAATTTAGCCTCAGTGTGTATTTATTATTATTTGTACATAATAATGCATTTAGGAATTAACAATCCTCAAATGTTATGTTATTTGCTAACATACCACTAAAGGGGAATCGTTAGTACATATATTTTTTAAATATATTCATTTTCAGGAATACATGCTGTAATGTGAAAATAAAAAAAGGGGAGATAAACTCCCCTTTTAATGTATTATTGTTTGTGGTTACTTTCTTTTACAGCTCTTTCAAACCTCTTTTAGGCTTGCTTTTGGATGATGAAAGGTCAACAGATCCTTTTATTTCACCTTCTGCCTGTGATTTGTATGCTGCTTCAAATATATCTTCCTTCATTTCAGTTGCAGCAAATGACTGGTCGATATCTTCGCGAACTGTTGATCTTCTGCGTTTGAATGTTGCAAAAGCTGCATCCTGGAATCCTCGTGATACGCTGTAGAGGAATTCGTTCAATACGTTTGCCATGCCCTTTAACATATACTGCTTGCGCTTAATGGTTGTAACATCAACATCAAGCACAAGACCCGGCTGTATATGATGTGGGTTAATCTTATAGGTAAACTCATTGAACCTTCTTTCAAGGAAGTTGATGCGCTCATCCAGAATAACCCTTTCAATTGGGTTCTGGAAGCCGTGCATCTTCTGCAGCATCTCGCGCAGGTATTTGAGCTTGTTCTTCAAATTATGGATTCTGTCTTCGTATGTCCTGTTATTCTTTTCAACAAAAGAATTTTCATTATACATTTCGCCAATTTCATTCCACAATACTGAATTTGGATCTGCATCCTCTTCTCGTTTGTTCCTTCTCCATTCTCTTGACATTAATCTGTTTGCAAGATCATCAAAGTCACGAAGTGAACGGAAACGCTTCTTTGATTCATAGTGTGCGTGTACAACATCCCATACTCTCAATATTTCACGGGTAAAAGCATCCATCTGGCGGTCATATTCCTTCTTTGCTTCGCGCAGCTGGTTCTGGTCGTAGTAAGCAAGCCTTATAGCATAGCGCTCATCGGGAAGGACTGTTTTGTCCAATTCTTCATATTCACGGATCTGGCATATACGTGCATTTTTCATGTTATCACATACCTGATAACCCAACTTTGAAGTATCAAGTATTGAAGTAATAGCATTTACTGCAGTGTTGTACCCGCGGTTACGGATATTTTCTTCATCGATGATGTATTTGATGTTTTCACGAATATTTAGTGGATCGTATTCTTCAAGATCTATCTCCGCTCGCAATCCTTCAATCTTGTCAAGGAATTTCTTGGCAAGGATTGTGTAGCGTTTTGATTTTTCGTCTTCTTTTTCATCATCAGTGAAGTTTTCTATGCGTTTGATTTTCTCAAACATCATCTCTGTGCCTGTTAACTCACTCTTACCCTGATCAAGCAGCTCTTCTTTTAAAATCTGAATCTGCTTGTCAATCAATTCGTGAATATGTTTCTGGATAGCATCTTTCAACAATGACTCAACTGTTACCTGATAGTGGTAAATGGGGCTGATAAGCTCACTGTCAAGGATGTTAACCGAAAGCTTCACATCATAAACATATTTTGGCCTGAGTTCATTGTCCTTGAATACGCACTTGATGATTGCATATGCATTTTCACCGCGGATGAATGCACCAACATCGGTCTTCTGTCGCAAGATAGCGTTGGTTTCATTTTCCAGGTCATTCATACCTCTCTGGATATGCCCCTGCAGGTGTCCATACATGTTTACTATTGATTTTTCAATTTCACCGGTATTAAACTTGTCCGTACCACCTATCTTATCAAGAAGCTCCATTATTTCTCTTGGGGTATAGCGTGCAAGGCCTTTTGCTTCTTCCCTGTCCACAAAATCACGGACTTTCTTGATAAATTCATCTTCCATGGTAACCGTATACCGGTTAAACATGTTTACATATGTCTGGTTGACATAGTTGTACAGCTTTTCCTTTAAACCACCCATGACATCCAATTTCTTCAAAACTTCTTCAGGAAGCTTGTTCTGAACTTGGTTTACCAGCTTATCTACAGTTTCATCTAAGATAAGCCTTGCTTCAGCAACCTTATCACGGCCTTCCTGTGCTAATGAATTTCGTGAACCAACCGCACTCGGTTCGGTTGGATGTACTTTATTAGGGCTTTTTGGAAACTGAGCTATTGACATTTATTGACCTCCTTGATTAAATACATTTTTGTCAAAGATGCATAATATATAGTTATACGCTCCTAATGCACCGTATGCAATGCTAAAATGCCAAATATTTAGAAAAAAGCGTTTGAATGTATTATTTAAATTAATATCATTCTGCTTGTCAACGCTTTATTTAATTTTTGTAAAAAAAAATTAAATTATTACAATCTTTATCCTTCATAATATTTAAAGGTATAATTAGCTATTTTGAATATATCTCCATCATTTAAAATATCTCCTGCATCCCTATTGACAAACTGGACTGCATTTGGGGGAGCAATAAGCTGGCATTTAACAGCTTTATCAAACCATACAGCCTTAAGCAATATTGGTGTGCGGAATGCAAAATCGTGAATTCTGATAAGATTGTGGCTATCTTTCCCAATGGATATGGTTCTGCTGTTTTTTGCTGTCAGATTAACTTTTTCAATTGTTGGCTCTAAAAGCTCATTATTCCAGTATTCAAGAGCACCTTTTACCTTAAGCTGGGCAACACGGCGCAATAACAGCAACAGTACAATTAAAAGAACTATCGCCACAGTAATAATAAAAAGAGGGTGCATATAGAATGGGCGTGTATTTATTTCCTTAACCTTTGCCATGGTATCGATATCTTTTTTTAGATCCTGTGTAATTACTTTATCAAGACCTTCTCGTGCATCAATTACCTTGGTATATTGCGATATGCTTTCTTTTACCTCTTTCTGGACTTTGGCTATGTGGCTGTCTTTCTGCATCTGGCCTAAATTAACAAAGAATATAAACCATTCATTGCCTGAATATTGTTTTGCAATCTTTTTGACATCATAACGATGCTCCCGTGCATAGGGTGGCGGATCATCAATAGCATCGGTTATAATAATAATGACTTGCTCTCTGTCAGGGTCTTCAGCCTGCAACTTCTTGGCTTTATCAAACACTGCTGTCATCATAGCCATGGTATAGGTCCACTTGCCACCAGCTTCAATCATGGATATGTATTTGTTAAGTATGTCCTTATTGCTTTTATGCTTGATGTATACTGTTGGGTAAATTTTCACTTCAGTATCAAATGTAACAAGGGTCAGGCTGTCATTATCGTCAAGCTGGTCAATAAATTTAGGCAGGCTTTGCTTAACAAGCGG
>Ga0308419_1001442_pt1 | contig 15792 bp, 12 predicted proteins | sample HotsprSampleMS50_FD_203674 | JGI IMG/M metagenome (GOLD analysis project Ga0308419, IMG submission 203674) | Hot spring phototrophic mat microbial communities from Mushroom Spring, Yellowstone National Park, Wyoming, United States - 20090730_MS50 ... | reverse complement strand
CCTCTTCGTCTCCCACAGCGCCGACGCGGAAACAGCGGTCAGCGCAGGCCGACCGAAGGTCTGCGGCCTGAAGCGGGTACTACAGTCGGCGGGGACGGGCGGTTACGTTCAGGAAGAGGAAAGGCTGGCGCGGATCGTGTGAGCGAATGCCCGTGCCCGTTCGCTCGCATCGCCGAGGTGACCGGAGGCGTCCAGCAGCTCGTGCACGCGATCTGACGGCACATAACGCAGTATGCGGTGGTCGGCCGCCAACATTTCGGCCAGGGGATTTGGCGCGCCACCCTCAACCGCCCGCCAGGCAGCCATGGCATGCTCGCGGATCACCTCGTGCATGGCCTGGCGATCGGCTCCGGCACGGACAGTCTCCACTAACAGGCGCTCGGTGGCGGCGAACACCCCGTACACGGCCAGATTACGCGCAATAGCCAGGTCATTAAAGTTCATCCCGCGCAGTATCCGGTGGGTCACGATCAGCAGTTCATCTGTGGCCAGAAATGCCTCCGGCAGGATGACCCGCCGGTTACCGGAGTCATCCAGTGTGCGCTCAAGCAGGCTGTGGGCTGCATTATCCCAGGCCACGCGGGGCAGGGCCGCTATGAGCCGTGCCAGGCTGTCTATATTCTCTGCCCGTACCGGGTTGCGCTTAAAAGGCATTGCTGAGGAGCCGACCTGCTTTGCGCCGAATGGCTCGCTCCACTCGCCGAACGGAGGTGACTGGAGCAGCCGCAGGTCGAAGGCGAAGCGGTAGAGCGAAGCCGCCAGCCCGGCCAGTGCGTTCAACACGGCCAGGTCCTGCTTACGCGGGTATACCTGCGTGGCGATAGGGAATGCTTCCAATCCCAGCTCCTCCATCACAAGCGACTCCAGCGCAGCAGGGGTAAGATCGCTGCCTTCAAGGAGCTGAGCGTAAGAGGCAGCAGTACCCACTGCCCCCTTGAATCCCTTGCCGCGCAGAAGAAGGCGCAGGCGGCGCAATTCCTGGTAATCCTCCAGCAGGTCCTGCCCGTAGACGGCCAGCCGGTAACCAACGGTCGTCGGCTCAGCGGGCTGAAGGTGGGTGAAACCCATACATGCCTGATCCGCGCGGGCTTCAATCAGCTCTGCCAGGTCAAAGAGGAGGGAGGCCAGCCGCTCCAGCAACAGATCGAGCGCAGCACGGATGCGCAGCACATCGGCGTTGTCGAGCACGTCAGCACTGGTGGCACCCAGATGGATGACAGGCCCGCCAACCGGGCATTGTTCGGCGAAGGTGCGCACCTCGGCCATCAGATCATGGCCGATCTCAGCCTCGATCTCGGCAGCTCGCGCGATGTCTATATCATCCTGATGTGCCCGCAGGTCGGCCAGTTGTTCGGCCGTGACCAGGCCGGCACGATGTTGAGCGCTGGCCAGTGCCACCCAGATGCGACGGAAGAGCCGTCGCCTGTATACCTCGCTCCAGATGGTGCGCATCTCGGCGGAACCGTAACGCCACGTGAAAGGGGAAATGTAATTCTGGTGGGTGAACACTTCGCCCTGTTCAGACATGCTCTGGCCTCCCTGTTGACAGCGCTGTTGGCGGGCTGCTATTTGACTATGCGGATGTGTAGCTCCTCCAATTGCCGGGGATCGGCCTCGGAGGGGGCGCCGGCCATTAAGTCAGCGGCCTGCTGGGTCTTGGGGAACGCGATCACTTCGCGGATGTTAGGCTCTCCCGCCAGAAGCATCACCAGGCGATCAATCCCCGGCGCGATCCCGCCGTGAGGCGGGGTGCCGTACTCGAACGCCTCAAGCATATGGCCGAAACGCTCCCGCGCGACCTCCATGTCCAGCCCGATCAGTTTAAACACCTTCTCCTGGACTTCGCGGTTGTGGATACGGATACTCCCCCCGCCTGTCTCCTCACCGTTGATGATCAGGTCATACTGTTGACCACGTGCTGCGCCGGGGTCGGTGTCCAAAAGCGGCAGGTCCTCTTCCACAGGCGCGGTGAAGAGGTGGTGGCTGGGGTCCCAGCGCTGTTCATCTTCGTTCCACTCAAAGAGAGGAAAATCCACCACCCAGCAGCATGCCAGCACTCTCCGGTCGCGCAACCCCAGCCTCTCCCCTAACTCCAGCCGCAGCTCGCTCAAAGCCCTGTTCACGACTTTGGGCTGATCGGCGACGAACAAGAGCAGGTCGCCGGGGCGCGCCTGCATCCGCTCGATCACTGCGGCGACCTGTCCGTCAGTGAGGAACCTGGCAAAGGAGGAACGCGTTTCTCCTGCCTCTCCCCCAACCGCCAGCCAGGCCACACCTTTGGCACCTTCCCTCTGGACGAGCACGTTCAATTCATCTATCTGGCGGCGGCTATAATTACCGCATCCAGGCACACAAATGCCTCGCACCTGGCCTGAGAGGCTGACGGCTTCGCTGAAAACTCTGTAACCGCAATCGGCCACCAGGTCGGAGATATCCACCAGTTCCATCCCGAAACGCATATCTGGTTTATCGGTGCCGAAGCGGCGCAGTGCTTCAGCATAGCTCAGGCGTGGAAAGGGCCTGAAGAGCAACTGGCGGTCGGAACAATCCTCGACAACACCGATAATCAGCTCCTCGATCAGGGCCATAATATCCTCCCGCTCGATGAAACTCATTTCCAGATCAAGCTGGGTGAACTCCGGCTGGCGGTCGCCGCGCTGGTCCTCATCCCTGAAGCAACGGGCGATCTGAAAATAACGCTCGAAGCCGGCAACCATGAGGAGCTGTTTGAGTTGCTGAGGTGATTGAGGAAGAGCATAGAATTTACCGGGGTGTAGCCTGCTCGGGACCAGGTAATCGCGTGCGCCTTCAGGCGTTGTCTTGAACAGGATGGGGGTCTCGATCTCAACAAACCCGCGGGCACAGAGAAAATCGCGGATGTATTTGACCACCCGGTGGCGCAAAATTATGTTGCGCTGCATACGGGGGCGCCGCAGGTCAAGGTAGCGGTACTTGAGGCGCAAAGCCTCATCCACGGGGGCATCTTCGTGGATGTAGAAGGGGGGCGTTTTGGCGGGATTGAGCACCTTTACCTGACGGGCAACAACTTCAATCTCACCGGTTGGAAGGTCAGGGTTTTCCAACCCCTCCGGCCGGGCCTGCACAACACCATGCACCTGCAGGACGTATTCGTTACGTACCTGCCGCAGCATCCGGTGTGCCTCAGCCGCACCGACCGGGTCGGAGATGAGCTGTACGATGCCCGAACGGTCGCGCAGGTCAACGAAGGCCACCCCCCCGTGGTCACGCCAGCGGTTCACCCAGCCAGCAAGCACAACTTCCTGACCGATGTGGGCAACGCGCAATTCGCCGCAGTTGTGTGTTTTCAACATGCTCTCCGCTCCTTGAAGAGAATCTGGCATTAAAAAAGCCGCCTCAACGGGCGGCTGGTCTTACATCGCACTTGTGAGACAAGTACCTGCCTTACCGACCGCCCTGCCGGGCTGTCGGCGTATTATTATCCTTAAATTGACGCACGGCCTGGGATTTCATCGCGTTAAAAGTATAGCATGCTCTGCGAGAGCGTCAAGTCTCGCAGGGAGGCGTTGTTTTACCGTGCTGCCCTCCACCCGGCGCGCGTCGGTCGCCGGACTGCTGCAGGGCAACTGCGAGCAGTTGCCCCACAGCGGTCTGGAGACCGGCCCGAGCCGGATTAAACAGCAGCTCTTGACTTGGCTGATTTGTGTGGTATCCTTACATCAGAAAGCAATCAGACCGAAATCACCCTCTTTGGGTGGCTTCTGCGCTGGCCGGGACAAGCTGGTGGCCGGCTGCAGCGGTGGGCGGTTCGGCACAGGCCGGCCATCGGCCGGAGGCCAGAAGAGGGAATCAGGGCTGCTTTACAGCTCGGGATCAGATGACAAAAAAGAAACGCAAATCGCGGGAAACAAGACGCCAAAGCTCGGCTGACCTCAGGCGTAACGGGCTGGCGCTTTTCAACCAGGGGAAATACAGCCAGGCGATTGAGGTGTGGGAGCGGGTCGGGCAACAGACTCCCGATATGTTGCCCGTCTCTGCGCTGGCGGAAGCGTATTTCAGGCGCGGCCTGAACCATCTGTACGGCGAGAAGCCAGACCTCTCCGCCGGCCTGGCCGATCTGGAGCGGGCAGTCGCGCTGAAGCCGCAGGAAGTACGCTACACCTACCACCTTGGCCTGGTTGCGCACCGCCAGGGCGACATTGACCGGGCAATTGATGCTTACCGGCAGGTGCGCCTGAGGGGAGATACATTTGCGAGCCGGGCCACTTACCCCCTCGCCCTGGCGTTGTTGCAGAAGGGGGAGGACCCCTCTGCGGACCCGGTTTGGGCCGACCTGTCTGACGAGGAACAATTGAAGCTGAAGCAGGCCAGAGCGTTCCGCAGACGGCCCTACTCTGTCGTGCCGGAGGCGCCCGCACTCTGGCGCGCGATGGCAGCCATAGATGCCGGGGAGCTGGAACAGGCCCGCCTTGCCCTGGATCAGGCGCTCGAGGCGCCGGTCAACTCACTCGAGCGAGGAATTGCACACTACTATTATGGAGTGCTGGCAGCACGGGAAGGAGATTGGGAAAGTGCGCGTCGCCATTGGAGCACTGCCTGTGCTTCCGGCCTGCATATGCGGCGTCTGAGCAACAATCTGGCTGAGGCCTACCACCGGCTGGCAGAAGAGTACATGACGCGCAATGATGTGGAAGGTGCCGTAATGGCTGCCAGAGAAGCCCTTCGCCATAAACCGGGTGATAAAACGATTACCGCACTGCTCTCTCAGGCCTGCCAATATCTGGCTTATCAGGCCGCTTCTGATGGCAATTGGGAAGCAGCCCGCCGGCATTGGGAGGAAGCAAATGCGGTAGATAAAGGCAACTTCCGCATCCTTTATAACCTGGCTCTGGTGTACGAACGGCTGGGTGACCTGCTCAAAGCCGGCGAGACATGGCGCGAGGCGCTGCGCCATCGCCCACGTAAGGCAGACCACCCGGATGCGCTCAGCGGCGAACAGGTGGCACAGCTATGGCGCAGGGCTGCCGAGGCCTATTCCAAAGCCGGCGAATATGATGAGGCGATAAACGTCTATCGGCTTGCAGTTAAGTGGGACCCGGACAACGTGGGGGTACGCCTGGCACTGGCAGAAGCGCTTCTGACCGACGGCCGGCTTGCTTCCGCTCAAAGTGAACTCTCCCGCGTGCTGGAGCAAAATCCTGACAACATACAGGCACTGCTGCGTATGGGGGAAGTGATCAGTGCCCAGCGATACTGGTGGCAGAATACCCCAACGCGTTACTGGCAGCGTGTGCTGGAACTTGATCCGGACAACGGGGCCGCTCGCCAATTGCTGGCCGACTTCTATCAGGACCAGGCAGAAAGGGCATTGTACTGGGGGAATGAAGCCCGTGCCCTGGAGATGTACCAGCGGGCACTGAGCTACCAGCCGAAAAGTGGGGAGATATTGGTCGGCATAGGCAGGTGTTACCTGTCCAAAGACCCGGATAAAGCCCGGGATTATTTTGACCGCGCCATTGCGCAACGGAGCGATGACCTCACAGTTTACGGCCTGGTCATCCGCGCCTGGTTCGACGCGGACAAACCGGAGCTGGCCTGGCAGACACTGGAGCGGGCTGAAGCTGCTGTCTCTGAGATCTCGCACGACTTCTACCTGTCTCAGGCTTCCTACTTCATCGGTGACCACCCTCCCGAGGTTGCCAGACCCTGGCTGGAGCGGGCCATCGCCAGGGCACCCCAGGGTTTCCCCATCCTGGCAGCCATAGGTGAAATGGCGACCATGTCCGACGCTCCGGAGATTGCCAGGGAATATCTGGAACTGGCCATCGCTGAGGGGCAGAGTCCAGGCCAGGCTCACTTGCTCCTGGGAGTGCTGGATAAGAAGGAAGGCGACACCATGTCTGCTGAGCGCCACTGGAGGGAGGCCGAAAGAATCGCCCGCCGCAGCAGCGATTACGAGTTGCTCGAACGTATCAGAATGGCCCGCTTTATATTCTCCGCATCGCCTGCCCTGCTCAACGCAATGTTCGGAGCGGAAGATCCGTTCTTTCCGGAAGATTTCTTTGATAACATTTAATTGGACCTGAGCAGCTATGGCTGGTCGGAGGCCGGCCACATGTTACTTTGAGCAAAAGTAACCGTTCACCGTAGTTAACATACCCCAGCAGGGCACCATAAAGCATGACAGATCATTTCAGACGCAGAGTACGCAGAGGTTATACTTTAATGTAGAACTCTGCGCTCTGGGGTGAGCTATTTTCGGACCAGAGTAACAGAGGTGGCGCATCCGCGCCCCATTGTGGCTACAGAAGAGAGTCCCTTCGTCCTATGTGATAATACCAAAACTCTGCGTCCTCCGCGTCGGCGGTGAAAAATCGGTGTACGACTGATAGCTACGGGCACAAATATGGACATTTCTGACACAACTCATGAACCATATCCAGAGCGTGAGCCGAACCTGACCAGCAGCGATCCTTACGCGGTGCTGGGACTGCCACATGGCGCCTCGCTCCGCGAAGTAAAACGGGCTTATTTCGACCTGGTGCGTCAGTACCCGCCTGAGGAGCAACCTGAAACCTTCAAACTGATCAGAGCGGCCTATGAGAAGCTGCGCACCGCTGAGGCCAAGGCCGAAACAGACCTTTTCCTGTTCCGTCCCCCTGCCCCGTGGCAGCCACGTAAGCATGTCAACAGACTTGCTCTGGAGGTCCATAGCGGGGACATCTGGCTGCTGCTCCAGCAACACGGTGATCTGGGACGGACGGATTTTCGGGCAGATTACAGGCCGGTTCAGGTATGAGCGAGCGTCGTCAAGTGTGGGAGACTTTAAGCAAATTACTGACACGGCTGGAAGAGGACATAGATGCTTCATTGGGCCCTAAAGCCCCTTCCGAGAGCACACTGGAGGAATTAGAGAAGGAAATCCGTCGCCTGGGCAAGACTCAATTCAAGACCAATGCATTGGTCGAAGAGCAAAGCACACGCTGGGAAGAGGTGCTCGCCGGGCTCCGGGCTGCTCAGGAACAACGTGACCAACTGGTGGAAGAACTCGTGCGCGCCCGGGTGGCCGCCCGGGAAATGGAGTTGTTGGAGGCTTTCCTGCCGGTACTCGACGGTCTGGAGCACGCCATCGCCAGTGGGCAGCGCTACCTGGAGATGAGGGATCGAGCGGCTGAGGTGTTGCGCACTTCGCCCAATCCGCCCACTGCGGCCCAGGCGATCATTCTCTCGCCAGCCGACCGGGCCAAACTGGCTGGCTGGCTGGCTGGCCTGCGCCTGCTAAGAGAGCGGCTGCTGGCCATCCTGAAGGCCTGCGGGGTCACTCCTATCCCCACCGTCGGACATCAGTTTGACCCGTACCTCCACGTCGCCGTCGCTACCTCCAAGGTGGGTGAGGGCGCACCGGGCACCATCGTGGCCGAGGAACGCCGTGGCTACCGTACCCCCTCCGGGGTACTCCGCTATGCAGAAGTGATCGTATACCGGCCGGAGTCTGAGGCCGGGACAGATTAGTCGTGAGGTGAGAAAGATATGATCGTAGGTATAGATTTGGGCACCACCAACTCTGGTGTTGCCATCGTGCAGGATGGTATGCCCCGCATGCTTCCTAACGGCGAAGAGCGTATCATCCCCTCGGTAGTCGGTTATTCGCCGAATGGTCAATGGCTGGTCGGGACACCTGCGCGCAACCAGTACATTTTGTATCCGGAAAACACGGTCCGCTCCATCAAGCGTTCCATGGGCACCGATCTGCGCGTGCAACTGGGTGGGCGGCAGTTCACCCCGCAGGAGATTTCCTCATTCATCCTGCGTGAACTGAAAAACATCGCTGAACGCAACCTTGGTTGCGAAGTGAACGAGGCTGTGATCACCGTGCCGGCTTACTTCTCGGACGCCGCGCGCCAGGCGACCCGGGATGCCGGTCAGATCGCGGGCTTCGATGTGCGCCGTATCATCAACGAACCGACCGCCGCAGCTCTGGCCTATGGACTGAACAAAGCTGAGGACCAGCTTGTCCTTGTCTACGACCTGGGCGGAGGAACATTTGATGTTTCGCTTGTAGAACTGATGGGGGGCATCGTCGAGGTACGCGCCAGCCACGGCAACACCAGACTGGGTGGGGATGATTTTGACCTGCGCCTGGCAGAACTGGTCGCCGACCGCTTCGAGAAAGAGCATGGCGTGGACCTGCGCCAGGATCGCCGGGCCTGGGCGCGCCTTCTCCGCGCCGCCGAGATGACCAAAATCGAGCTTTCTTCTCATCCCTTCGCCTGGCTCAGGGAAGAGTACATCGCGGAAAAGAAGGGCGTGCCCCTCCATCTGGAATATGAGATCAGCCGCCACGAATTCATCGAGGCGATACGGGACCTTCTGGACCAGACGCTTGACTCAGTGGACCACGTGCTGAAGGACGCCAACGTCACTGCGGATGACATCAGCCAGGTGCTCCTGGTTGGCGGCTCCACCCGCATACCGGCCGTCTGGGAACTGGTAGCGAACTACCTGGACATAGAGCCTCATATGTCAATAAACCCGGAGGAGGCTGTTGCCCTGGGTGCAGGTGTACAGGCCGCCATCATTGACGGCGTGCCTATAGACGCCATTCTGGTGGACGTGACGCCCCACTCTTTGGGAATCCAGGTAGCCGAAATACGTATGGGGCGCATCATCCCGGACCGTTACAGTGTGATCATCCGCCGCAACACCACCGTCCCTGTGACTAAAGAAGAGGTCTACTCCACAGTCTATCCCGATCAGGACACGGTTGAGATCGCGGTTTACCAGGGGGAGAGTCAGATTGCCTCGGAGAACACGCTGTTGGGCAAGTTCCTCATTCACGGCCTCAAACCTGAGCGACCCGGCGAGCCGGCCACAGTGACCGTGCGCTTCGATCTGGATGTCAACGGCATCCTGAAAGTAACTGCCAGGGATCGCTATACCGGCCAGCAGAAAGAGATAACCGTGGAGGCTTCCAAAGCGCGCCTCAGCGAGAGCGAAATCCTCCAGGCACGCAGGTGGATGGCGGAGACGGTGACCAAACCGGAGGATTCCGTGTTGCTCAGGCGGGCCAGACAGTTGCTGAGCAGAGACGAACTGAAGCCGGCAGAGCGTGAGGAATTGGAGGATTTGATCGCCGAGGTCGAGGCGGCTCGCGCGAACGGTGATACCGGGCTGGTGGAAGAGCTGGAAGAAAGGCTGCTGGATATGCTGTTCGACCTGGAGGGGTAGCGAAACTCTTTATCATTGCCGTGTGCTGGTCTGGAGCGGACGTGGCGTAGGATGAGTCGAGCAATGAGGGGTTCAGGTGACGGTTTTCTGCCGTCACCTGAAGCTATTTATACACCAGGAGTCCTCTGCCTGAGGAGGCAGGTGCTCGTCTTGCTCGCACCGGTGCTGATGCTAGTTTTTGGGGCAGCCTGCGGCGGCACCGTCATCACGCCTGTGCCGTCACCGACCCCGTCGCCGTTAAATACTCTGGCGCCCATCACACTGCCGGCGCCGCGTACCGTGGCTGCAACCCGCGTGGCGCCGGTCGCCACAGCCACTCCTACTGTAACTCCTACCCCCATCATCTACGTCGTGCAGGAAGGGGATGTTTTGGGAGCCATTGCATACAAGTATGGGGTGAGCGTAGAAGCGCTTCAGCAGGTTAACCAGCTTGCCAACCCCCAGTTTCTCAGAATCGGGCAGCAATTGATTATACCGCCTAAAGAGCAGTACGATCTGCCATCGTCCGGTCTGATGCCCACGCCCACACCGCTGCCTGTTGAGGTGCGGGGCACAGGAATGTACGAAACGCCGGCAGGTAGCCTGCTATGTCTGGGGGAACTGCTCAACACCAACCCCGCGCCCATTATGAATATTCAGGTGCGCGTGGCGCTTCTGGACACAGCCGGTCAGAAATTGAGCGAACTTCCCGCCTTCGTACCATCCGACATCATCCTCCCTGCGGAGAGTTCGCCTTTCAGCGCCCTCTTCACCGCCCCGCCGACAGAGTGGGCCGGCCCGGCAGTGACCGTACTGCGCGCTGAGACGGTGAACGCACTGGCCGCAATGTATGTGCCCATCGCTGTGGTTGAAGCGCAGGGGCGACCCTCGGAGGCCCAATTTCTGGTGGAAGGCGTGATCCAGAACGCCAGCTCAGACCGTTCTGCCGGCGATATCAATGTGATCGTTACGACCTATGACGCGCATGGGCAGGTCACGGGTTTCAGGATGGCCGGGGTTATGTTGGATGAACCGCTTGGCCCTGGGGCCACCGCGCCATTCAGAGTGGAGCTGACCTGCTTCGGCGGCGAGCCGGCGGAGTTCAACGTTGTTGCGGTAGGTCGGGTGTGGAGCGAATAGTGGTGTAACCTGACTGTCTGCCCACGCCGACTGAGGTCGCCAGCTAAAGTATGTCAGATCAGAAAGGAGGCAGAAAATTCAGGGATGAATCTGGTTTACCGGACTGTACGCGCCATCGCAAACTTTTTTCTGGACCTGTTTACGATCCGGGAGCACATCGGGCTGGAGAATATACCGGAGCAGCCTCCGTACATCATGGTAACAAACCATCTCTCGGTCTTCGACACGCCGGTGTTGCTTACAGTATGCCCCCACACGATCAGAGCCATGGCTGCTTCCAAGCATAAGCGTAACCCCTTCTATGCTCTGCTGCTCACGATAATGGGCTCAGTCTGGGTGCGGCGGGGAGAGGTAGACCGCCGGGCATTGCGCGGGGCCATGGAAGTTCTGAAGCGGGGTGAGGTGCTGGGAATGGCACCGGAGGGGACGCGGGCCAGAGTCCGCTACGCGCTACAACCCGGTAAGGTCGGCGCGGCCTACCTGGCTACCCGGGCAGATGTCCCGATCGTGCCGGTGGGGCTTGTCGGTACGGAGCAGATGAAGCGCAATCTGCCCAAACTACGTCGTACCTTTGTGCGGGTGGTGATCGGCAAGCCGTTCAGATTGCCGGAAACAGGCCCGGTACGGGGCAAGAAGCTGCATGAGTACACTGATATGATTATGCGCCGTATCGCCGCGCTCTTGCCAGAAGAGTACCGGGGAGTATATGCAGATATAGCGCTTGCTGACTCTCAAAACCCTGGCTGAGCTGCGCGCTGGCCTGTAACTATTCAGGCCGATTGGAATCGGCCTCCCCGGGCACTTCGTGCCGGTTGTCGGCCTTCGCCGACAACCCTTATGCGTGCATCTGAGAGTATTGGTCGGCAAAGGCCGACCAGCGGCCGCAGGCCCAAGAGGTGTGACTTCTCAGCGCATAGTTACCTGACGTCAAGCATTTCAATATTCCACAGCTCGCTCGGTGAGGTTGGATCCAGGGCGAAGTTGAGCAAATTGGGGCGGATGATGGCTGCTCGCAGCCGCATAAACAGCGGAATTGCGGGGAGCTCCTGCGAGAAGATGATCTGAGCCTGTTTGTGATATGTCTCATAGTCGGGGGTGCCCGGAAGAGCCAGCAGCGCTTTTCGGCATAGCGCATCGTAATCGGGATTGCTGTAACCGGTCACGTTCTCCCCATAGGCTTTACCGTCCCCGGGTATCTCGACAGAAGTGTAGTGTCCACACAACGGCTCGAAGTCAAACCACCAGGTGGTCTCAGCCAGGTCGAACCGGCGCCCGAACAGCGGCCCTTCCGGGGCGTCAGCATAAAGTTCCCACGCCGGACGTAGCTCCAGGTTGACACGGATGCCGCAATCGGCCAGGTGGGCTTTGATCATACGCGCCGACTGCTGCGAGGATGGGCTTTCCATCGGCACCAGCAGGGAGACCTCGAAAGGGGTGCCGGCTGGCACCCCTTTCACCTGCCTGGCCTCACGTACACCATCCCCATCGGTATCCTTCCAGCCGACTTCTTCAAGTAAAGCCTGCCCTTCCTCCGGATTGTAACCCCAGTGCAGCAGATAAACGCCAGCATATAGCGGGTGCTCTGGTGGCAGGTAGCTGTCCGGGACAACGCTGCTCCCGTAGGTGACCTCGTTCACGATCGCCTGCCGGTCTATACATTGGATGATTGCCTGACGCACCCGCACATCCCCGAAGAAATCAGGCCGGCGGTAATCCGCCGCAGGGACGATGCCGAAATCAAGATGTTCCCAGCCGTTACTGATAGATAAAACGACCTCGAGCAGGTTCTGTTGTTGGGCCTGCAGCAGCAGGGACAGGTAAGGCTCAAGGTCGGCATCGTGGGTGCCGATATCGCACTCACCAGCCAGCAGGCGAGCGACCATTTCCGGGGCGCCGGACGTAAAGACGAACACCACCTGATCAAGCAGAGGCAATCCCTCCGAGGCCCGGAAATAATTGGGGTTGCGTTCGAGTGTGAGGTGGTCCCCACGAACCCATTCCTTAACGTAAAAAGGTCCCCACCCAAGCGGGTAGCGCCTGGTCTCGTCTATGCGGAGCAAATCTTTCGGTGCGTACTTCTCAAGTTGATGGCGGGGGAGAGGAGGAAAGAAGTTGAGGAAATAGGTAGAGGGTATGAAGCCTGGCAGGCCGGTCCAGCGGACGCGCCTCTCATCAAGAGCCGTGTAGTGGGCTGTACGCTCGACCAGATAACGCCTGCCGGGCGTAGCCGGGTCGGATGCCACTTTGAAAGCGAAGACGGAATCATGCGCCGTGAGGGGAGTGCCATCTGCCCATGTGACGCCCTCTTTGAGTGCGAAGACGACCTCCATTCTGTCCATCAACAACGGTTCTCCCGTGAATTCGACAGCGCATTCTTCGGAGCGGCAACCTGAGGGCAGCACCACGACCCCCTCTTCCAGTGTCACCGGATTGCCCTCTACGTCAACAACCCGGCTGCCCCGCCATACGCGTACGGTACGGGTTATGGCGTCACCATCGGCAAGCGCAGGTAGTTTTTGCAGGATCACCGGCCGGTAGACGTAATTCAGATAATCTACAGGGCCGTCGTACAATGCCTCCATGACATGGCGGGTGGAATTTAGCCAGGAGCCGCCGTACAGGTAAAGGGTGTCTGGTTCTCCCAGCACACAGATGGTCAGCGTCTCAGGTGATGGAAGAGGATTGGGAAGCGGCGACTGAGGAGGGGTCGCCGTGACCACAACCGTCTCCGGAGGAACGGTGACCGTGATGGTTACTATCCTGGAAGCACAGCCACTCAGTAGCAAAAGCCCGCCGATCAGAGCTGCTACTACATAATGTTGCCCGCGCCTCATCTTCTGCTCCTGCAAGGGTTAATAGGGTTATGCCGTTTCAGGGTGCACACTCGGAGAGCAGGCCGTTAACCTCGTCCTCCCAGCACTCACATGCAGTGCGCACCTCATCGTCCCGTGTCATAGTACCTTCGTAGGGCATTACGTCACTGTGGACGACCCATCCCGACAGCGTCATCGGTACATTGCCTTCGCCCGCAGGTATCCACTCGCCATTATAGCGACGGGCGAAGTGGAGATGGGTCGCGGTCGCGTATCCTCCTTCGCAAGATGGGCGTCCCAGACGCTGGCCACGCTGCACGAATGTACCGGCCGCCACCCGGCCTGAGTCGTAGAGGTGCAGGTAACACAACACCCATCCGCTCTGCTCGAAGCCATCGCCATCCAGGTCGAGCACCAACTCGCCGTGCTCGCTGCGCACCACCAGTCCGCTCGCGGCTGCGGTAGCCCACGCGGAGGAGGGAGCACAGCCCAACTCTCTCTCACCCGGGACAAAGTCAAGCGCGGCGCGGTCATTGTCGTTCCCCCAACCTCCGTGCGGCCCCCCGGTGAAGTACCAGGTCTGGCCGGCTTCCCACGGCAGACACAGCTCCGGCTGTGCCAAGTCTGGGGGCACCAGTGGCTCGACCGCGTAAGCGAAGGGGTTACCAAACAGGCGCTCATAGACTGCGGAGAAACCAGAGGGGCTCACCAGCGTCTGCCACTCCTCCAGAGAAGCGGACAGGCCGGCCAGGCAGTTTTGCACTCCCGCGCTGCCTGGATTGAGTCCCGGCGCGATGGCCACGCGGGTGCCGTCGCCCAGGCGTAAAGTCCCACGCCTGCGCCATTTCCACCCATAGTAGCCCTCGTTGAGACTGGACGCAGCCCAGCTCAGTTGCCGGAAAAGTCCCTCGTGATATTCTTTAACATAGCCAAGGGGATAGCTCAGTGTTTCGGGAGCCGGCCGGGGATCGGTCACCCATCCCGAGCGCAACTCCAGGAGCGCGAGAAGCACACGCGGCCCCACACTGAAGCGCCGGGAGACCAGTTGCACAATCTCCGCTCCTTTCAGTACATTGCCCTCTACCTCCTCGGTATAGCCGGCCAGGTAGCCTCCTTGTGCAGCGATAAAACCGGGCAGGTCAAAGTTTATATATGCGGGGCCATAAACCATCTCGCTGTCCGGCACCAGTTTAAGCGATGGCCCTACTTCTGTGGCACTCACCGGGATGATGAGTGTCTGGCCGGCGGTTATGCTGTTTGCATCGGCCAGTTTGTTCGCGGCAACGATCTCCTCGACAGTGCATCCAAACACCAACGCGATCCAGCCCAGTGTCTGGCCGGGTTGCACAACGTAAGACTCCACCCCTGTACCCGGGACGTAACCGATCGGGGTCGGGTTGGGGGTGGGGGTGCCTGTCCAGGTATTGGGAGTGGTGAGAGTAGGAGAGAGCGTGGACATACCACTGATGGGCCCGGTAGTGCTGATAGTTCCGCCCTCCCGGCCATTGCCATCGGAAATCCCGGCGGGGGTTGGAGCAATCCATCCACCTGCCGGGCTGGTGCAGGCGGTCGCCAGTATGATGATCGCACATCCCCATGCCAGCGGCCAGGGCAGCTTCATCACCGGATGCCCCATCCCGAACCGCGCATCTCCCGTGCTTGAGCTGCCAGCCGATCGGCTCTTTCGTTGAGGGGATGGCCGGCGTGTCCCTCTAACCAGTGCCAGCTCACCTTGTGGGTACGTGCCAGCCGGTAGAGGAGGCGCCAGAGGTCCTGATTTTTGACCTGCTGCCTGTCGGCAGTGCGCCAGCCCCGGCTCACCCATTCGTCTATCCAGGTGGTGATTCCCAGGCGCAGGTATTCAGAATCAGTATGCACGGTGACCTCGCATGGGCCAAGCAATCCCTCCAGCAGGACCAGTGCGGCAGCGGCAGCGTGCAATTCCATACGGTTGTTAGTCGTGGCAGGATCGTTGCCGCTGAGCACCCATTCCCGATCTTCCCACCGGATGATCGCTCCCCACCCTCCTGGCCCGGGATTCGGTTCACAGCTTCCGTCCGTATATACATCCACCCGGCGGGTGACATTGCTTAAGCTGTTCAGACCCGGTAATGGCTCCATAGCACGGTTACTATTCCAGTCGCCACACGCGCAAATCGTCCAGGCAAATGGTGGCGTTCCCCTCGCTATAAGTTGAGCCTCCCAGACCTACCCGCCCGGTCGGGAAAAGGTCGCTTTCCACTTCTCCCGCCAGTACGCCATTGACGAAAAGCGAAACCACTCCTCCGACCCGTTGCATGCTCAGGTAGTTTTTGCCATGGGGAGAGATGTTTTTGGAGGTGGTCCAATCCAGCAGGTTATCCTGCCACTCCCCATGCTCCAGCACGAACAGCGCCAGGGTCTGGTCCGAGGGGGAGACCTCAAACCAGTAAATATTGTCACCGTCAGGCCCGAAGCCCAGGCCACAACTGGCGTCCGCTGCTCCCGAAATTGTACAGGCTACCTCCGCCACGAACTGATCGGTACGGAAAGGCTCATACCACTCCCATGCCGTGTAGTGATCGCTTTTGATAAGGATGCAATACTGGCCGTCAGCGGGGTTCATGTAGAAAACCTCGTCGGTTTCAAGATTACCTCCCCAGTTATTCCGATT
>Ga0308419_1001440_pt1 | contig 15801 bp, 13 predicted proteins | sample HotsprSampleMS50_FD_203674 | JGI IMG/M metagenome (GOLD analysis project Ga0308419, IMG submission 203674) | Hot spring phototrophic mat microbial communities from Mushroom Spring, Yellowstone National Park, Wyoming, United States - 20090730_MS50 ... | reverse complement strand
TTTTGGTATCAATATGATTGGAACTATTCTTAAAAGAAGAGAAAGTCATATTTATGTTGCTATATGGTTTTATCTAGCCACCTGGGTTACAGTAGCAGTTTTACATGTTGTTAATTCCTTTGAAATTCCTGTTACTTTTCTAAAAAGTTATTCTATTTATGCGGGTGTTCAAGATGCTTTGGTACAATGGTGGTACGCACATAATGCAGTTGCTTTCTTTTTGACTACTTCTTACTTAGGACTGATGTATTATTACTTACCTAAAGCTGCTAATCGCCCTGTGTATTCCTATCGTTTATCAATTTTACATTTTTGGACATTAGTTTTTATTTATATATGGGCTGGACCTCATCATCTTCTTTACACTGCACTTCCAGATTGGGCTCAATCTTTAGGAACAATTTTTTCAGTTATGTTAATTGCCCCTTCTTGGGGTGGAATGGTAAATGGACTTTTAACATTGCGCGGAGCGTGGGATAAAGTTAGACAGGAACCTGTTCTAAAATTTCTTGTTGTAGCGGTCACAGCTTATGGAATGGCAACTTTTGAAGGACCAACTTTATCTCTTAAAAATGTTAATGCTATTGCTCATTATACTGATTGGGTAATTGCTCACGTTCATGTTGGTGCTTTAGGTTGGAATGGATTTTTAACCTTTGGAATTCTTTATTGGTTAATACCTAAACTTTGGAGAACTGAATTATATTCTAAAAAGCTTGCTAATGTTCATTTTTGGATTGGTTTTCTTGGAATTGTTTTCTATGCTTTACCAATGTGGTTCTCTGGTATTACTCAAGCTTTAATGTGGAAACAATTCAATGAGTATGGAATTCTACAATATCCAAATTTCTTAGAAACAGTTTTTCAAATTGTACCAATGTATATTGTTCGTGCTTCTGCTGGTGCATTATACATTGCAGGGTTCCTAATAATGATTTATAATTTAGTAAAGACAATTAAACAAGGCTCATTCTTAGCTGAGGAAACTGCTGAGGCACCTGCTCGTCAAATCTACAAAGATGCTTTAAGAAGGGGTAATATTCACAGATGGCTCGAAGGGAAACCAATTTATTTTACAATCGGAATTCTTATAGTTGTTTTAATTGGAACAGCTGTAGAATTTGTTCCTACTTTTCTGGTGAAAACAAACATCCCAACAATTGCATCGGTCAAACCGTATACTCCTTTAGAACTTGAAGGAAGGGATATTTACATTCGTGAAGGCTGTAATGCATGTCATTCTCAACTTGTTCGTCCTTTTAGGTCTGAAACAGAAAGATATGGCGAATATTCCAAAGCAGGGGAATATGTCTACGATCATCCATTTTTATGGGGTTCAAAAAGATCAGGTCCAGATTTACACCGATTAGGTGGTAAATATCCAAATTCTTGGCATTATTTACATATGGAAAATCCTCGTTCAACTTCGCCTGGCTCTACTATGCCTCCTTATCCATGGCTTTTAGAAAATGATTTGAATACTAAAAATACTAAAGCTAAGATAAATGCTTTGAGAAAAGTTGGTGTTCCATATCCCGATGGCTATGAAAATTTTGCTATTGATGAGTTACTTAAGCAAGCAAATCAAATTGCAACCGATTTACAAAATAACGGCATCCCTGCTGAACCACAAAAAGAAATAATTGCTCTTATAGCTTATTTACAAAGACTGGGTACTGATATTAAAACAAATAATACAAAAACTGCATCAAGGTAAATATAAATGATAAAAGAAATTTTAAGGTCAATTGAAGGTGTTGAGATTTATCCAATTATTTCACTTTTAATTTTCTTTGCGTTCTTTATTGTAATGGCTATATGGCTAATTAAGATGGACAAGAACCGGATTACTAAAATGAAAAATATCCCTTTTAATAATGGAGATAAATTAAACATAAATTCAGGTGAGCAAAATGAAAAGAATAATTAATTTATTATTTACAAAGATTCTCGCTGTGTTCTTATTTTTCAGTGAATTTATATTCTCAGCAGGAGAATCTGATTATCCACCAAACTATTATGATACAGTCGCAATTTTCCTTTTGTTAGTCATAATAGTGGGATTTTTATCCCTAGTTTATTTTGAAAGTAAAATAAAACTTGTTAAAGCAAAACAACCCTCTGTATTCTGGGCTAAAGTAAGATATCTTTTAACAAAACCAGTTCCATTAGATAAAGAAGAAGAATATGTTCTTCAAGATCATAACTACGATGGTATAAAAGAACTTGATGCAAAAATCCCACCATGGTTTATGGGTTTATTTTATGCAACTATTATTTTCTCAATATGGTATATGTTACATTACCATGTTTTAGGAACAGGACCGTTACAGGAAGAAGAGTATGCTCAAGAAATAAAACTTGCTGAAATTCAAAGAGCTGAACTAATGAGAACGGGTGCTCTAATAAATGAGGATAATGTTACCTTATTAACTGAACCAGCAATGTTAGAATCTGGTAAACAAATTTATATGGCCAACTGTGCCTCTTGCCACGCTAATGATGGAGGCGGGCTTGTCGGGCCTAATTTGACAGATGAATATTGGATTCACGGTGGCGGAATAAAAAATGTCTTTAAAGTTGTTAAATATGGTGTGGTAAATAAAGGAATGCTTGCTTGGCAAAATTTGCTGAACCCCAGACAAATTCAAGAAGTTTCTAGTTATGTTTTATCGTTGAAAGGCACTACTCCAGCTAAGCCTAAACCAGCTGAAGGTCAAATTTGGAATGAACAATGATAATTAACTATTTAGAGTAAACTTAATGGATATTGATTTAATAAACGAAGAGCACCAGGAATTCAGAAATCAACTTGCGACAGTTACAAAAGAGGGTAAAAGAAAATGGATTTATCCTAAAAAACCTTCAGGAAGATTTCACAATGCACGCATTGTTGTTAGTATTTTACTTATAGCATTTCTGATTGGTGCTCCGTTTATTAAAGTAAATGGGCAACCATTTATGCTTTTTGATTTTATGAATAGAAATTTCATCATATTCAGCATTCCTTTTGGACCTCACGATTTTATAATTTTCGCACTGGCAATAATTACCATCGTGGTTTTTATTATTCTATTTACTGTAATCTTTGGAAGAATTTTTTGTGGTTGGGCTTGTCCTCAAACAGTCTTTATGGAAATGGTTTTTAGAAAAATTGAATATTGGATTGAAGGCGATGCGCGTGAACAGATTAGGCTGAAAAATAGTCCCTGGAATACTGAAAAAATTTTCAAAAAGTTCTTTAAGCATTCAATTTTCTTTGGAATTTCTTTTTTCATTTCCAATATTTTCCTCTCTTATCTTATCGGAATAGATAAACTGATTGACATAGTTACTGACCCGCCTTCAAAACATTTAAGTGGTCTTATAGCTATTACAATATTCTCTGGTGTTTTTTATTTCATATTTGCCTATTTCAGAGAACAAGTATGTATTATTGTATGCCCTTATGGAAGGCTTCAAGGAGTATTACTTGACCCTGACTCGATTGTAATTGCTTATGATTATAAAAGAGGAGAACCAAGAGGTAAGTATAGAAAAGGTGATGATTTTTCAACACGCGGTGATTGCATAGATTGCCATCTATGTGTTGATGTTTGTCCTACAGGAATTGACATAAGAAATGGAATTCAACTTGAATGTGTTAACTGCACCGCTTGTATTGATGCTTGTGATAGTATTATGGATAAAATAAATAGACCACGAGGATTGATAAGATACGCTTCATTAAAAAATATTGAAAGCAAAGCTAAATTCGAATTCACCCCGAGAATGATTTTATATACTGTAATTTTGTTTATATTGCTTACAGTTCTAACTATACTTTTAATAAATCGCTCAGATTATGTTTTTACTGTTCTGCGTACAAGAGGAACTTTATTCCAAGAACAACCTAACAATAAAATTAGTAACTTGTACGATCTTAACATAGTTAATAAAACATTTGAACCAGTAACTTTAGATATTAAACTAAAAAATATTGAGGGCGAAATAAAACTCTTAGGTAATAATCTTCAATTTGCTCCACAAGAAATTAAGGAATTAAAATTTATGGTGTTAGTTGACAAAAACAAGATTATTAAAATGAATACTCCAATTCAGATTGATTTTATAAAGGATAATAAAATAATTAAATCGATAAATACAACTTTTTTAGGTCCAATGGAGTTGAAAAAATGAAAAAGATTAGTTGGGGAACAGGTATAGTTATAGGTATTTCTATTTTTGTTGTTGCAGTAGTCATCCAAACATTTTTTTTAATGAATCAGAAAGTAGATTTAGTTGAAGAGAATTATTATGAAAAAGGGCTCGAACATCAAAAGCAAATAGATATTCAGAAACGCACTCTGGAATACCCAGAACAAATCGAATTTAAATATGATGGTCAATTTATTACTATTATCTTTCCTGAGAGTATTAAAGGAAATCTTGTAAAAGGAGAAATACTTTTCTATCGTCCTTCCGATTCTAATTTAGATATGAAGTTCCCGATTCAATTAACAGAGCAAAAACAAGTTATACCAGTATCTTACTTTAAACGAGGTTTCTGGCGCATAAAATTGAACTGGTCTTACAACACTGAAAATTTTTATAAAGAAACCGAAATAAATTTGTAAAATGATTACACCTGAAATTATTTCAGCATTAGCTATCGGATTTTTTGGTTCATTGCATTGTATTAGGATGTGTGGTCCTATCGCTATTGCACTTCCTTATCCACCAACTGATGCCAAATATTTTATACTTGGAAGACTTTTTTATAATTTAGGAAGGTTAGTAACCTATAGCTTTATAGATGCAATTTTCGGACTGTTAGGCTCAAGATTGATAATTTCTGGTTTTCAACAAGTTACAACTATCTTCCTTGGTGTTATTATTCTCATTGTAACTTTTGCTCCGAATTATTATAAAAATTTAGTTTTTGACCACAGGTTAGTTCAATTCATTTCTTTACCATTAAAACAAAGTATATCAAAATTATTTAAGCAGGGAACTATACCATCAATGTTTTTAATAGGACTATTAAACGGATTTTTACCTTGCGGATTGGTTTATGTTGGAATTGCTGGTGCGATTTCTTTAGGTGATGCTATATCTGGAATGGTGTTTATGACTTTATTTGGGTTAGGAACTTTTCCAACAATGTTAACAGCTACTATATTTGGAAAGCTGTTAAATTTAAGAATTAGAAATAAGTTTAGTAAGGCAGTTCCCTATTTAGCAAGCCTTCTAGCTATTCTTTTTATTTTGAGGGGAATGTCACTCGGAATTCCTTATATATCACCTGAAATTTCAGCTCAAAATATCAATCAAAAGGAAATGGAATGCCATCCAATTAAATAAAGACTTTTAGAAAATCTGCAATGAAACTTTATTTAATTTTAACAAACTTTTTCTAAACATTCAAAATTAATTTTTGTAAAAAAACTACCCTGTGCAATTAAGTTTTTAATGCACAGGGTTAAAGCAAAATTAAAATATTTTAACAGTTTTTAACTTCTTTTCTTTCCCAAGAAAGTTTTCCCATCTTCACTTAAGTTTTTAATATATTTTTCTGGGTTAGAAGTAAATTTAGTTTCACATCCCGGACAACAGAAAGCGTATAACTTTCCGTTATACTCAACTTTAATTAACTCGGTATCAACTGGCTTACCCATTACTGGACAAACTTCGTTGAAAACAGTTAGTTCTTTTTTAGTTTCAACATCATTTTGAGCGTCAATACCTGAAGTTTTAATCATATCAACATTACAATGAGTTTTTTCACTTAATGTTGATGATTCAATTTGCTCAGTAGATGTTGATTTTTCGTAAGTTGATTTGTCTTCTGTGCAACAAGATTTTTGTGCAAAAGATACAAAGCTTGCAAGAACTAAAATTAGAACAACAAAAATGATTTGTTTTAACATATTTCCTCCATTGATTTATGATTATTAAATACTTAATCTAATTCCAGCATAAAGTTTTCTACCACCAATAGGTCCCCAAATTAGAGAAGCGTCAAAATAACCTCCAAATGGGTCATCTACTGCTATAATAGGATTTTCTTGTTTAAAGTTCGATAAATTTTCTACACCTAAATATATATCAAAATAGTCAATTTTTTTTGTTAATTTAATATTAATATTTACAAAAGGTTTGAATTTTTCTTCCCTTTTGTATTTATCAGGATTTTGAAATGTTGATGGTAGGCGTCCGCCACCATTTATTAAAAAAGATGAATCGAATATCCAATCTCTGTCAATATTTGTATAAGAGATAGTAATCAATCCTTTTAAAAAACTATCAAGAGGTTTTGAGAGTAATTGATTACCAATCTGAGTTCTAACATCTGTGAGTCTTAATGCAGTAAATACATCTAATCTGCTGAATAATTCATAATCCAATTCAATCTGAAATGTATTTGAAAAAGATTTTCCGTTCAAATTATAAATTCTTACTTCTCTTACATCGGAATCAATATCAACTACACTTTGCTTGATAAAATCAGTTCTGTAATATTCAATTGAAATTCTCAAATCTCTATTATCAATTGTAAAATATTTAGTTAGATTAAAACCATAGTTCCAACCTTCTTCATATGTTGGTTTATCAATAATTTTAAATTTTCGTGAGCTAACGAAATAATTAGAATTTTCAGCAAAAATATTAACAGAACGATAACCTTTTCCACCTGATAGTCTTAAAGTTGTATTTTGGTCTATATCCCATCTGAAATGTAATCTCGGGGTAAAAAATGTCCCATATAAATTATGAAAGTCAACTCTTGCACCTGGAATTACAGAAATAAAATCAAAAGGACTGTACTTGTATTCAGCAAAAATTCCTGGTCGGGATTCTTTTCTAAATAGTTTATTATTTTCAATTCTCTCAATGTAATCGTCAAATACAAAACTTAATCCTGAGATGAATGTGTATGTTTCATCTATATATGAAGTTTGGAACAATAGATTTGAATAAAAAGATTTTTGTAAGGCATCATAAGTCTTTTCACCAAAGAGTGAATTTTGTTTATGTATTTGAGCGTTTAATATCAATCCAATACTGGTTGAAGTTATTTTGTCAAAAACAAAACCATTTTTTGTAAATATTTCTAACCTATTAGTATTGATATTTACATCATAAATGCGACTATTGTTAGAAATATTATTTGATGAAGTAGAAAATATTTGTCCACCCTTTCTATCTTCTTTCAGAATTTGAAAGCCGAATATTGACTCATAACCAAATTTAGATTCATACTTCCATCTATTCAATAAATTGACTTGCTTCATATCTGGATGGTCTCTAAAAGAATCATTATTCGAATCGATTGATTTAGAGGTAAAGTTTGAATGAAATAAAAACATAGTTTTTAAATTTTCTGATATATCAACAGTGAAATTTCCGTTTAGGTCAGTTTTATAATCCGAACTTTGATAAATATTAAAAAAGTATTTTTCAAAGTCAGTTGGTTTTTTATAGTCAATATTCACTTGTCCAGCAATAGATTCATATCCATTTATAACAGAACCAGTCCCTTTTGAAATTCTAATTGAAGTCATCCATGGACCGGGGATATAACTTAAACCAAAAATACTACCGATACCTTTCAAAGTTGGCATATTTTCGAATAGGATTTGTGAGTATGTCCCAGCAAGTCCCAACATTTGAATTTGTTTAGCTCCAGTTAATGCATCTTGAAATTGAACATCAACTGTTGCATTAGTTGTAAAACTTTCAGACAAATTACAGCAAGCTGCTTTGATAAGTTCTTTGTTAGTTATCACTTCAGTTGTTCTTATATCTACTTGGTCAATGAATTTTGATAATGATTTTCCCAAAACCAAAACTTCTTCTAACTCTCTATTTACAGATAAAATAATTTCTATACTATCCAGTTCAGATGAAATCAGTATTGTATCAGGTTTGTAACCGATATAACTTACTATCAATTCCAGTTCTGAAATATTATTAGCTTTTATTTTTTTTTTTCGAAAAAACCATTTAAATCACTTGTAGTTCCAATTTGAGTATTTTTCCAATAAAGGTTTGTTCCGGGCAAAGGCTTCTTTTCATTTTTCTCATCTAATTCATAAACAAAACCCTTTAAACTTTGTGCAAATGAAATAAAAGTAAAGTTAAATAAAATTAAAATTATTATTATAATACTCATACATTTCTCCTTCTGTAAAAGTTAATTTGAATGAATTAATAAACTTTTCCTTAAATCTTAAATCAGAAGATATATCTATACTTTGAAAATAAATGTTAAAGAAAAGTTTGTATGAGTATTTATCAAATCAAAAGGATGGAGTAGAAAATATTCAGGTCTTTTGATAAAGGAATTTTTAACGGATTATTAGCAAAATTTTTTAGAGAGTACGATGACTTAATTTCAGAAATAATTAAAGGTATAATGAAGTTATGTTTGTTAAAGTTATTATTTAAAGATTCAAATTTTTTATTTATAAATAAATCGCTAACCTTTTGAAATATAAATTCATCTTTGCAACAAGATTTATCTTGAGACTTTATAGTGTATTCAAAAACTGAATTTTCTTCTAGTGAACAACAGCTTGGGATAAAATCTTTTATTAAATTACAATCATAACAAACAGTTTCACAATCGGACTGGAAAAAAGCTCCTAATGATTCACATAAATGGTAGCTAAAAGGTATTCCGCTTGTGGAAAGAAGTATAATTAATGCTAAACTTATTATTTTTGTTTTTTTAACAATCATTTCAGTTCAAAACTAATTACAAAATCTTTATTTTCAAATAATAATCTATGTGTAAAAAATTTTGCACAAGTTTTATATTAGTTCTAATAAAGAATTAAATCAGGTTTATATAATATTAAAGGGCTGATTAAATTTTTATTTACAACAATAGATTTTATTTTTCTTTGCATAATAATAATTATAATTTCCCAGGTATTTTCTTTAAGGAACAATTTTAATAGATTATCGTCAAAAAGATGAGTATAATTGAAAAAAAATCAAATAATGATGATAATATGGAACAGCCAAAAATTCTAACTTTAGATGATGACTTTTCGCTTATCAAAAGATTTAACGAGGGGGAAAAAGAAGTTTTCAGAATCTTATTAAATAGGCACAGAGAAAAAGTAAGAAATATCATATTCATAACTTTATCTGAATTCGACCCTATTGATGATATAGCTCAGGAAGTGTTTATTACAGTTTATAAAAATTTAAAGAATTTCAGATATGAATCACAATTTACTACTTGGCTATATAGAATTACAATAAATAAATGCAAAGATTATTTAAGAAAGAAAAAAGTAAGAAAAATATTCTTGCCTGTAGATGATGATTATAACTTTCAAACTTCAGAAATTGACGAGAATGATGATATTAGATTGATAGTTCGTAGAGCTTTAGATAAACTTCCAGAAAAATTGAGAATACCTACACTATTGAGAGATATCGAAGGATTAACTTATCAGGAAATCTCGCAAGCATTAGATTTAGATTTGGGTACCGTAAAATCAAGAATATTCAGAGGTCGTGAAGCATTGAAAAAATTATTAGAACCAATGAAAAAGGAGCTTATTCTATGAAAAAGTACTACGATGATTATCTCCTACTTTCAGCTTACTTAGATAATGAACTTACTGAAAAAGAAAAAGAATATATCGAAAAAAAACTTCTAACATCTTTAGAACTACAGAATAAATTAACTGAACTTAAACAAATAAAAGAGAATATTAAAAACTCCAAACTACAAGTTCCTGAAAATCCTTTTTTAGAACAAAGAGTTATATCTGCATTGTTAGAGGATAAACCTCAATTTATATTTTCAAAGAAATTGATATTTGCTGCTGGAACTATTGTTGCTTTGATAATCATCTCTCTTTCTTTTAATTATATTGATCTCTTTAAAATTCCATCAAATAATTCAAAGATAAATTCAGAATATGCGAATAATCTTGAACCACTTTTCTCGCCTGATAATTTAAGCAGTGATGATGTTTTTAACTTTGCTTTATATGAAGAACTTCCAATTAAAAACTCTGATAATCAAGTATTAAAAATTGGTTTTGATAGGGAAGGGACTGAATATTTTGAATTGAAAAAATCAGCAAGTAAAGTTAAGAAGGATAACCTAAAAATTTTTTTATCAAACTTAAGTTTATCAGATAACAAAAAAGAAAAAGTTGATTCTTTATTTAGAGTTTACGCTGAAAAAATATCTAAAAATATATTAGTAGGGAAAAATAATTCGATTGCTATCAACCCATCAGTATGGAATTTAAGAAAAGCCATACTAGCAGATTTTATAGCCCTCACAAGTGAGCTTGATTCTCATAACTTTGATAAATTATTAAACGCTCATAAAATCTTAATACCTAAGAATTTTGTTTTGTGGAGAAAAGAGATTGACTCAATAAAAACAAATAAATATATAGTTTTTACACCTGATTCTGTTTTTACAAGTGAAGTAAATTTAAGCTTCAATGAACAATTAAATTCAAATCACGATAAATTTAATCTCTATAATACAGACAAAAAGTCTTTCAAAATAGAATTTGACTCCTCATTGGCAATTGGTAATATAAAAATTATTAAAAATCCAAATTTCATTCAATTTAGAATTGATAATTTTGAAATACCTTCTTTAAACATACCTGATTTTGATTCTTTTGTCGAGTTTGTTGAAAGATCAGTGCAGAACCAACAAAATCTTAATTTAACATCTACTGAAAACTCAAATAATACAAAAGAAAATCTTTCAAAAAAATTATTTATCGATACTCAATACGGAGTTAATCTGGATTCCATTTTAGAATTACAAAATAAACGTTTAGAATCATCCCAAAAGAAAAGAATACAAAAAGACAATATCAAGAATAATATCGACAATAATACAACAAATGATGAATCTATAGATGATATTAAAATCGAGTTAGAAAGACTTCGTAAAGAAGTAGAAAAGTTCAGAGAGTTATTTCATAATTTTATGAAAGAGGGAATAAATTCAGATTCACTTGATAACAATTTCTTAATTGAGGAAATTGAAATTTAATAGTTCATAAATTAACAAAAAAGATTATGAATTGAATAAATTTATAATTTATACTCACGCCCCATACTTATATCAATATTAAAACTACTCTTAAGTTTTTATCCAAATTTTATAAATTACGAATATTAGTGATATTAGTATTGTATCAATTTAAATTTCATAATGACAAATTAGCACAATAAATTTGCCCTTGATTTTAATCCAAACATTTTAAAGATTTAACAAATTAAAATCATTTTTAGGGAAAATATCATTATGAAGAAAATTCTTTTTTTGTTCATAGTAATATCTTTTTACAATTTGAATGCTCAAACTGTAATTGCTAAATATGCTGGCGAGTTTATGTCGTTAGGTGTTGGAGGTCGTGCAATTGGAATGGGCGGAGCTTTTACAGCAGTAGCAAATGACGTAACTGCTGGCTACTATAATCCAGCTGGATTAGCTAATTTGAATTACCCTCAAATTACTCTAATGCATGCTGAACAATTCGGAGCACTTGTAAATTATGATTATGGTGCAATAGTAATACCTTATGATACTGATATGAGCTTTGCCTTGAGTGCTTTCAGAATTGGTATTGATGGTATTCACGATACAAGAAATGCCCTTTATGATGCTAATGGTGATGGAATTATTGATATAAGAGATGACAGATTGGATTACAATAAAATAACCGAATTTTCTAATCAAGATTGGGCATTCTACCTCTCTTTTGCTAAAAAATATTCTGAAAATTTTTATTGGGGCGTTAATGCCAAAGTAATTCGCAGAAGCATAGCAGAAGCTTCTGCTACAGGAATAGGTTTTGACATTGGTGCTTTTTATTCTCCTTTTGATAATTTTTATCTTGGTGCAAACTTGCAAGACGCAACAACTACTCTAATTGCTTGGAGCACAGGTAGAAATGAACTAGTATCTCCTACTTTAAAAATCGGAACTTCATATTTTTTGACTGAATTCCTTGGTGGCTATTTATTGCCTGCTTTAGATTTTGATTTGAGATTTGAAAATAGAAGATTTGCCTCACAATTCAATATCGGTCCTATTAGTTTCGATATGCATGCTGGATTAGAATATTCATTCAGAAATTTAATTTATGTTCGCGGCGGCTATAATGATGTTAAACAATTTACTATTGGTGCAGGAGTAAAACTACCTAAGTTAAATATTGACTATTCTTTTGCTCGATTCAGCCAGTCTGAAATTGAAAGATTACCAGATTCTCATCGAATCTCCGTTTTGTTAACTCTTGAAGAACCAAGATTCTTGAGAAAAGGAAAATAGTCTTCTTTTTTAATAATATTCTTTCTGTAATTTTCTTGAAATGTTTAAGCTATATTTATAAAAAGTTTTATTAAATCTTTAACTTTTTTTATCATTGTTTAACATTTTTTAACACTTAAGATTCAATAAACATTACTCAAGCCCCCAAAATCAAAAAGAAAATTTTTAATTCTAGTTACTTGTCATTATTGATAGTTAATAACAAAATAGATTTTCACTTTTATTAAGAATTGAGAAAATAAGTTATTAACTTGTTGTAACCCAATATATTAAAGTAAACGAACTTTTGAATGATTTCTCAAATGCCTTTTCAGATTAAATAATTGTTTATACATCTTAAGTTTTGATTTCTAGATAATCTTTTTAGAGAAGTTCTAATCAAATGAAACTAAAATTTAATCTGTAAATTAAACCCTCGAAAAGGACTTAATTTTTTTAGAATTAACTCCCATCGAGGGTAAATCAAATTTAATTATGGTATTCAATAGAGTTATTATCTAACCAGAATCATTTTCTTAGTATTCAAATATGCTCGAGAACCAGTATTAGGATCAAAAACATTTAATTGATAGAAATAAACGCCACTTGGAAGTGATGAATTTAATGTGAATGATTTAAAATGAATTCCAGCTTCAAAGTAGTCATCAACTATTGTTTCAATTTCTTTCCCTAATACATCAAATAATTTAATTGTGTGTCTGCCACTTATTGGAGACTGCCAACTAATTGTAGTACTAGGGTTAAAAGGATTTGGATAATTTTGTTCTAATGAAAATTCCAATGGCACATTAAAATTAACCTCCGTTGTTGGTAATATTTTATAGCTTCCATCAAAATCAATTTGCTTTAAGCGATATATTATTGTTCCAAACTCGGGATTTTTATCGATAAAAGAATAATTTTTCCTGTTGTTTGTAGTTCCAGAGCCTTCAACAAATCCAATTTTTTCCCAATTATTAGATTTATCAAGACATTTTCTTTGAATTTCAAATCCTAAATTGTTCAATTCGCTGCAAGTTGTCCATTCAAGTAGAATTTCTCTATTTACTACTCTTGCATTGAAAGAAGCCAATTCAACAGGTATAATCCCCATAACATAAATAGATATATCATCTAAATACCATCCATCTTTTTGAACTGAACCATCAGTTCGAAGTTTATATCTCAATCGATTTTGAGATGAGGTTAATCCAGAAAGAACAATTTCTTCTTTAACCCAATTAATTTGAACTCCATCATATAAAGGTTCACCATTTGGTTGAAAAGACCCTGTACCCGGGTTAGTGTATAGCCCTGCTAAAGGTATCCAGCTTGTTCCATTGTTAGTAGAAATTTCAACTTGACCGTAATCCCAATTGTTTTCAATATCCCACTTAGTGTAAAAAGTAAGTCTTGCATTTTGAAAAGAACTCAAATTAATTGAGTTTTTAGTCGTCATAATTACAGTTGCGTTATTTGAATAGTTTCCATCAGGGCTATCTGTATATGAATTAGGCGCGGAATAAAAAGTAGATGTAGTTGTCTCCCATTTGGGGGTAGATGGAGTCGCGGTAACTGTCCAATGTGTGTTTATATTATTAGTTGTATCAGCAAATAACAATACTGGTGTTCCTATTGTAATTCTTAATGTATCAACTCGCATTGGAATATTATCTGTAAAAGTTGTAACCATCAGTTTTACATTTGAATCAGGAGGAATGTTTCCAATTGAAAAAGAAAAGTTTTGAGTATTATTAACGCTTGTTCTGGCTGGAAGATTACCAACATTTATTACACCATTTAAGATATTAATTTGTGGATTATCGGAAGAAAGAGTTAAAGTAATATTATTCGCAGCAGATAAACCTTTATTTTTAATTTGTGGTATGAGCATTTGAACAACATCACCTGGATTAAAATATTGCTGGGAGAATGAGGGGTTAACCATACTAACATAACCACCAGCAACCCAAGTAATATAAAGATTTGGCTTAAGGTTTTCCATTGCAAGTGGAAAAATACGAGATTGCGGAGGCCAAAATCCATCTGATGATGAACCAACTTCGGGTGTCATACTAATTATTTTAGGTTTTGCATCCTGCTCTCCATACATCCAATCATCAGCAGCACCATTAACTTCATAAAGAATCACTGGAGGTTGTCCATTCTGATATCCATTAAATGCTACCATATCAGTTGAAAATTCAACAAATAAATCATTGTCCGGTGTTGGTTGATTTGTATAGCCCCAAGGATATAATAACAGATTGCTATAAGTATGATAATTTAAGGCAGTTTTAAAGTTCTTTAAATTACAAAAATTTCTAATTGCCTGAGTTTCTGGTTCTGAAAATGGAGCAGTACCACGATATGTTTCACTACTTGGCGTTCCACTTGATCCAACATTATTCAATCCCCACATATAACCAAAGTTTCTATTCAAATCAACTCCAAAACTACCACCATTGTTTCGTCTATTTTTCCTCCACATTCCACCACCATTAGGATTAGTAGAGCGATTATGTTCATATCCATCTGGATTTATTACAGGTACAAAATAAATCTCCCGATTATTTACTAAATAAGTAACTTCTGCATCAGTCCCGTAATTTTCTAATAAATAATACATATAATACATTACTGCCATCATTGCAGCGGGTTCTCGCGCGTGTATTAGTGAATTTATATGAACTTGTGGCTCATCTTCATTATTGTTAGGATTATCAGAAATTTTTACTGCGTAAATCGGTCTATTCTCTATTGAGGTGCCAATTTGAAATTTAGGAGTAATAATGTTTGGATATCTTGCATACATCGAATCTAATCTTGAATAAATTTCATTTAATGTAAAATATCCACCCATTGAACCGAATCCGAAACCTTCAACATTATATTTTTCTTTACTCATCTGAATAAAACTTGCTTTTTCTGCCTCTGTCAGTTTGGGAAGGTTGTTGTAATATTCAAACCAATCATTGATTAAAATTTCATATCTGAAAGAGGAATTTGATAGTATTTCAAATTCCCTATCACTAATAAAAGTGGTTATTGAGCCATCCTTTTCCAAATGAAAATGATCAAACTCTAATCCCATCGCAAAAAGTCGTCCAATATCTTCTTGGGAGTTAATGAATATTCTGACTTCTTTATAATTCTGAGCAATTGCTGAGGAAATAAATAAAGTAAACAACATAAAAATGATCATATTTTTCATTTTAATACTCAATAAAGTTATAAGTTATGTTCAGCTAATATAATTAAACCATTTTTCAAGTTAAATATATTTTTTGATGATTAAGTCTTTTATTATAAAAATTATGGTTGTTGAAAAGTATTAAAATATTTACAAGCAAAAGGTAGAATAATTTATCACAATAATTGGTCAGATAATACATTATATTTACTTTAATTAACTAAATTTTCTAAAAATATGACGCCAACTGAATTATTAAAAAAATATGGTAATCCTAAAAACTTTTTTAACAGAGATTTAAGTTGGTTAGAAT
>Ga0308419_1001436_pt1 | contig 15844 bp, 16 predicted proteins | sample HotsprSampleMS50_FD_203674 | JGI IMG/M metagenome (GOLD analysis project Ga0308419, IMG submission 203674) | Hot spring phototrophic mat microbial communities from Mushroom Spring, Yellowstone National Park, Wyoming, United States - 20090730_MS50 ... | reverse complement strand
CTCTCGTATCAAATCCGCCAGCTCGCTAAATCTCGTAGAAAGCCTCTCTTTATGACCCACAAGCCTTGAGCCTGACTCCACAATGGCACAGAGGGCCTCTCCCTTAAGGGGTCTTAGGCCTTCCTCTAGTTGGCAGCTTGCCGCAAACATACCATAAAGGGCCATGGTCTCAGGGTTTCTTGGCATAGAGTTCTCAAAGTCTGCCTTTACCTTGAACAGTTCCCTAAACTCCTCATCAAGGTTATAAAGCAGGTAATAGAGGAAGGCCCCACCTGTAAGGATCACCTTTACATTTAGCGGAATAGCCTCTGGTTTGAGGACTGCACTACTGACAAGCCTGTACTGCTCCCACACATCCTCTATCTTTATCTCCCTGTTTTTGAGGGCGCGCTTTAGGGCATCGTAGGAAAAGAGGTTCTTAAGTAGGTCAAGGATGTTGATTATCAAATAGCCCCCATTTGCCTTGTGCAGGGAACCTGCCTTAATCATAGTAAAGTCTGTAACTGCCATACCGTATTGAAAGCGATACTCTATCCTCCCACATAGGTTGGGATAGGTAGGGTTTTTCTCAAAGATCACCGGCGCACCCTTTAATTCCGAATTATTGACCAACACATTTACCATGTATCGCTGCAAAGGGGCATCGTTGCGAGGAAGTCTGAAAAACGGTATAGGCGGTGTGGGCTGTTCTTCAGAGGGCCTGAAGTCTTCAAGATGACTGAGCACATCGTCCATTACATCCTTGATATATTGGGCCACCTTTTCATTGGCCTTGTATTTGTTCAGGAGGGCCTCAAAGTGCTGTCCTGTGGCATTAAGCACCATCTCCTTGTCAAGCCGTGCAAAGGCCTCCTTGAGTGCGCGCTCCTCATCCCTCACAAGCCTCATCACATCATCAAGCCTCTCTTGAAGGGAGCGACCTATCTGCTCAATCCTCTTTCGCGTCTCAGGCTCAAGGTTAGTAAACTCCTCCTCTGTCATGGGCTCTCCATCGTTTTTGACAGGGACAATGATTAGCGAGGATTGCCCCTTTCTAATAGAAAAGCCGTTTTCCGCTGTCTCACGCTCAATGTCCTGAAAGAGTTCCTTCTGTCTCTTCTGAAAGGCCTCAATAAGCCTGCCTCGTTGTTTATCGTAGTCTTTTGATTCAAAGACCTTTGGTATCTCGGCACGGAGGGACTTTATCAGTTGCTCTATGTCCTTACTAAACTCTACCGCCTTGCCTGCCTCAAGGGACAGCGCCTTAGGTGAGTCAGGATCTTTGAAATTATAGACATAACACCAATCTTCAGGCGTTTGCCTCTTGGGTGCCTTTTCTGAAAGGAGTTTTTTAATTGTTGAGTTTTTCCCTGTACCGCCCTCACCGAGGACATAAATATTAAATCCCCTGCTGTTCATGTCTAATCCAAAGGACAAGGCACTGAGTGCCCTTTCTTGGCCAATGATAGAGACCTCATGGGGCATCTCGGCCGTAGAGGTATATTTAAATGTCTCAGGGGGACAGGAGTTCTTGAGGTCCTCAATCTGTAATCGTCTTAACATTGTCTGACCTGCCTGTGCATAATTTCAATTATCCCCTACCCTGCCCTCGGATGGTGTTGTCTGTAAGTCTTCTTTATTTTGTCGGCAGAGACCTTTGTGTATATCTGGGTGGTTGATATATCGGCGTGGCCAAGCATCTTCTGCACCGAACGGAGGTCTGCCCCGCCATCAAGGAGGTGTGTGGCAAAGCTATGCCTTAGGGAGTGAGGCGTAAGGGTTAACCCTGCTGCCTTTCCGTATTCCTTAAGGGCCTGCCAGAACCGCTGTCTTGTCATAGGCTCTGCACGGTTTGACAAAAAGAGATAAGGTGAGGTCTTGCCCTTAAGGACCTCTGCCCTAAGATTTGAGATGTATCGTTTTATCTTTTCTATGGCCCTTTGATTTATGGGTACGACCCGCTCCTTTGACCCCTTGCCCATTACCCTCATAAAGCCACCCTCAAAGTTTATGTGCTCAATCTTTAGAGAGACGATCTCGCTCACCCTAAGGCCTGAAGAATAGAGCAACTCAAGCATGGCCGTGTCGCGCTCGTGAAACCTGAGTGGCAGTTCTGTCTCAAGCAAGGTCTTTATGTCTGATATATCTAACGCCTTGGGTAGCCTCTCCCACTGCTTTGGTGGATGGAGGGTCTCGGATGGGTCTTCATCAATCAACTTTTCCATGATGAGATACTTACAATACCCCCTTAGGCTTGCAATAAACCTGCTCCTGCTGGCCGTTGAGTAGGCCTTGTCTGTTAGGAAGGCGAGGTAAGAGGCAATGTCCTCTTTAGTGAAGTCTATGGGACCTATACCCCTTTCACTAAGATATGCAAAAAAACCCTTTAGGTCTAATAGATAGGACTCAACGGTATTTCTTGATAGGCCCTTTTCAACGGTCAGGTATGCCTTGAAGCGGTCAAAAACCTTACTATCCCTCAAAGCCCGTGGACCTCCTAAGGAGGGGATAGAGGGCATCGGCAAGACCCATGAGATTAATCGTGTCAGCCCGGTTATATTCTAAAAGCAGGTTTAGCGACTCCTCATGGCCAGACTTCCACTGCTCCCAAAGCCGCACTGCATCGTAGCCTGTCATGCCTGCAATCTCATGGCCACGACTAATGTGGAAGTGCTTCTCTATGGCCTTTAAGCCACCATTGAGGCCAACCCTTCGGGCTGCTATAGAGAGGTCAAAATGTGGTATCTCTAAGGGCACATCAGGAAAGCACTTCCTCAAAAAGGGGACATCAAAGCCTAAACCATTGAATGTGATCAGATACTTGTATCCCCTTAGCAGTCTCTTTAGGTTATGGGCATCCAGGTCAAAGCCCCTTACAAGGCCACGATACTCTACGCCGTTGTATATACCCACCACTGTCACATAGCCCCCCGCCTCGGGCCTTAGTCCGCTTGTCTCAATATCAAGGCATATAGCACCATCTCTAAGTGCATCATAGAGCCGCCACTGTTCTTTGCGCTTTATGACACGGTATAAGTATTGGGTGTTGGCCTGCTCAATCTTCTCCATGAGCCTCAGGATCTGCAGGTCGTATTCAACCTTTGTATCCATAGGCATGTAGGCAATGGACTCGGCCCTTAGGAAATCATCCCAGCTTGCGATACCGCTCTCCCAAAGGCGTCGCTCAAGCCTTTCACCAATGCCCTTTAATATACAAAAGGAGTGCCTAATCACTGCTGCCTCTTTGCCCTCCTTTGGGCCTCTAATATCTTTTTCCTCAGCCTCACAGACTTTGGGGTGACCTCTACAAGTTCGTCCTCTTTGATAAACTCAAGGGCCTGCTCAAGGCTCAGGAGCCTTGGAGGCACAAGCTGCATCATATCGTCAGAACCAGCGGCACGGATGTTTGTGAGCCTCTTTTCCTTGGTCACATTCACATCCAAGTCGTTGGGGCGAGAGTTCTCTCCCACAATCATACCCTCATAGACATTTGTGTTTTCAGCCACAAAGAGTGTGCCCCTTGGCTGAAGGTGAAACAGTGCATAGGTAGTAGTCTTGCCTGGCCTATCGGCCACAAGGGCCCCTGTCTGACGCTTTGACATTGGGCCTTGCCAGGGCTCATACCCGTCAAATAGGTGGTTTAGTAGCCCTGTGCCCTTTGTGTCTGTCAGAAACTGAGACCTAAACCCTATGAGACCCCGTGAGGGTATGCGATACTCTAAACGCACCCTGCCGTGACCGTTGTTCTGCATCTTGGTCATCTTGCCCTTACGCATCCCTATCTGTTGGCTTACAACACCAATGAATTCCTCAGGGATGTCAATCACAAGGAGCTCAAAGGGCTCGTACAGCTGCCCATTTATGGTCTTTGTAATGGTCTCAGGCATAGATACAGATAACTCGTAGCCCTCACGCCTCATCATCTCAATGAGTATTGCCAATTGTAGTTCACCCCTACCCATTACCTTAAAGGAGTCGGCCTCGGAAAATTCAACCCGTATCGCCACATTATATAGCAGCTCCTTTTCAAGACGCTCCCGCAGGTTTCTTGAGGTCACATACCTGCCCTCTCTGCCTGCAAAGGGCGATGTGTTTACTGAAAAGACCATTGATATAGTTGGCTCATCAACGGTTATCCTCGGTAATGGCCTTGGATCTTCTACATCGGTAATCGTATCGCCTATGTTCACACCTTCCACCCCTGCAAGGGCAACGATCTCACCTGCTAAGACCTCCCTGACCTCCTCCCTCTGAAGCCCATTGAAGGTATAGAGGGCTGAGGCCTTAGTCTTGACTATAGTTCCGTCATTGCTTACAATGGCAATCGGGTCGCCCTGTCTCAGGGTGCCCGCAAAGACCCTGCCAATGGCAAGCCTGCCCACATAGTCGTTGTAGTCAATATTTGTAACGAGTATTTGAAGTGTAGCCGCTGTATCTGCCACCGGTGGCGGTATTGTATTGACAATAAGGTCAAAGAGGGGTTTGAGGTTTTGGCCTTCCTGCTCAGGACTGAGAACGGCAATACCATTCTTTGCATTTGTATAGACTATGGGAAAGTCCAGTTGCTCCTCAGTAGCGTCTAAATCAATAAAGAGGTCATAGACCTCATTGAGGACCTCCTGTATCCTTGCATCCTGTCTGTCAATCTTGTTAATGACCAGTATGGGTGGCAGGCCAAGTTCTAAGGCCTTCTTGAGCACAAACCTTGTCTGTGGCAGTGGACCCTCAGAGGCATCAACCAAGAGGAGTATCCCATCAACCATCTTTAGGGTCCGCTCCACCTCACCACCAAAGTCGGCATGTCCAGGGGTGTCAACGATATTTATCTTCACATTACCATACTGCACAGCGGTATTCTTGGCCATGATCGTGATGCCCCTTTCTCGCTCAAGGTCCATGCTATCCATCACCCGCTCCTGGACCTTCTCATTGTCCCTAAAGGTACCTGCCTGTTTAAGCATACCATCCACAAGGGTAGTCTTACCGTGGTCCACATGGGCCACAATGGCTATGTTTCTAATACCCTCAACCCTCACTTATCGTATCCTATCAACACCCATGTAAGGGATCAGCACCTCTGGGATACTTACAGAGCCATCGGCCTGTTGATAGTTTTCAAGAATCGCAACCAGTGTTCTACCAATTGCAAGCCCTGAGCCATTTAGGGTATGGACAAACTCTGTGCCCTTTTTGCCCTCTCGCCTAAACCTTATGCCTGCCCTTCGTGCCTGAAAGTCCTCAAAGTTTGAGCAGGACGATATCTCACGGTATCGCTGCTGTCCTGGAAGCCATACCTCTATATCGTAGGTCTTGGCCGATGCAAAGCCCATATCGCCTGTGCAGAGCACTATTACACGATATGGTAGACCAAGCTTTTGTAAGATTGACTCAGCGTCGGCGGTGAGTTTCTCTAACTCATCATAAGAGTCTTCAGGCCTCACAAACTTGACTAACTCAACCTTATTAAACTGGTGTTGCCTTATGAGACCCCTTACATCCTTGCCATGAGAGCCTGCCTCCCTCCTAAAACAAGGCGTATAGGCGGTGTAATATAGTGGTAGGTTGGATTCATTAAGTATTTCATCCCTGTGTAGGTTTGTGACGGGCACCTCTGCAGTCGGTATGAGATAAAACTCAGGGTCAACGGTCCTAAAGAGCTCGGCCTCAAACTTCGGTAACTGTCCTGTGCCGGTCATTGCCGAACGGTTTACTAATAGGGGCGGAAAGACCTCCTTGTAGCCCTTCTTAGTGTGTTCATCTAACATAAAGTTCATCAGTGCCCGTTCAAGCCTCGCACCGAGGCCCTTCATTACCGCAAACCTTGCCCCTGCAATCCTTGCTCCCCTTTCAAAGTCAATAATATCAAGGTCCTCAGCAATGTCCCAGTGATTCAGGGGCTCAAAGTCAAACACACGAGGCTCGCCATATCTCCGGACTTCCACATTCTCTGTCTCATCCTTACCTACAGGCACAGTGTGATGGGGCGTGTTTGGCACATTTAGCAGGAAGTTAGACTGTCGCTCTTCAATCTCGCCTATCTCTTCCTCAAGGGACTTTATCTTTTCACCAAGTGTCCTCATTTCGGCACTTATCGCAGTAGTATCAATACCCAACCTTTTTAGCCTGCCAATCTCCTGAGAGGTGCTGTTGCGCCTCTGCCGCATCTCCTCAACAGCCCTTAATAGAAATAGCCGTCTCTGGTCAAGTTCAAGGAACTCTGTAAAATCGCCCTGAAGACCCCTTTTAAGTAAGCCCTGTTGAACAACCTCTGTATTTTCTCTTACAAATTTAATGTCTAACATTGGCCATTCTTCCCTTGTATTTTGATATAACGCTGTATAGGTGTGTAGCAACCCCCTAATAGCGTCGGACTATTATACCCTCCTAAAACCAGGTAGTCAAAATGCCAATTAAGGTTTATAATGTCTATATGGTTAACTTTAGGGTAACCGATATTCAGGGTGGGCTGCTTACCATTGATAGGCCTGCGGGACAGGCGATATCCCTTAGGCTTGCAGAGATAGTCCGTGCCCAGGTGATGGAGGTATTACCCTCTGGGGCAGTGGCCCTGAAGGTAAAGGGCGAGCCACTTATTGCCAAGACACAAGTCCCTCTTCAGGCGGGCACAGCGGCCTATTTTAAGGTAACAGGATTACCTGTGGAGGGAAGGGACCTCACATTGCAGTTTTTAGGTCATGCCCCACAGGAAGGACCCGATTTATTGCAGCAACCTTTACAGACCGGGGGCAAACCACACCAGTTGGCCACTTTGATAAAGGAGTTTCAGACCCTGTTTGACCAGCTCAAGGGCCTAAGGCCTGAGCAACAATCTCCAAAGATGGGGAGACTTCATGAGATAAATGTAGAGATATTAAAGAACCTGCCCTCAGACCCACAAAAACTCCCTAAAGAGCTGAGGGCACAATTACAGGACATACTCCAGCAGAGCCTTAGGCTCACTGGTAACAGTGTACAATCTAAGATTGCAGACCTAATAAGGTCTCTACCGCCTGATATGCCCCAGCCAACCTCTATTGAAAACCTAAAGCAGGACATATCAGTAAACATAGATCGCCTATTACACTCATCACTCAAAGGGGCTATACAAGACACAGGCGTTGCCCTTGAGGCAAAGCTCAAACACATTGCCCAAGCCCTGCCCGCAGGTCAGGCAGAGGATATCACCAAAGGGGCCATTTCAAAAAAAGTTGACCCTGCACAAATGGGCAATACAACAAAAGAGGTCTTAAGGGCGCAGATTAAACAGGAGGCATTATTCACTGAGACATCTACTCAAGTTGAGACATCAAAGGTAAGGGCGAGCAGCCAAGAGCCTCCACAGTTACACAACGACCTAAAGGCAAAACTATTGCAACTAAAGGGGGCCATTGAACATAGCAAGGTCATACTTCAAGAGGCCCTTGACCCTGCCGAGAGGCAGAGGCAAGGGGATGCTTCAATGGCCAATAGGATAGCAGCCGCAGAGCAGGCATTAAACAATATTGATGGCATACTGAGAGACATTGAGACCCTTCAGACCCTATCAAAGGCCACTGACTCCTTCTACACCTTTTTGCCCATAGATTGGAAGGGTCTTAAAGAGGGTGACATAGCCTTTAAAAAGGGCAAGGGTAGGGGTGGCGGCATCTCTCCATACTCTTGTAGGGTCAATCTTGACCTGCACGGATTAGGGCCGGTGGGGCTGATTGTGATGAACTTTGGAGGCGACTTTTATGTGTCTATGCGGGCTAAAGATGAGGGGTTCAGATCGGCCTTAAAGGACCATCTTCAGGAGCTTCAGGAGTCCTTTGCAGCAAGGGGGATGCGGCTCAGGGCTGTCAATGTCTTTGATTATGACAATACAGAAGGCTTTGAACAGATAGAGGACCTTGCCGGCCCTGAGGGCGGGATAAACATAACGGCATGACAGACAAGAGGATAAAGGCCACGGCCATTAAATACAAGGCTGAGGAGGACAACGCCCCAAAGGTAGTGGCAAAGGGCAGCGGAAAACTCGCTGAAAAGATCATCGCCATAGCCAAACAACACAATGTGCCCCTAAAAGAGGACCCTCAGTTAGTGGAGATACTTTCAACCCTTGACCTCTATCAGGAGATACCACCGGAGCTCTATAGGGCAGTGGCAGAGGTCCTTGCCTATGTCTATAGGGTCTCAAAAAGGGTCTCTTCAGGGCCTTGACAAAACAGTGGGGTAATAGTTAATTTAGAATGCTTCTAAAAAATGAAGACCCTTAGGCAGACATCTCAAAGAAAGGCCATTATGCAATATCTTGAGTGCAACAAGGACCATCCCACTGTAAAGGACATATACCGAGCAGTCAAGGCGACAAACCCGACCATATAACTTGCCACAGTATATACTACGGTCAATGCCCTGAAGAGAGAGGGCCTGGTCTCGGAGGTGCCAGTTGGGGCTAACAGGCTTAGGTATGATTCCAATATGAAGAGACACCACCACTTTATATGCCTTAGTTGTAACGAGATACAAGACATAGAGGAGCCAATAGGGATCTCTATACCAGAACACTTGCAAGGGTCCTTTCATATCCTATCAGAGAAGGTGCAATTATACGGTTATTGTCATACCTGTAGGTCTGTGCCCCCTAAAATGCACTAAGAGAGAACCTCAGTTTAGCAAAAGTCTTAACTGTATGGGGAGAGGTAATTTCTTGGTGAGGTTTAAGGTCTTTCCATTGGAGAGACAAGACTACGGAGTCAACAAGGAGGATTTATGGCGAGCAAGAAACTGCTTGATATGCTGAACGATGCTATTGCAAGGGAGATCCAGGTGAGTGTGCAGTATATGTGGCAGCATGTGATGATAAAGGGCATCCATGCTGAGGCGATCGGGGGCATCTTTAAGAAGGCTGCGATTGAGGAGATGAAGCATGCCGAGGCGATAGCCGAGAGGCTTGAGTTCTTGGGCGGCGTGCCAACTACCAAACCTACACCAATTGAGGTAGGAAAGGGTGCAGAAGAGATGCTAAACCTCAACAAAAAGGCTGAGGAAGAGGCCATCAAGTTATACCGACAGATCATTGAACTTGCTGAGCAGGAAAAGGACTACACCACAAAGAGGCTCTTTGAGGGGATACTCGCCGACGAAGAGGGGCATCTCAACACCTTCAGCAATCTACTTGAGAAGTAATGGAGGGATAAAATGGGCACTGTGGAGGTAAGAAACGGGATTTATTGGGTAGGTGCCATTGATTGGGGCGTAAGGGACTTTCATGGCTATATAACCCCAAGCGGCACCACTTACAATAACTACCTGATTATGGACAAGGAGATAACCCTTGTAGATACAGTTAAACACGACTTTTATGAGTCAACGATCAGAAACATTAGGGCAATCACAGACCCTGCGGAAATAAAACATGTAGTGATAAATCACATTGAGAACGACCATGTGACAAGCATAGGTGAGATAATGCACTTTACACCAAAGGCCACTATATACATCACCGAAAAGGGCAAGAAGGGACTTGACCGTTTTTATGACACTTCCAAGTGGAACATAAAGACCGTCAAGACAGGAGATACCTTAAGCATAGGCAGTAAAACCCTACTCTTTATTGAGACCCCTATGCTCCATTGGCCAGACTCCATGATGACCTATGTAAAGGAAGATAAGGTCCTTATCAGTCAAGACGCCTTTGGCCAGCACATCGCCTCTTCAGCGCGGTTTGACGATGAGCTGATAGACTGCGAGTCGCTCACCTTCCTTGAGGACAGCGTCATTGACTATTATGCAAACATACTCATGCCCTTTGGGCAATTGATCAAGGCAAAGGTGTCAGATATACAGAAATTGGGGCTTGAGATAGAGGTCATTGCCCCAGATCACGGGATAATATGGCGCAGAGATCCAGGCAGGGTCATAAAGATGTATCTTGACATGGCCTCTGGTAAGGCCAACGAGAGCGTCGCAATCATATATGATACGATGTGGCATAGCACAGAGGCGATGACTATACCAATAATGGAAGGGATTAAGGACGAAGGGCTTACATGCAGGGTTATTAAACTAAGGGCCACACCTATGAGCATGGCCATAAAGGAGTTTTGGAAGGCAAGGGGTGCACTGATAGGCACACCTACCTTAAATAACATCATGTATCCTTCAGTGGCAGAATTTCTCACCCATCTAAGGGGACTAAGGCCCAAAAACAGGGTTGCTGGTGCCTTTGGAAGCTACGGTTGGGGTGGAGGCGCCGTGAAAGAGGCCTACGAGGAGTTTAAGAGGATGGGGCTTGAGACCTTTGAGCCGGGACTGCAAGTTCTCTATAGACCCTCAAGAGATGACGAGACCAAGTGCTATGACTTTGGCAGAGACTTTGCGAAGAAGGTGAAGGAGTACCACAAAAAATTCTAAACTCAAGGAGGCATTAATTATGAGCAAAACAGAAAAGGGATTATCTGAGGCCTTTGCAGGCGAATCGCAGGCCAATAGAAGATATCTTGCCTTCGCAAAGAAGGCAGAGGAGGAGGGTTATCAACAGGTGGCTAAGCTCTTTAGGGCTGCAGCAGAGGCAGAGACCGTCCATGCCCATAATCACCTTAGGGCCCTTGGCGGCATCAAAGGGACCGAAGAAAATCTCAAGGCTGCCATACATGGCGAGACCTACGAGTTTGAGAGCATGTATCCGCCTTTTATAGCAGATGCCAAGGTTGAGGGACACAAGGATGCAGAAAGGAGTTTTATGTGGGCAAATGAGGTAGAAAAGATCCACGCCCGCCTTTATAGAGAGGCCCTTGAAAACCTGGGCAAGAACAAAGAGGTTGACTACTATGTCTGCGGCCTTTGTGGTAACACCGTTGAGGGCTCAGCGCCAGATAAGTGCTCGGTCTGCGGGGCTGGAAAACAGATGTTTAAAAAGATAGAGTGATTTGCATTTTCCGATACAAGAGGCTCTTAGGGATTCCTTTTTCTGGGGGTAATATCCTTAGGCCCTTTAATCTCAAGGAGGTTATAAAATGAAAAGATTAGCTGCTATTATTGTTTTATTTGTCTCTTTGATAAGCCAAGTTTCTACTATTCATGCAAAGCAGTCTGGAGACTTAAAGACCAGCGAACAGACAAAGGCCTGTATCGGCTGCCATAGCATGGTTACATCAGGCATTGTAAAGGATTGGGAGAGCAGCGCCCATGCAAAGATTACACCTGCCGACGCAAGAAAGAAACCTGAGATAAAGAGGCTAATATCCTCAGACAACATACCTGCAAACCTTTCCTCTGTGGCTGTGGGGTGTTATGAGTGCCACGGGCTAAATAAGCAAGACCATAAAGATAACTTTGAGCACAACGGCTTTAAGATAAATGTAGTGGTATCCCCAAAGGACTGCGGAGTATGCCATAGTGTTGAGGCAAAGGAATACTCAAACAGCAAAAAGGCCCATGCAGTGAAAAATCTCTTAGACAACCCAGTATATCATCAACTCCTTGATGCCTCTTTAAGTCAGATGGACTATAAGGCTGGGCAAATAAAAACACACAAGCCCTCAGAAAAGACAAAGCACGAGACCTGTCTCGGCTGTCATGGTACAAGGGTAGAGGTAAAGGGTCTTAAAACCGTCAACTCCCAAATGGGCGAGATGAAGGTGCCTAACCTCACAAATTGGCCAAATGTTGCAGTGGGCAGGGAAAACCCTGACGGTTCTATTGGCTCTTGTTCAGCCTGCCATCCTCGTCACTCCTTTTCTATGGAGATTGCCCGTAAGCCCTATACCTGCGCCCAGTGCCACCTTGACCCTGATGTGCCTGCTTGGAATGTCTATAAAGAGAGCAAGCATGGAAATATTTACTTATCTAAGTGGCATGAGTGGGATTTTAAGCCTGCCGATTGGACGATAGGCAGAGACTTTAAGGCCCCGACCTGTGCAACCTGTCATAACAGTCAGGTGATTTCTGGGGACGGTCAAGTGGTGGCAAAGAGGACCCACGACTTTGGATCAAGGTTATGGCTAAGGCTCTTTGGGTTGATATACAGCCATCCACAGCCTGTATCTGGCAATACGACCCTCATTAAAAACAAAGAGGGGCTGCCGCTGCCCACATCACTTACAGGTGAAATAGCGCCGAAGGGGCTAATCTCTCAGGAAGAGCAGAAAAAGAGGCTTCAAGGTATGAAGCAGCTCTGCCTTAACTGCCATAGCACAAAGTGGGTAGATGGTCACTTTGAAAAGATGGACAACACCATAAAGGAGACCGACAAGATGACCTTGACTGCCACCCAGTTAATGCTTGATGTATGGAAGTCAAAGGTTGAAGACCAGTCAAACCTCTTTGACGAAACTATTGAGAGGATGTGGGTAAGACAGTGGCTGTTTTACGCCAACTCTATCAGATACTCCTCAGCCATGACAGGTGCCCCTGATTATGCAGCCTTTAAAAACGGCTGGTGGAGCCTGTCAGAGACCATGAATCAGATGAGAGACTGGTACAAACTAAAAACAAAGACAGGCAAACGATGAATGAATAAAACTTGTTTTGACAACTATAAATCTTCTGTCTTTGTATGTTTGCAATGCCTGCAACTTCTTGAGATGGACCCAAGTCCAATTTTCTTACGGCTCAGCGCTTGCATGACATCAAGACTCAGTAAATATATGATAGGAGATTAAAAATGAGGATACATTACTCTCATCAGGCCAATGCCCTATATATCGGGCTGAAAGAAACCGATATAGCCAACACCGACGAGATTACCGAAGACATTCTTATGGACTATGATAAAGACGGTAATGTAGTGGGCATTGAGGTTCTTTCAGCCTCTGAGAAGGCTGACACCAAGCAGCTCATCATCCAGGCATTTGATAAGGTAATGGTAGAGCAACCTGTAACTTCTTGATGCCTTATAGACTGTGGTAAAAATATAGCAAATCGTGTTTAGAATCCTGTGAAGACCAACAACAATCAGAAAAGCCTGTTTCCGTATGATAAAATTTGGTCTCTTGCGAGGTGAGTAGTGATATCATTCCGAACGCATGTGAGGAATCTTATTCCATATAAATGTAGTGTAAGATTCCTCGCTTTGCTCGGAATGACAACGCAGCTTTGCTTCTTGAGAATAGCATTTGGTAGGCTTGCTCAATTGGGGTCTAATTGTGGGGACCCAATATAAAATCAAAAAGGCAGGGAAGAGATGAAGATAATAGCTTTTAATGGAAGCCCAAGGAGAGAAGGCAATACAGAACTCTTGCTCAATGAGACACTCAGGGCAATTGACGGCAAGGGGCACGAGATAACAAGGTTTGAACTCAATAAGCTAAAGATAATGCCCTGTCAGGACTGCGGGGGCTGCGAAAAGACAGGGCGGTGCATCATTGATGACGACATGACCCCAATCTATGAGGCTATAAGGACTGCAGACAGGGTCATACTCGCATCGCCAATCTTCTTTTTTGCCTTAAGTGCACAGGCAAAGGTGATGATTGACCGCTGTCAGGCCTTTTGGTGTGAGAAGTATCTGTTAAAGAGGACCATTGAGGCTGGACCCTTTGGTAGAAAGGGTCTGTTATTGATGGTGGGGGGCATGAAGATACAGATGGGTGTGCAGTGTGGAGAGGCAACGGCAAAGGCCTTCTTTAGGACTGTCAGCGTGCAGGAGCACGAGACCTTGAGCTTCCTTGAGGTTGATCAAAAGGGCGCCATCTTGAGCCATCCCACTGCCCTAAGGGAGGCCTATGAGGCAGGTTTGAGGGCAGTTACCGTTGATACAGGCCTATAAAAACCGTCTCACTCTACTGGGACCTCCATTCCTGAGTTTGTCAGTTTGTCCGGAAAATTCTTTTTAAAACACCCCTAACTGCTTGATATTATTAGATGTGATTTTTTTCTTTCCAATTATTTTGAGAGCAAGGATGAGGATTTATTGAGGAGGTTTGGATTTAGCAAAGATGGCAAGGTCAATGATGTGCAGATAGTGTTGGGACTGCTTGTGGATAAGGAAGGGCGTCCTGTTGGGTATGACATATTTGCAGGCAATACCTTTGACGGCAAGACGCTTGAGCCATTTTTATTGAGGCTAAAGGAGCGTTTTTCAATACAAAGGATAATAATCCCAAAATTGTCATTAGGCAAAGAATTCTAATGACCGCCGTTAGAAAATATTCAATATAAGTCATTGAAAGTAATAAACTAAAAGGACAGCGCCTTGCCCAATATTGAGCAAAAAATAACAGTAAGGGAAACTTACATGATAAAAGGGCTTGAACTTAGTTTTAGCGACAAAGGAGTCACCCCTTGTGATGGGATGACATTGATGTGGAGGATGTTGCAGAAGATAGGTTTTAATGATGCGGTAAGGTGAGTTGAGTTACCTGAGTATTTAGTATGGAAGATTTACAGTATGAGAGCAGATGCTGAAAATAGGATAGAAGAAGGCAATGGTTTAAGGGGTTATGGGATAAGTCCGTCTCTTTTACCTTGTCTGCACATTTCCCTTTAAAACTCTAATGACAATTCTGGGATAAATAAAGCCAGAGACCTTGCTGGTGAAAGTTACGATATCACCCTAACAGGTGCCGCGCCTGTATGGCTATATCTCAAAATAGCCCATGCCTTGCATGGCATGGCGCGGAAATTAATATACCGTTCACCAGTTACAGGTGATGTGGTGATTTTTGACCATTCACCTGATTGGGCTATAATAAATCATGCCGGATCGTCAGCTTACCGATGAACAGAAAAGTATCCTCAGGCAGTGCCTCTGGGACCTGACACTCACGCCAGAGGAGTTTCTTGCCATTATTGAGGGCAGGCTTGTGAAGAAATGGCCTGATAGGGCCTTTTGCGTCTCAAGACTGCTTGAGAGTGTGAACTGGTTTAAGCTTGTAAATGTAATATCACCTGAACTCCTCTGTTCATTATGGGATGATGCTGTAAAAAGGAAGGTAAGATTTAGAGAAATAAAAGAGGGCATGGATTATGTCTGTAGAGTTTTACGAAAAGATATTGTATCCCCTTCAGGATAGGGCAGTAGAGGCATTTAGAGGCTCTCCGTTTTATCTTACTGGTGGTACGGCCCTTTCAAGGGTGTATTACAAGCACAGGTGCTCCGATGATTTGGATTATTTTGTAAATTACCTGAGCGACTTTGAAAAATTGGCTGAATTGCAGGTAGAGAAATTATCAAAGCTCTTTCATGATGTGGAGCTTGAATACAAAGGGGAATATTTTTATCGCATCTTTGTATCTGAAAGGAGACTTAAAATAGAGCTTGTTAATGATGTGCCAGCACATATTGGCAATATAATTGAGCATCCTCATTTTGGACTTATAGATTCAAAGGAGAACATCCTTGCCAACAAAATTACAGCAGTAATTGACCGAGCCATGCCAAAGGATATTGTGGATATGTATTTTCTTACCAAAGATGGTGTTAGTTTCAGAAAGGCCTTAATTGACGCCCACAGCAAGGCAGCAGGTATAGTGCCCATATATGTAGCAAAGATACTTGCCGAGTTTGATTATAGCCTTCTTGATACTGAGATAAAATGGATTAGGCCTATTTCGTCAGAGGAGATAAGGACCTTTATGACCGAGATTTCAATGTCAATCGTAAGAGGGACTGTAAAATAGTTGCAGATAGCCTATCAAAAATACACCTTAACCATTAAGGCAACTTGTTAATTTTCTGAATAAAACCATGACTACTCAAGGCATTATAAAAGCAGTTTTTCTGTTTCGGGTAACACAAATTTTCTCTTTCTACAACGGATGTTCCCCTCTTAAAAATCCAGAAACACAATAAAGACAGCAAGTTAGTCATTACATGACAAAAATGTAGCCACTAATAAATAGTTAATGTGCTTGACATTCCTGTCATTATGTGTTAATATAT
>Ga0308419_1001435_pt1 | contig 15847 bp, 15 predicted proteins | sample HotsprSampleMS50_FD_203674 | JGI IMG/M metagenome (GOLD analysis project Ga0308419, IMG submission 203674) | Hot spring phototrophic mat microbial communities from Mushroom Spring, Yellowstone National Park, Wyoming, United States - 20090730_MS50 ... | reverse complement strand
CCATTTTGTAAGAAGTAAAAAGTAAAATTGCACCAAAGATATAGATTACAAAATCAAACTTTTCGATAAGAGCAACACCTGTAAGAATAAAAATGATTCTAAAAAAAGTTGCGCCTAGAATTCCCCACTTTAAAATATGGGGTTGGTCTCTATCTTCAATACCCATTACAGTAAAGATCATAAATAAAAACAAATAAATTATCTACTGACAAAGATTTTTCCATCAAATATGCTGCTAGAAATTCCATTGCTTTAATATGACCGTCGGAAAATTTAAAATAAATAGAAATATTATACAAAAGAGCTATTCCAATTCAAATAGCGCTCCAAATAAGAGCATGCTTTAATCCCATTTTTGTTTTGCTGTGATCTGTATACCATAGATCGATTGCTAACATCATAGAAATTACAACGATAAAAATAATCCAATACAAAAGCTGTGTAGTCATTTTCACAATTTAATAAACACAATCATTTTGACAATTTAAATTTAGAATTATAAAAAGTTAAAAATATATATAAAAATTTTTAACTTTATTTAAAATCAATGATTTGTATCATTACTGGGCGTTTCTAAAAATATTTGAATACCTAAAAGATCAAAAGCTACTCTGTTTACGAATCATCATACTTCTACTAAAATATAAAAATGATTTGATTCGAACTACGTTGAAAAAAATTTGTCATTAAGAGTAGAATTACATTAATTGATGAATAAAATGGAAATACAAATCTCTCCAATCGAAAATGCCATAGAAGATTTAAAAAAAGGAAAGATGATCATCTTGGTGGACTCCGAAGACCGCGAAAATGAAGGGGATCTCGTAATTGCTGCGGAATTTGCTACACCAGAAGCCATCAATTTTATGGCTACCTATGGTAAAGGATTGATTTGTGTACCAATGGAAAGCGATCGTATTAAAGAATTACAACTAGAACCAATGGTAAAAGATAATACAGAAAAATATCGTACAGCTTTTACTGTTTCTGTCGATGCATCTTCAAAACACGGTGTAACTACCGGAATTTCTGCTTATGATAGAGCAAAAACAGTTCAAGTCCTAATAGATCCCAATACAACATCCGAAGATTTAGTTAAACCAGGACATATATTTCCTTTACAAGCAGTTCCTGGTGGTGTAATTCGAAGGGCAGGACATACCGAAGCATCCGTAGATTTGTGTAAATTAGCAGGATTAAAACCAGCTGCGGTAATTTGCGAAATTATGAACGATGATGGTACAATGGCTCGTCTACCTCAGTTGATGGAGTTTGCAAAAAAACATCGACTAAACATCTATACAATAGAAGATTTGATTCGTTATCGTTTAAAAACAGATTCTTTAATCAAATTAGAGTCTGATTCTCGATTACCTACGGAATATGGTGAATTTCATATATATGCATATTCCACTACCATCGATGATAAAATCCACATTGCATTAGTTATGGGGGATGTTCGCGGAAAAGAGAATGTATTAGTTAGAGTCCATAGTGAATGTTTAACAGGAGATATTTTTCATTCTCTAAGATGTGATTGCGGAAAACAACTCGATACAGCTTTAAAACTCATCGCTCGCGAAGGAAGAGGTGTTCTTTTATATATGCGTCAAGAGGGTAGAGGTATTGGAATTGTGAATAAGATAAAGGCATATAGATTACAAGACGAAGGTTATGACACAGTAGAAGCTAACGAAAAGTTAGGTTTTCCTCCGGATCTTCGTGATTATGGAATAGGTGCACAAATTCTTCGAAGTTTAGGATTATCAACCATTCGAATTATGACCAACAATCCGAAAAAAATCGTTGGATTAGAAGGCTATGGATTAAAAATCGTAGAACGCGTCCCATTACTAATCGAACCAGAAGAAGAAAACAAGTTTTACTTAGAAACCAAGAAAAATAAATTAGGTCATTTGTTAGATTTATAGAATTTTATGATTCAATTCAAAGATTATCAAGAACAAATTCAGGGCGGTATTGCAGTAATTGATTTTGGTGGGCAATATGCACATCTTATTGCATCGAAAATTCGCCGATTAGGAGCATATAGCGAAATTTTGCTGCCAGATGAGTTTTTCGAAAAAAATCAAAACCATTTTTTTAAAGGTATAATTCTATCTGGTGGACCTGGTTCTGTTTATGATAGCGATGCTCCCATGATTGATGATAAAATATTGCATCTTGGAATACCTATACTTGGTATATGTTATGGGCATCAATATTTAATGCATAAATTGGGCGGTAACGTAGAAAAAGCTCAAAACCGTGAATATGGAAAAGCAATCTTAAATATACGCGAAAAGTCACTAATCCTCGATGGTTTACAAGAAAAATCTATTGTGTGGATGAGTCATGGGGATGAGGTAATCAAAATTCCAGAGGATTTTAAATGCATTGCTTCCACAGAAGATTGTAAATACGCTGTTGTAGAGAACCCAGAAAAAAGAATTTTTGGACTTCAATTTCATCCAGAGGTTGCACATACACAAGAAGGTTTAAAAATTTTAAAAAATTTTATAAAAATATGTAACTTAGAACAAAGTTGGAATCTAGAAGTTTACTTAAAATATTTAATGAATTATTTAAAAAAATCCTTAGAAAATAAAAAAGTATTTTTTCTTGTTTCGGGTGGTGTGGACTCAACAGTTGCATTTGCTTTGTTAGGAAAAATCTTAGATAAAGAACATCTTTATGGAATGTTGGTAGATACAGGATTCTTACGCTATCAAGAATCACAAAAGATCAAAACCATGCTTTCTAAGGTTGGAATCGATATACACATCGAAGATGCAAAAGATTTGTATTATGATCGATTAAAAAATGTATATGAACCCGAAGAAAAACGTAAAATTATTGGCGAACTCTTTATAGAAGTCCAACAAAATGCTGTAAAAAAGTTGAATTTAAACACAAAAGAATGGTTGTTAGGACAAGGAACCATTTATCCCGATACAATTGAATCTGGCTCTACCAAATTTAGTCATACGATTAAAACCCATCATAATCGCGTTCAAATTATACAAGAGTTGTTAGAAAAAGGACTTGTAGTAGAACCATTAAGAGATTTATACAAAGACGAAGTAAGAGAAATTGGAAAGCTTCTCGGTCTTCCTCGCGATTTAGTAGAAAAACATCCCTTCCCAGGACCAGGACTTGCAGTAAGATGTTTGTGCAATCAGCAACAATCTGGAGGAATTCAACCTATAAAAGAATCCTTACCACAAGAATTGCAGAATCAGCTCCATCAACATTCATTAGAAATTTATTTATTGCCAATTAAATCTGTCGGTGTACAAGGTGATAAACGCAGTTATGCCCATCCAGCGGTTCTTGTACCCCAGAAAGATTTCTTTTCGAATTTTCAGTGGGAAATTTACCTAGAACTTGCACGAAAAATTCCCAACTTAATCTATGATGTTAATCGAGTGATTTTATTCATTCCTTTTGATCATAAAAATATATCCCATTTGCAGTTGGAAACCCATCAATACTTAACTCCACAAAGAATTGAAACCTTGCAAATTATCGATAATATTGTTAACAATTTTCTTAACGAAAAAAACATTTATTACGATATTTGGCAATGTCCAGTTGTACTACTGCCGCTAGTTGATAACAGCAAAAAACAAAGCATTGTCCTTCGTTCTATTTGTTCAACCGATGCTATGACAGCTTCTGTATACGAGATGCCCATTACATTATTAAAAGAATTATCAGAAAAAATTTATAATACGAATTTAATCTCTTATCTTTTTTACGACTTAACAACAAAACCCCCAGGGACAATCGAATGGGAATAGTATATCTTTTGACAGATTTTGGAAGTCGCGATCCTTATGTGGGAATTCTAAAAAGTAGGATTAGTATAATAAACCCAAAGTCCAAGATAATTGATTTATCGCATGAACTGATTCCTTATGATATTGAATATGCTTCTTGGTTTTTGTATTATTGCTACAAAAATTTAGAAAATCCTTTTATTATTTGTATGGTAGTGGATCCAGGTGTAGGTACAGAAAGAAAACCGCTTATTGTTAAAATCCAAAAATCTTTTTTGATCTTACCGGATAATGGGTTAGTTTCTGTTCTAATTCGTGATCCTAAATTCAAAGCAAAAATCGAATATTATGAAATTTTGCCTATAAAACTCAAAGAAATCTATTTAGATCAACTAAAAAATTATCGGTTAGAATACAATATAAGTAGCACATTTCATGGAAGAGATATTTTTGCACCTGCTACTGGTTTAATTTCTAAAAATCCTTTTCTATTAAAAAAATTTACGAATAAAATTAAATATATTCACTTAAACGAAAATGTTCCTGTACCAGAATACGTAGATTTCAATCATTCCAAACAGTTTAAAGGAAAAATTGTGTATTATGATCATTTCGGAAATCTATTTACAAATTTATATTTCAATACATTCGATGTAAACCAAAGTAAAAAGATTCGTTTAAAAATCTTCGAAGGAGAGCGAATGATTCTAGAAATCAACAGTTTATCTAAAACCTTTGGGCATAAAGTAAGCAATGATTTTTTGTTTTATGTGGGATCATTCGGGTTTATCGAAATAGCAAAAAATCAACATAGTGCATTCTTAGAATGGAACGATTGGGAAAGAATCAAAAGGTTTGATGTATTGTTAGAATATCTTGGATGAAGTTTCAATTACATAAACTTTGGAGTTGTTTATCCCATCGATTAACCAATTTTGATCATCCTAGAAACGAAGTATATTATATTTTAAAACTTTTTTTTTCTCTAAGCGATAAAGATTTTCTTATAAACCCCGTAATTAAAATCGATTTAATCCAATGGAATCGTTTGATCCAAATTCTCCAAAAAAGAAATCAACATGTTCCCATAGCTTATTTATTTTCCCGAAAAGAATTTTATTCTCTATATTTTTATGTAGATGGATCTGTTTTAATACCAAGACCAGAAACAGAACTTCTGGTAGAAATATTTTTAAAAGAAATCCAAAATAAAAAAGAATTATTTTGTTTAGATGTTGGAACAGGTTCAGGATGCATTCCCATAAGTATTCTGAACCATACAGAGAATATTCATTATTTTTTGGGAATTGATATTTCCGAAGATGCAATCGAAATTGCAAACTTCAATAAAAAACAATTGTTAAGTCTGGATAAACAAAAAATTCTAGAATTTCAAAAGATAGATTTTCTAAATGAAATTTATAAAATAAATTATAAATTCGATTTTATCATTAGCAATCCTCCTTATGTATTACCAAACGAATATTTGAACTTAGAAAAAGATTTATATTATGAACCTAAGATTGCATTATTGGTAGAAAATCCCTATCAATTCTACGAGCAGTTTTTTAATCATTGCTATAAATTACTGAATAAAAATGGTTTTGTATTATTAGAAAGTTCACCAACGCTTTTGCCAATACAAATAGAAATTTTAAATCAAATGAATTTCGAATTTTATCGAATAGAAAAAGATTACCAAGCATTGGATCGCTTTCTTATAATAAAAAAATAAACGCTCTCGTAAGAGAACGTTAAAAAATATTATAAATTTATTTTTGGAATTTCTAACGCTTTCTGAACTGCATAAGGAAGCACAAATGCAGCTTTATGCATTTCTTTTGTATAGTATTGTAAATTCCAATTTTCGATGTTTTCTTCTCGAATTCTTTGATCTAAGTTTTCGAATGGACTAAATCGTTTAGAAAAAAAAGTAAAACCAATAAATCCGCCAGGATATGTGGGAACTAATGTATTATAATAATATTGAATGGGAAAATATTTTTTTCCGTGTTGAATCAATTCTTTAATGATATCTGTAAACATCAACATATGTTCTGCTTGATTTACTAATATACCATTTTCTTTTAAGGATTGATAACAATATTTGATAAATTCTTCTTTAAACAATACTTCTGCAGGTCCAACGGGATCGCTAGAATCTACAATGATAACATCGTATTCATTTTTATGATCTTTTACCCATTGAAAGCCATCTTTAAATACTAAGCTTACTTTGGGATTGTTCAATTCGCAAGACATTGTAGGTAAATATTTTTTAGAGACTTCTACAACCCTTTCGTCAATTTCGCACATTACAACATGCTTAACAGTTTTATGTTTTACAATTTCTCTAACAGTTCCACCATCACCACCACCGATTACTAATACTTTTTCTGGGTGATTGTGAGCAAACAAAGGAACATGAGCAATCATTTCGTGATAGCCTAATTCATCTTTTTCTGTGCACATGATAACATCATCTAGTGTTAACATTCTTCCAAATCCCGTAGTTTCGTATATACTAATAGATTGAAAGGGACTTTTTTCTTCGTAGAGTTTCGACTTAATACTAACTTGAGTTTTAATATGTTGAGCTAAATTAAGTTTTTCTACAAACCATTCTGTCATATTAATTGCTCCTTTTTTAGGTTTAAAATGTATAAAAAAATGAAGCGACAATACAAGTAAAGACAAAACTTTGTCCTTATGGAAAGGCCTTTTAAGATTCTTGGAATTCAGCAAATTGCAATTGGTGGTTTAGACAAAGAAAAATTAAAAAAATTTTGGGTTGACTTATTAGGTCTGTCGATAGTGGGAACTTTTAAAAGCGAAAGAGAAAACGTAGACGAAGATATCCTTAAATTAGGAAAAGATCCTTATGCAGTAGAAGTAGATATTATGCAACCGTTAGATCCAGAAAAAAGTCCTAAGGTTCATGTTCCTCCTTTAAACCATATTGGTCTATGGGTGGATAATATCGAAGTTGCAGTGGAATGGTTAACCAAACAAGGGGTTCGTTTTGCACCAGGTGGTATTCGAGTAGGAGCAAGTGGACATAAAGTAGCATTCATTCATCCAAAATCTAACGAAGAATTTCCTTTTTCTGGCGAAGGCGTGTTGATTGAATTAGTTCAAGCATCAGAAGACGTTATTAATGCATTAAAATAAGGTTAATGTTATGGTAAGAATCAAACCATTTCGCGCATACGTACCAAACAAACAATATGTAGACGAAATCATTTGTCCACCTTATGATGTAATCGATACAGAAGAATCAAGACAAATTGCGCAAAAAAAAGGAGAACGTTCGTTTATTCATATTATCCGTTCCGAAGTTGATTTTCCCGAGAATGTAGATCCTTATTCAGATGCTATTTATCAAAAAGCAAAAGAAAATTTATTAAATTTTATAAAAAAAGGATATTTTCTTCAAGAAAATCAAGAGGTTTTTTTTATCTATCAACAACAATGGAAAAATCATATACAATCGGGAATTGTAGGGTTAACTCATATCGAAGATTATATTAACAATAAGATCAAAAAGCATGAATTTACGCGACCAGAAAAAGAAGAAGATAGGTTTAGACATATAGATATTACTGGTTTTAATTGCGAACCTGTTTTTTTTGCCTTTAAGTCTCAAGAATCCAAAGAACTAGAAGATTTTATCAATCGTTTTGTAATGGATAATCAAAATTTATTGTACGATGTAGAGGACGAAAATCAAATTGTCCATAGAATTTTTAGAATTTCTAAAAAAGAAGAGATAGATTTTATTATAAAACATTTTTCTCATTTGCCTTCTATTTATATTGCAGATGGACATCATCGGACAGCATCGACAGTTCGAGCAGGTTTAAAAAGAAAAGAACAAGATAAAAACTATCATCCCGAAAAACCTTACAATTATTTTCTAAGTGTTACATTTCCATCCCAACAACTCAAAATCTTACCTTATAATCGCGTAGTAAAAGATTTAAATTCTTATAATTCCGAACAATTTATAGAAAAAATCAAAGAAAAATTTCTTGTAAACAAAGGAAAATCCAATCTTAGTGTACATGAATTTCATCTTTATTTAGAGGGAGAATGGTATCATTTAAAACTAAAAGAGCCTTATTTAAGAAAAGGAGAAGTAGAGAATTTAGATGTTAGCTATTTGCAAGACTATGTGCTTGATCCCATTTTGGGGATAAAAGATCCTCGCACATCCGAAAGAATTCATTTTGTTGGTGGCATAAAAGGAGAAGAAGAATTAAAAAAATTGGTAGATTCTAGTAAATGGAAGGTTGCTTTTTCTTTATATCCTACACCAATCGATGCTTTATTTAAAGTAGCAGATGCAGGACAAGTTATGCCTCCCAAGTCTACTTGGTTTGAACCCAAATTAAAGTCTGGATTTTTTTTGTATAATATTGATTCAGAATAAAATTTTTTAGAAAATTGATTGTTTTTTGATTCATTCTGATTAAATTGTAAAATTAAGAGGAATTCTTATGCATAATTATATAGAAATCATGGATACCACACTAAGAGATGGGGAACAAACGGATGGTGTTTCTTATTCAAAATTCGAAAAATTACAAATTGCAAAATTCTTATTGGACAGATTAAAAGTAGACCGGATCGAAATTGCTAGTGCAAGGGTATCCAAAGGCGAGTTCGAAACCGTAAAGGAAATCTTCGATTGGGCAAATTCTAAAGGATATATAGATCGAGTAGAGATTTTAGGTTTTGTTGATTTTAACGCAAGTGTTGATTGGATAGAGAGTGCAGGTGGTAGGGTAATCAACCTTTTAACAAAGGGCTCTAAAAAACATTGTGAATATCAGCTAGGAAAAACCTTATCGGAACACATTAAAGATATAGAAAAAACCATTCAATATGCAAAAGACAGAAATTTTATCGTCCATGTTTATTTAGAAGATTGGTCCGGTGGATTTTTATATTCACGTGATTATGTAAAAGAAATGTTAACTCACTTAGTTCAGATGCCCATAGATAGATTTATGTTCCCCGATACCTTAGGTATTCTGGAACCTGACGAAGTAAAAGCAGGAATTAGTTGGGCATTGGATTTATTTCCAAATTTAGAAATAGATTTCCACGGACATAATGATTATGATTTAGCAACAGCCAACTGTTTAGCTGCTGTTAAGGCAGGTGCTAAGGGTGTTCATGTGGCTGTCAATGGTATGGGAGAAAGAGCAGGGAATGCTCCCTTAGAAGCGGTAGTTACAGCTTTACACGATAAATTAAAAGTTCAAACCAGTATTAACGAAAAAGCGATTACAGATGCTTCTCGATTAGTTGAAACATTCAGTAGAAAGCGGGTTGCAGCAAACCATCCAATTGTAGGTCAAGATGTATATACACAAACAGCTGGTATCCATGCAGATGGGGATAAAAAGCATAATTTATACGCAAATCCCATCCTACCTGAACGTTTTGGAAGACAACGTTATTATTCTTTGGGAAAATTGGCAGGTAAAGCATCGATTTCTAACAACTTAAAAGCTTTAGGTATTGAACTTCCACCAGACAAAGAACAAATTCTTTTGGAAAGAATTAAAGAGCTAGGCGAAAAAAAATCAACTGTTACAATTGATGATTTACCATTCTTAATAGAAGATCTCTTCGGTGGAATTCAAGTCATCTATATTCGCGTTAAAGAGGTAGAAATTATCACCAAATTGAATACAAACCCAATTGCTCGATTAACATTGACCTATGTAGAAGATGACTATACAGAAGAAGCAACTGGAGATGGTGGATACGATGCCTTTATGAATGCATTAAGAAAAATTGCAGAGAAAAACAAGATGCATATAGCAGAATTAGTAGATTACGAAGTTCGTATACCACCTGGCGGAAAAACCGATGCATTAGTAGAAACAATTATCACTTGGAAAAGTCCCTTCGACGGTACTATTTTTCGAACAGTTGGTGTAGATAGTGATCAGATATTGGCTGCTGTAAAAGCAACAGAAAAAATGCTCAATCGCTTATATTTAATTTTTATGAATAAAAGCGTAGATGATTCCACAATGCCTCCTCAATTATCGAATTCCAACGTCAAAAAGTAACAAAATTTTATAAATTTTTGTAGTCGAAAATTAATTCGATATTTAATTGAATATTGAATTAATTTCAGGAGGAAATTTATGAAGATAGCAACATTGATTGTAAGAATTTTATTAGGGTTGATTTTTTTTTGTTATGGGTTTGAATGGATTTTTTCATTTTATTCCCCAACCACCAATGGGAGAAGAAGCAGCAAAGTTTATGATGGGACTTGCAAGTTCAGGATATTTTTTTCCTTTTTTAAAGACATTTGAAACAATTAGTGGAGCTTTACTTTTAGCGGGTATTTATGTTCCATTGGCATTGGTAATTTTGTCGCCAATTGTTATCAATATATTTTTATTTCATCTTTTTTTGGATCCAAATGGTCTTCCCATAGCAATTGTTTTAGTTCTATTGATGATCTTTTTAGGATATACTTATAGAGAGTATTTTAAAAGTTTATTTACACTTAAAGCAGAAATAAAATAATTTTAAATAAATAAATGATGGACATTAGTCCATCATTTATAAAAATTGGTTTAATATGCCAACTAAATATCCTGGAACAGAAGAAGAAAAATTAATCCTAAATGCTTATATCGCTTTTTTAAGAGCTTATAATTCCGTTCTAGAAAGACTTTCGGATTTATTAACAAAAGAACGGTTAACGTTTAGTCAATTTGGAGTATTAGAAGCTCTTTATTTTTTAGGTCCAATGAATCAAAAAACAGTTTCTAAAAAGATCTTAAAATCTGCCTCGAACATCTGTACAGTTTTAGAAAATTTAGAAAAAAGAGGATTGATTAGGCGAGAAACAAACAAAAAAGACAGAAGAAATACATTAGTTTATTTAACACCGGAAGGAGAAAAGCTTATAAAAGAACTGTTTCCCATCCATTTAGAAGACATTAAAAAAGAATTTTCTGTTTTTAACAAAAAAGAAGTGGAAACATTCTATAAATTATGTAAAAAATTAGGTTTAAGAGGATTGGAATAATTATAAAAAAATTTTATAAAAAAAATATTCTATTGATTTAACTTTTTCTTTTTGGGTATAGGAATCTCGATAGTAAAAATTGTATTCTTCATCGCGGAACGATATTGAATCAATTTTGTATAAATGATTTCTACATCAAAAGGTTCATAACCCGATTTTAGGAATAATACAATACTTCTTAAGCCAGCTCCGAATCCTCCGCCAGCAGTATCTGCTTCTTTTTGGTATAAGGATAAGGCAGTTTCGAAAGGATTTTTGTTCGCATTTATTAAATCTTCTTTGATTTTATTTAAATTATATTCAACACGTTGTTTGTCTATAACTGTGATGGGAGAATTATTGATAACATTCACTAAAAAAAAATTCAATTCATTTTTAGGAATAATTCTTAAAGTAACCGTAATTTTTTTATTAAATTTTTCTGATAGAGCAAAAGAATTCGTTTTATATTTTTCTATTAAATTTAGAATTGATGCAGTTAAATCGATGTTATCTAAATTATATTTTTTTAATAAATCAGATTGATTATTTTCTATTGCATATTCTATGTCTTCTTTTACATCTTCTGGATTTAGTTCTGGGGAATCTTTCATAATTCTTTGGAATAATGCATTTTCTAATATTGCCCAACGATTGTTGGCTTTATTTGCGTTGTTGATCAATTCTCCAATAGACCAAAAGACTGCTTCTGCTAAAAGATAATAATCCATATCATCCGGATTATTTGGATTAGAAAATATATAGAATACAATTTCTCTTAAATGTTTTTCGCCGTCTGGAATATAATTTTTATCGACAGAAAAAACTAAATCCTGTTTTTGCATTTTTTCGATTTCTGTTTTTAAATCCATTTAAATTATAAACAATTTATGAATGTTATTAAATCAACATATTTTTGACGTAATTTCATTTTTAAAAAAAATGTATCTATGTTCAAACAAAAAAAGAATCTTTTTGTTCTCGTTTTTATTATTATGATTGATTTTATTGGTTTTACTCTGATCTTCCCTCTTGTACCAGATTTATTGTTATATTATTTAAATCATCCTATCTATAAAAGTGATGAAGTAATCATCCATTTCTTTCTTTTAATCGATAGAACTTTTAAACAATTGATTCCTTTTAGTAATAATTTAAATGGAGATGTTGTATTGATTGTAGGTGGTATTATTAGTTCCATCTTTTCTGTTTTACAATTTATTTTTTCTCCTTATTGGGGGAAACTTTCTGATTTATATGGACGAAAAAAGATCTTAATCTATACAAATATTGGGTTAGGTCTTTCTTATCTATTTTGGTTATTTTCAAAAAGTTTTTCGATGTTTTTGATATCGCGAATCATTGGTGGAATCATGTCGGGAAATTTAGGGGTAGCTTCTGCTGCAATGGCAGATAAGTCGAACAAAGAAAATCGAACTGCGTATATGGGGCTTGTCGGAATGGCTTTTGGTTTAGGGTTTGTAATAGGTCCTGTTTTTGGTGGTCTATTATATTATATTGGTAATGAATATTTGCGCGATTTGCTACAAAATAGTTTTTTTCATCCTTTTTCGATTTGTGCTTTGGGGTCTTTTTCTTTATCTCTTATAAGTATTTTATTCAATTTTTTCTTTTTAGAAGAAACGCATCAACCATCGCAAAAAACAACCAGAGAAAGAATTTCGATTATGCAAATCAATCAGTTAAATATTCCTGTTAAATTAGGAATATTGCTAAATTTAGTCTATATGTTAATATTTACTTCGTATGAATTTACATTTACATTTTTTTATAAATTTACTTTTAATTTAACACCAAAAGAGATTGGTTTTGTTTTTTTGTATTTAGGTTTATTGATAGCAATAGGTCAAGGTTCTTTATCGCGAATGTTATCTGGTAAAATATCCGAAAAAAGAATGATGCAATTAGGAATCGTCAGCATTTCTACAACATTTTTACTGCAACCTATTTTAAAGCAAAACATCTTTTTTTCTTTGTTAACGCTTATACCATTAGCATTGGGAAATTCTTTGTTCCAACCAGCTGTTAATGGCTATACGAGTTTACACTCTAAAAAAGAAGAGCAAGGTTATGTATTGGGGTTAATGCGTTCTTTAGGTTCTTTATCGCGAGCGATTGGCCCATTTGTAGGAGGAAGTTTATATTGGATGTTTGGAATTCAAATTTCTTATTTGATTTTTATTTTTATATTATTGATTGCTCTTTATTTAACTTTTAGGTTGTAATGATAATTTTTGATTTTCAAACTTTGAACTTTTATTTTTTTGATCGTTGATGGAATCCATTGCAAGAATGTTTTTAATTTTAGGATTAATTTTTTTTGTATTGGGTGGATTATTTTATTTACTTTCTTCTCATCAGTTTCCATTTTTAAAATTTTTGGGTAAGCTGCCTGGAGACATCTATATTGAAAAAGAAAATTTTAGGTTTTATTTTCCTATTACAACGTCTATTTTATTGAGTATTTTACTGTCTATACTCTTGTATTTTATCAGTAGAATTCGTTAATTTTTGGATTGTATTATTTGTTCAAAGTTCGTTAGGGGTTGAAAGATACTTCTTCTTTTTTCTTCTTTGTTTCGCTCTTTTTCTTCGAATTCTTTTAGTATTTCTTCTCTAAAATATCTTTGCGAAGAAAAGCGTGGTTCATTCTTTTTAGGAGTTAAACGTATATATTTTCCATCTGGTAATAATAGTCTTGCATTATGATTATCACGAAATATAACATCTAATATATGAATGATTTTATTTTTTAAATCTGGATCTTCTATGGGAAATAATATTTCTACGCGACGATTAAGGTTCCTGGGCATTAAATCTGCGGAAGATAAAAAAATCTTAGGATTGCCGTTGTTTTCGAAGTAATAAATTCTACTATGTTCTAAAAATCTTCCAACGATAGAAATTACTCGGATATTTTCGCTAATTCCAGGTAGATTTGGTTTTAGACAACATATACCACGCACATTCAAATCGATCTTCACACCAGCCATAGAAGCTTTGTAGAGAAGTAGAATCATATCTGCATCTACGAGTGAATTAATCTTAATTTTTATAGAAGCTGGTTTTCCTGCTTGTGCATTCGCGATCTCTTTTTCTATAAGTTTCGTTAATGTTTGACGTAAATCAATTGGAGCAACAGAAATCTTAGAAAATTTAGGAATGCTTGCATATCCTGTTAATGCATGGAAAAGATTGGATACATCATTGTTGATTTCTGGATCCGCAGTTAAAATAGCTAAATCTGTATAAATCTTTGCAGTATTAGGATTATAATTTCCCGTAGAAAGATGGACATAAGAGCGAACACCGTCTTTCTCTCTACGGATAACTTGTAAAACTTTCGCGTGTATTTTAAGTCCCACAAGACCATAAACAACGTGAATTCCGTGCTTTTCCATTTCTCTTGCCCATACAATGTTTCGCTCTTCGTCAAAACGTGCTTTTAATTCTACAAGTGCTGTAACTTGCTTTCCTCTTTCAGCTGCTTCTATAAGTAATTTGACAATTGGACTATCACCACTGGTTCTGTATAGGGTTTGTTTTATGGCTAAAACATCTTTGTCTGTTGCTGCTGCTTGTAAAAAATCGATTACAGGTTGAAAGGAATCATAAGGATGGTGTAATAAAATGTCTTTTTGTTTTATCAATTCAAAAATATCACTTAGGTTTTCTAGTGTGATTGTATTTCTTGGTATAAATGGAACATCGCGAAGATCTGGACGGTCTTGAATTTTTTCGTAGATTTCCATAAGGTTGAATAAGTTTAACATACCATTTTTTTCGTAAGTTTCTTCTTCTTTAAGGTCTAGTTGCTTGCGAAGAAAATCTTTTAAATCATTGGGCATTCCTTTTCTATAGCTTAGACGAACTGCTTCGCCCCATTTTCTATTTTTTAGTTCTTCTTCTATCGTAGAAAGCAGGTTTTCTGAGCTAACTTCCTCGATAGAAAGTTCAGAATTTCTGTTAATTGTAAAACCATGAATACTGATGATTTCGTTGTTTCCAAAAAGTTCTTTTATGTGTAGTTTGATGATTTCTTCTAATGTTATAAATCTTCGAATTGTTAAAGAAAATTTATTTTTTGGTGGTAATTCGATAAATCTTGGTAAAACATCCGAGGGAACTTCTACAATTGCATAAGAAATTTTGTTTGGGTTTCTTTCTAATCTTAGTTTAATAGCTAAGTTTAATTTACCGTTTAAAATTCTTGGGAAAGGATGCGATGGATCAATTGCCAAAGGCGTTAGTATTTTGAACAATTCCTTTTTAAAAAAATCCTTGATAAATTTTTTATCTTTATTGTCTAAGAGCTTTTCTATTTTTTGTGTATCTTGATAGATTTCTATACCCTTGGATTTTAGTTGTTCTAATATTTCGTTTAAAACATTATATTTAGTGATAGTTAATTGATGAACCTTTTTATGTATTTCTTTTAATGTTTCTTCTGCTGTCTTACCATCTAATTGGATTTCGTTAATAGAAGAAGCAACAATTTGTTTTAAACCAGCAACGCGAACCATAAAAAATTCGTTCATGTTATTATCATAAATTGCAATAAATTTAAGTCGTTCTAACAAAGGATTATCTTTCCGTATTGCTTCTTCTAATACGCGATAATTAAATTCTAACCAAGATAATTCTCTGTTAAAGAAAAGATCATAGTTATTTATGCTTAATAAATGGTTGTTTTTGGTAATTTTATTAGCTTTTTTTTTAGGATTATTTGTAGATATTTCGTTCTTTGATTCTATAATTTTATCTTTAGAAAATTCATTGTGTTCCTCAAATTCCTTTTTTAATTCTAGCATAATAATTAGAAATAAGATAGTACATAAATTGATTTTGTCAATTATTATTCACATTAGAAAATTTCTTTTGTATGTTGTTTAAATAAATTAGTTCTCTTTCTCGAAAGTCTTTTATAAAAGGCTTCATATCTTTTATGTTTCTGGATATACGATATCCTTCTTCCATGGTTTCTATTAGGGCATCTGCA
>Ga0308419_1001430_pt1 | contig 15864 bp, 13 predicted proteins | sample HotsprSampleMS50_FD_203674 | JGI IMG/M metagenome (GOLD analysis project Ga0308419, IMG submission 203674) | Hot spring phototrophic mat microbial communities from Mushroom Spring, Yellowstone National Park, Wyoming, United States - 20090730_MS50 ... | reverse complement strand
CCTCCGGCGTGCCCATGGCCACGAGCTCGCCGCCGCCGTCGCCGCCCTCCGGACCGAGGTCCAAGATCCAGTCGGCGGTCTTGATCACATCCAGGTTGTGCTCGATCACGAGCACCGTGTTCCCTTGGTCCACCAGCCGGTGGAGCACCTCGAGCAGCTTCCGGACATCCTCGAAGTGAAGCCCGGTGGTGGGCTCGTCCAGGATGTACAGGGTGCGTCCGGTGGCGCGCTTGCTCAGCTCCGTGGCGAGCTTCACGCGCTGGGCCTCGCCGCCGCTCAGCGTCGTCGCCGGCTGGCCCATCCGGATGTATCCGAGGCCGACGTCCATCAGCGTGGCCAGCTTCCGGTAGATCTTGGGGATCGGCCGGAACAGCTCGCAGGCCTCCTCGATGGTCATGTCGAGCACTTCGGCGATGTTCTTGCCCTTGTAGCGCACCTCGAGGGTCTCGCGGTTGTAGCGCTTGCCCTTGCACACCTCGCACGGCACGTACACGTCGGGCAGGAAGTGCATCTCGATCTTCAGGATGCCGTCGCCCTTGCAGGCCTCGCACCGGCCTCCCTTCACGTTGAAGCTGAACCGCCCGGACTTGTAGCCGCGCATCTTCGCGTCGGGCGTCATCGCGAACAGCTCGCGGATCAGGTCGAAGGCGCCCGTGTAGGTGGCGGGGTTGCTGCGCGGCGTCCGGCCGATGGGCGACTGATCGATGTCGATCACCTTGTCGATCTGCTCCACGCCCTCGATCGAGTCGTGCGGCTCCCACACGCCGCGCGTGCCGTGGAGCTCGTACATCAAGCGGGGATAGAGGGTGTCCTGGATCAGCGTGCTCTTGCCGCTGCCGCTCACGCCGGTCACGCACACGAAGAGGCCCAATGGGATGGCCGCGTCCACCCCCTTGAGGTTGTTCCCTCGCGCGCCGCGCAGAACGATCCACCCGTCCGCCATCCGGGGATCAGTGTACCGGCGCCTGCCGAAGGTCCCTCCCCGTCCGCCGAAGCGCAGCTCGGCAGCAACATCGCGGAGTCATGCAAATCTGTCTCGCATCCATCCTCGTGGACGATCAGGAGAGGGCTCTGCGCTTCTACACGGACACGCTCGGCTTCCACAAAGCCGCGGATGTGAGGGTTGGCGACTACCGCTGGCTCACGGTGAGCTCCGGTGGCGACACCCGAGCTGCTGCTCGAGCCGAACGCGTTCCCACCGGCGCGGGAGTACCAGAAGGCGCTCTACAGCGCCGGGATTCCTGCCACCATTCTGTTCAGCGACGACCTCGAGGCGGAGGTCGCCCAACTCAAGGAGCGGGGCGTGGTCTTCCGGCAGGACAAGACGGACATCGGTCCCGTGTTCGTCGCCACCTTCGAGGACGGCTGCGGGAACCTGGTGCAGATCGCCCAGCCGAAGCGCCAGGCGTGAGGCGCGCCGAGGCCGGGATCCGAGGATCCCGGCCCCGAGGGAAGAACCCGTCGGCTTAGCGGCGCCTGCGGCGCACCGCCACCACGAGGCTCCCCGCGGCCAAGGCCATCGTCGCCGGCTCCGGCACGGGGACCGAGGTGGGGGCGACGAGCACGTTCTCCAGGAACCCCTCGTTCTGGAACTCCGCCAGCAGGTTCCAGTTCCACTGGCTGGCGGTCGTGTCGTAGTAGGAGTGGTACACGCGCCCGCCGAAGAGCGTCTCCACGCCGATCAGCAGATCGCCGGACTGCAGGTTCGGCACGCCCGACAGGTTCGACATCTCGATCATCTGGCTCGCGGAGCCGTTGTACAGCATCGCATAGATCGACAGGTTCGGATTCAGCACCGGGAAAACCCGGAGGCAGTCCAAGGAACCGCCGTTCGTCGGCAGGATGCCGGCGGGGAGGGTGTGCGTGTAGACGTTGAGCGCCGAGTCGATCGAGAAGAACGTGTTGGTGGGGGCGTTCTGACCGATCACGGCCCGGTTCTGGAGGTTGCCGTACCTCGGGTTGCTGCCCAGCACGATCACAGGCTCCGGGCGCGCGAGCTGCAGGCCGTCGCGCAGGACCGCCATCGGGGTGCCCACGCCGGACGAGTTGATCCTCCAAATCTGGCCGGTGCCCTCGTCGGCGTACAGCAGGTCGTGGTTGAACACCCCGACCTCGTCCCGGTGGACGGTGGTGTACTCAAGGCCCGAGGGCAGGCCCGTTGCGAAGGTGGACACGGTGCCTGCCGGCGTGATGGCGTACACGGAGCCTCCTCCGCCACCGGCCACGAACGTCGTGCCGGCCGAGAAGCCGGCCCAGCTCGTCGGGAGCACCGAGAGCAGAGTCTCCTTGTACGTAGCGCCGCCCGTCTGGGCGAAGTGGCTGAGCGCCTTGGTCGTCCTCTGGATCGTCGCGTACTGCGGCGGAATGGACCCGTACTGGTACTGCACCACGAACCGGTCGTTCCCGGCGTCGTAGCCCATCTTCATGCCGCCGTTCACGGTCTTGTACAGGCTGGCGTTGATCCCGTAGAACGTCGTGATCGTGGCGGAGCCAAGGCAGGAGAGGAGAGCGAGGGAGGCGACGCCCGCCAATCGCCCGCGGCTGCGCGCGTCGCCCCTCAGGCTATCGAGTTGCAGCATCTTCATGGTTCGTATCGCCAACTGGGGGACCGATGAACCCCGATCCGGGGCGCCCCCACGGTCCCTCGCTGCAACCGAAGCGCCGACAGGCCTCCCTGTTCCGTCAAACCGGCGTTTGGACCCTGTTCGTACCTGCATCCCTCCGTCTTCGCAAACGGGCGCGCGGCGCACGTCCGAATGGAATCCAAAGGAGCCTGCCGCTCCTCTATCAGTAGGTAGAATGGCCTAGAGGGCCGATCGCGGCCCTCCCTGTCTCGGCCGGACCGCAACGAGGGTCCGGAGGAGGAGGAGGAGAACCATGCCGAAGAAAATCAACGACAACTGCGCGGACTGCGGCGTGTGCGCCGAGGTCTGCCCGGAGCAGGCGATCGTCCCCGGCGACGGCAAGCACGAGATCATCGCCGAGAAGTGCAAGGACTGCGGCGAGTGCGTCGAGGTCTGCCCGTCCGGCGCCATCGAGGACCTCTGACGACCGACCGACCCGCGGAGGGCGGGCTCAGCGCCGATCGGCCCGCCCCGCTCCGCGGCACTCCGAACGGAACTCCCTGGGAGACCGCCCGCAGGTCTGCCGGAACGCCTCGTTGAACCGGCTGGACGAGCAGAAGCCCGAGGCTTCGGCAACGTCCGCGATCGGAAGGCCCGTGGTCGCCAGCAGGCGCATCGCGTGGGCGACCCGGTACTGCACCAGGGTTCGAACGAGGGTCGTCCCGAACTCCCTGCGGAACAGGTCCATGGCGTAGTTCGGGTTCAGTCCGACCGACTCGGCGATTTCCGCCACCGTGAGCGGCTCGCGGTAGCGCCGCGCCACCTCCAGCGCCATCCTCGAGACCTTGGAGTGGCTGGGCAGGCGCTCGGACTCCATCGACGACGCAGGACGACTGGAAGCAAGCTCGCAGAGCCGAGACCGCAGCTCCGACAGGGCTTGCCGTGCCGGCCCTGCTTGCCCGCCGGAGATCCAGCAGCCCCAACGCTCGAAGCGCTCGGCGTCCAGGCTGGAGGCCGCTGGGCGCGCGTCCCACAGCATTTCGCCCGAAAGAACCCGCTCCACGAGCGCCTCCGGCAACCCCAGAGCCAGGAACTCCACGAACGGGACCGTGAGCACCCAGTAGGGACTCTCGCTCGTCCAGCCGACCAGCTGGTGGGGCACTGCGGCCCTGAAGAGCGCCAGGCGGCCCTTCGGCACGCGCACCTGCCGGTCGGCGATGCGATAGGTCAGCTCGGCCTGCGGGGCGAAGTTGACCTCCACCTCCTGGTGCCGGTCGGGGCGGCGCATCGCGCTGGGTACCCACCGGTCGCATTCCAGTCCATACGGTTCGTTGAGGGGCCGCGCCGGATCGAACTGCCGCACGGACCTGAGGATACCGGCAAAACGGCGTCCCGCCTGGGGGAGACTCGCGCCAGGAGGTCGATGCGACATGACGCCTGCCTTTCAAGCTTGGGATCCGATGGAGTTGACGTTCCAGGGGCCGAAGTCCGGCAACCCGTACCTCGAGGTGAGGCTGTCGGCGAAGTTCCAAGGGCCCTCCGGCAGCGTCGAGGTGCCCGGCTTCTACGACGGCGAGGGGGTGTACAAGGTCCGCTTCCTGCCTGCAGCCCCCGGCTCGTACCGGTGGAGCACGCAGAGCAACACGCCGGAGCTGAACGGCCGCGAGGGGTCGTTCGAGGTCGGCCCGGCCAGGCCCGGCCGGCACGGCCCGGTGCGCGCCGAGGGGGTGCGCTTCCGCCACGCCGACGGGACGCCCCACCTCTCGTTTGGAACCACCTGCTACGCCTGGCCGCACCAGGAGCCTCGCATGCGGGAGCAGACGCTCCGGACGCTCGCCGCCTCGCCGTTCAACAAGATCCGGTTCTGCGTGTTCCCCAAGTCGTTCCGCTACAACGAGAACGAGCCGCCGCTCTACCCGTTCGAGGGCAAGCCGACGAGGGACTGGGACTGGAACCGGCCCAACTACGCCTTCCTGCGCCACTTCGAGGAGTGCGTCCGCAAGCTCGACGAGCTCGGCATCCAAGCCGACATCATCCTGCTGCATCCCTACGATCGGTGGGGCTTCGCCAAGATGCCCCGCGATGCCGAAGCCCGCTTCCTCCGGCACGTGGTGGCCCGCTTGGCGGCGTTCCCGAACGTGTGGTGGTCGATGGCCAACGAGTACGACCTCATGCCCGATCGGGACGAGGCGTACTGGGACGGACTGTTCCAGCTCGTGCGGGACGCCGACCCGTTCGGCCACCTGCGGTCGGTGCACAACTGCGGGCGGTGGTACGACCACGCCAAGCCTTGGGTGACCCACCTGAGCGTGCAGAGCGGCGACGTGGCCGCCGGCCGCGACCTGCGGAAGAAGTTCGGCAAGCCGGTGGTGTTCGACGAGGTGTGCTACGAGGGGGACATCGAGGAGATCTGGGGGAACATCAGCTCCCGGGAGATGGTGCACCGTTTCTGGCTGGGCACCGTGTGCGGCGCGTACGTGGGGCACGGCGAGACCTACCGGCACCCCAAGGACCTCCTCTGGTGGGCCAAGGGGGGAGAGCTCCGCGGCGAGAGCCCGAAGCGGATCGCCTTCCTGCGCCGTCTGGTGGAGGAGACCGCGCCGACCGGCCTGACGCCGATGGAAGACGACTGGATGTACTTCCATCGCGGGGCGCGCTCGGAGAACGGAAACGTACTGATCTACTTCGGCCCGCACCAGCCGTCCTGCTGGCGCATGCCCAAGGGCGGGCCCTGGAAGGTGGAGTGGATCGACCCGTGGGAGATGACCGTGCGGGAGATCGCCAAAGACGCCAAGGAGGGCGAGGTCGTGGAGCTGCCCTCGGCCCGGCCGTACATGGCGCTGCGCCTGACGCGCGGCTGATCAGCCCCGGCCGGAGAGGCGCCGCTTGAGGTCCTCCAGCTTCTGGAGGGCCTCGATCGGCGTCAGGCGGTTGACGTCGATGGACCGCAGCTCCTCCTCGAGCGGCGAAGGCTCCAGGTCGAACAAGGTGAGTTGCAGCCGCTGCCTCTTCGGCTCGACGGCCCGCACCGGCTCCGACTTCCGCTCCAGCTCCGCGAGCACCTCGGCCGCGCGGCGAAGGACCGACGGCGGGACGCCCGCCATGCGCGCCACGTGGATGCCGTAGCTTCGGTCGGTGCCGCCCGGCAGCACGCGGTGCGTCCACACGACCTCCTCGCCGACCTCCTCGACCGCCACGCGGAAGTTGGCGACGCCGCGGATCTGCCCCTCCAGCTGGTTGAGCTGGTGGTAGTGGGTGGCGAACAGCGTCTTAGCGCCGACCTCCGCCAGGTGCTCCACCATGGCCCACGCGATCGCCAGGCCGTCGAAGGTGCTGGTGCCGCGGCCCACCTCGTCCAGGATCACCAGGCTCCTCTGCGTCGCGTGGTTGAGGATGTTGGCGCTCTCGACCATCTCCACCATGAACGTGCTCTGGCCGAGCGCCAGCTCGTCCTTGGCGCCGATCCGCGCGAAGATGCGGTCGCAGAGCCCGATCCGGGCGCCCTTGGCGGGCACGAAGCTGCCGATCTGCGCCATCAGCACGATCAGCGCGTTCTGCCGGAGGTAGGTCGACTTGCCGCTCATGTTCGGCCCGGTCAGGATCATCAGCCTTGGCTCGTCGGTGCCCGGCTGGCCGAGCCGCGTGTCGTTCGGCACGAAGTTCAGCGTGTTGGCCTCGACCACCGGGTGGCGTCCGGAGCGAATCTCGAGGAGGTCCTCCTCGACGACCTCGGGCCGCACGTAGCCGTAGGTCGAGGCGGCCTCGGCCAAGGCGGCCAGCACGTCGACCTCCGCCAAAGCGCGGGCGGTCTGCAGCAGCGGCCCGGCCTGCGCCGCGACCCTCTCGCGCAGCCGCTGGAACAGGTCCGCCTCGAGGGCGACCGCCTTGTCCTCCGCGCCGAGCACCTGGGACTCGTGCTCCTTGAGCTCGGCGGTGATGAACCGCTCCGCGTTGGCCGTGGTCTGCTTGCGGACGTAGTCCTGGGGGACTTTGTCCAAGTTCGCCCTTGAAACCTCCAAATAATAGCCGAAGACGGCGTTGAAGCCGACCTTGAGGCTAGCGATGCCGGTGCGCGCCCGCTCCTGCTGCTCCAGCTCGGCGATGTAGCGGCGCCCGTTCCTGGCCAGATCGCGCAGCTTGTCCAGCTCTAGGTCGTAGCCCTCTCGGATCACGCCCCCCTCGCGCAGCAGGTGCGGCGGATCGGGGACGAGGGCCCGGTCGAGGAGCATCAGCAGCTCGGTGTGGTCGGAGATCTGCTCGCGCAGCTCCTCCACGCGGCCCAGCCCCAGCTTGCGCAGCGGCCCGGCGAGCGAGGGCAGCGCCGCCAGCGAGTTCCGGAGCATGGCCAAGTCCCTCGGCCCGGCCAAGCCCGCCGCCGACCGCGAGACCAGCCTCTCCATGTCCGCGAGCCTCTTCAAGCCGTCGCGGAGGTCGCCGCGGGACATCGCCTGGTCGACCATCTGCTGGACGGCCTCCTGCCGGCGGCGGATGGCCCCCAGGTCCAGCAGGGGCTGCTCGATCCACCTGCGCAGCATCCTGGCGCCCATCGGCGTGACGGTCTGGTCCAGCACCGCCAGCAGCGTGTACCGGCGACCGCCGTCGCTCAGGTTCTGGGTCAGCTCCAGGCTCCGGCGGGTGGCCAGGTCCAGGCGCATGAAGCCGTCCACGCTGTAGGTGGAGAGCCCCTCGACGTGCGACAGCGGCAGCTTCATGGCCTCGGCATAGGCCAGCACCATCGCCGCCGCGACGACGGCCTGCGGCTTGCCCTCGACGCCGAATCCGTTCAAGTTCGAGACGCCGAACTGGTCCAGAAGCTTCCGCTCGGCCTGCGCCAGCGCGGGCGGGCCGGCCTCGGTGACGGACACGCCGAGGGCTTGGCGGACGCTCTCCAGCCACTCCGAGACCGCGGGCGACGCGAGGAGCTCGGCGGGGCGCAGGCGGGCGAGCTCCTGCTGCATCCGCTCCTCGGCCTGCTCGCCCTCCAGCTCGGTCACCGCGAACTCGCCGGTGCTCGTGTCCAGAAAGGCCAGGCCCACCCGCCCCTCGTGCGAGCAGACCGCGGCCAGGAAGTTGTTCCGCTCCGAGGACAGCATCGAGTCCTCCATGAGCGTTCCGGGCGTCAGGATGCGCGTGACCCCACGGCGCACCAGCCCCTTGGCCTGCTTCGGATCCTCCAGCTGGTCGCAGAGCGCCACCCGCATGCCCGCGGCCACCAGCCTGGCCAGGTACCGCTCGACGGCGTGGTACGGCACGCCGGCCATCGGAATCTTCGTTCCGCCGTCCTCGCGGGCCGTGAGCGCGATCTCCAGCGTGCGGGCGGCGACCTCCGCGTCCTCGCCGTAGAACTCGTAGAAGTCGCCCACCCGCATCGCCAGCAGCACGCCGGGGTGCTCGGCCTTGATGCGGAAATACTGCTGCAGCAGGGGCGTCTTGGCTCTCACGGTCGGTGGTCGGGACGCTGAGAGTATCCCCCAAACGCGCCCTCCCCCCATCGGCCGGGCTCCTTCCTGCCACAATGGTTGCCGAGGGAGACGATGAAGGGCCTGCTGTACCGATGGGTTCTGCTGACGGCGAGCGTGGCCGGCGCCGCGCTGGTCGCCAACGCGCTGAGCCTGGCGCTCGTGCTCCACGTCGGCTCGGCCAGGGAGGTGGCGGAGCTGTTCCTAGGCTCCGCGGTGCTCGCCCTAGCGAACGCCACCCTCGGGCGCGTCCTCAAGCTCCTCACGCTGCCGCTTCGCTACATGACGTTCGGCCTGTTCAGCCTGGTGATCAACGGGCTGATCCTGCTTCTCGTGGCGAAGCTCGACTACGGGTTCACCATCCGGTCGCAGAACCCGCTGGCGGAGTGGATCGCCGCGATCGTGGGCAGCGTGCTGATCACCCTGATCCACGGGCTGCTGCGGGCGCTCGTTCCCGACCCATGATCAGCCGCTACCGCCTCCGCAAGCTGCTGGCGCCGACGGCCGGGTTCCGGCGGTCGGTGCTCGTCACGCTGCTGGGGCTTGCGTCGTTCCTAGTCGGCACCGCGCTCAGCTTCCGGGCTGTGCTGCTTCCGGTGCTGGATATCCTCTCCCGCGAGTCGACCAACCTGGTCGGCCGGTTCGTCCCGCCGGAGAGCCGCGAGATGGCCACGCACCTGCTCGGCGGGGCGTTCCTGCTGCTGGGCTTCTACCTGATGTTCCTGGGCGCGCGGCTGGCCCTGAGGCACCTGATCGCCACGCTCAATCCCAAGCTGCGCTCGCCGATGGCCGAGGTGTACTGGCGCAGGCAGCAGCGGGATCAGGGGCCGAACATCGTGGCCCTGGGGGGCGGCACGGGTCTGAGCACCCTCCTGCGCGGCCTCAAGCAGCACTCCAGCAACATCACGGCGATCGTCACCGTCTCGGACGACGGCGGCAGCAGCGGCCGCCTGAGCCAAGACTACGGCATCCTGCCTCCGGGCGACATTCGCAACTGCCTGGTGGCGCTGGCCGAGGCCGAGCAGGCGATGACCGACCTTTTCCAGTACCGCTTCACCGAGCAGGGATCGTTCAGCGGCCACTCCCTGGGCAACGTGCTCCTGTTCGCGCTGACCCGCCAGGCGCAGGGCGACTTCGAGAAGGCCCTGGAGATCGCCAGCGAGGTGCTCAACATCAGCGGGCGCGTGATGCCGTCGACCCTCGACCGCGTCCGCCTGCGGGCCGTCATGGAGGACGGCACCGAGATCGTCGGCGAGACCGCCATCGTGGACTCGCGCAAGCGCATCCGGAGGATCTTTCTGGACCCCGAGAGCGTGGAGCCGTTCGCCGACGCGCTCGAGGCGATCGCCGAGGCCGACCTCATCTGCATCGGCCCGGGGAGCGTGTACACCAGCGTGATCCCGAACCTTCTGGTGCCCGGGATCGCCCGCGCCATCCGCCAGTCCAAGGCGATCAAGGCCTACATCTGCAACGTCATGACCCAGCCGGGCGAGAGCGACTCGTTCACCGCCAGCGAGCACGTGATGGCGATCCAGGCCAACGTCGAGGGCAGGCTCTTCGACTACGTGGTGACCAACGTGGCCCGGCCGAGCGACGCCCTGCTGCGCAAGTACGAGTCCTCCAAGCAGCACTTCGTGGAGCCGGACATCGACCGCATCCGGGGGCTCGGCTTCCGGGTGATCACCGGCGACTTCATGAACGAGACGGACGTGGTGCGCCACGACCCGTTCCGCGTGGCGGCCAAACTGATGAGGCTGGTGGAGGGATGAGCGGGGGACGCCTGGTGATCGTCAGCGGACCCTCCGGGGTCGGAAAGGACACCGTGATCCGGCGCTGGCTGGAGACCGACCCCCGGACGGAGCGGGTCGTCACGTGCACCACGCGGCCTCCGCGCCCCTCCGAGGTGCCCGGCGTGTCCTACCGGTTCCTGTCGCGGGACGAGTTTCTGGCCATGGCGGAGCGGGGCGAGCTTCTCGAGCACAAGATCGTCCATGGAAACCTGTACGGAACGCCCCTCGACGGCGTGGAGGAGATCCTGCGCAGGGGCAAGATCGCGGTGCTGAGCATCGACGTGCAGGGGGCGGCGGAGGTTCGTGCCAAGCGCCCGGACGCTCTGGCCGTGTTCCTCCTGCCCCCCACCCGAGAAGAGCTGGAGCGCAGGCTCCGTAGCCGGGGAGAGGACAGCGAGGAACAGATCCGCCTGCGGCTCCGCAACGCCGAGGACGAACTGGCGGCCGGGGCCTCCTACCCGGTGCGGATCGTGAACGACGACGTGGCCCGCTGCGCCGACGAACTGAGGCGGCTGGTGCCGGAGTGAGCATGGAGTTCAAGAAGAAGGCCAAGAAACCCAAGGAGCACGAGAAGCTGATGGCGGAGATCGTGCGGCTCGTGCGCGAAGGAGACCGCCAGCAGGCTTCGGCGAAGCTGGACGAGCTGCTGGAGAACCACCCGGACCGGCTGGACGCGCACGTGTTCGCGCTGGAGGCCTGCCGCCAGCTGGACCGGCACGAGGACGCCCTGTTTGAGATGGCCGTGGTGCTGGCCTTGGAGCCCGAGTACTTCGCCGTGCACCAGTTCCTCGCCCAGGGGGCGCTGGCGAGGGGCAACCGGGCGCTCGCCAAGGTCCTGCTGGACGCCGCGTGGGAGATCCGCAAGGACGACGTCCCCAAGAAGCTGCGCGCGGCCGCCTTGGAGAGCCACTACCGCCTTCTTTCGCCGGAAGATCCCCCGCCCGCCGACGCGGACGACGACGCCTGAACGCCCCCGTGCACCGGGTCGGCTCGGGGCACGAGCGGCGCCGGTTGCTTCCCGCGGCTGGTCGGGGCCCCTATGTCCCAACGGTGCGGAACTTTCGTGAGAGGCGGGTGCCACTGGCGCTTCCCGATGCTCCTTTGGGATGGAAGCGCGGCACTCCGGGCGGGTTCCGGTCCACGCCGAGCCCGAAGGCGCACATCTTCGACAGCAGGGAGCGATGCGACCGCAGGTCCGATCCCGCCGAGCGGGGCTCATTGGTCCCATGAGAGCCACACTTTTGTGACAAGAGCGGCAAACCGATGCGACGCCATTCTCCTTTGTGCAGGGAGGCCCGGCCCTCTCGGCGAGTTGCGCGCTCCACGGGGCGGGCAGGGATACCCGTGCGACCGCGGTGAGGCTCCAGAATCTGGGCCGGGCTGCAACCGCAGTTTCGGGTTCGTCGCGAAACTGCAGCTGCAGCCTCGCGGCCGGCCGGTGCCTCGGTGGGGGGTCTCCTTTGTCGCAGAGACGCGACATTTGTGGGTCAATCGGTGCCAGCCGCAACGGAACCCATGTCCTTTGTGCGCGGGTGCGACGGTCCGCCGACGGGGCGGGTCGAACGAGCACCGCACGCCACACCGCCAACCGGCCAGCGACTCTCGTCCCACGCCCATAGCCGCCCGTAGGCCGCCGCGCCCGCACCGAATCTCGGCCGGGAACGGGGCAGAATGGGACGGCTTTCCCAGAAGATACCCTTGGGCCGAACAGCGCGCGGACGCGAGCCAGGCGCCCACCCACCGCCCGGGAGCCATTCGGTTTCGGCTCTCCGGTGCCGAACATCGCGGACGCAACGATGGCGACCAAGAAGCAACTGAGCAAGCTGGTGCGCGTGCCCCTCCGCGAGGCGTGGCGGCACGAGGCCAACGGCTTCACACCTTGGCTGGCCGACTCCGAGAACCTCCAACTCCTCGCCGAGGCCATCGGCCTGAGCAAGCTGGAGCCGGTTGCCAACGAGCACCTGGTGGGCGACTTCAAGCTGGACATCCTCTGCACCGACGGCGGGGACCGCGCGATCATCGAGAACCAGCTGGACAAGACCGACCACGGCCACTTGGGCCAGCCCCTCGCCTACGCTTCCGGAGTGGGCGCAAAGAAGGTCGTTTGGATCGCCGAATCGTTCCGGCAGGGGCACGTCGCCGCCCTGCAGTTCCTCAACGAGAACACCACCGAGGACCTCGGCTTCTTCGGCGTGGAGGTCCAACAGTGGAGGATCGGCGACTCGCCGCTCGCCCCGAGGATCGGGGTGGTGGCCAAGCCGGACCAGTGGACGAAGGCCGGGAGGGAGCAGGCGCGCGCCGCCACCGACGCGTCGCCCACCCGGCGACTGTACCACCGATTCTGGGCGGCGCTGGTCGAACACATGGCCTAGAAGGCCCCGCACATCAAGCCCCGGAAACCCTATCCGCAGCCTTGGTACCCCATCGCCATCGGCCGGTCCGGATTCAGCCTGAACGCGGTCGCCAACAGCCGCGACCGCCGGCTTGGCGCAGAGCTGTACATCTCTTCGGAGGAGGCCAAGCGGCACTTCGCCAACCTGCACGCCCAGCGCGAGCAGATCGAAGCCCAGCTGGGATACGAGCCAGACTGGCAGGAGCTGCCGGAAGCCCGGGCCGTACGGATCGCCGCGTGGCGCAAAGACTCGCCGTTGGAGGAAGAGGACCGCTGGCCCGAGTACCTGGATTGGCTGACCCAGCGCATCTTGGAGATGCATAGGGTGTTCCAGCCGCTTGTGAGGGCCCTGCCCTAGCGGATTCGTCCTCGGGCCGAAGCCTCGACGGTTGCCGAACGGCTCGATCGAGCGCCTCCCGCCACCCCGGCGGGGATCCCGCAAAGGGCGCACGGTCAACAGCGTCCAGGCGAAAACCCTGAGGTAGCCTCGGCCCGCGGGGGATAGACCGCGCGTACTCGCGGAGGGAGTTCCTGAAGGCGGCGGCGTTGGCCGCGGCCGCTCGCGCCGTGGCACCGGTCTTCCGAAGGACGAGCATGGAAAAGCCGAACATCGTGGTGGTCCTGACCGACGACCTGGGCTACGGAGACCTCGGGTGCTACGGGGCTCAGCCCTCCGACACCTCCTTCCTGGACCGGCTCGCCGCCGAGGGCACGCGCTTCACCGACTTCTACGCGCCGCACGCCAGCTGCAGCCCCTCTCGGGCCGGCCTGCTCACCGGGTGCTACCCCTGCCGCGTCTCGGTGCCCGAGGTGCTCGACCCCTCGTCCCCGGAGGGCCTGAACCCCGAGGAGGAAACCCTGCCCAAGCTGCTCCGATCGGTCGGCTACCGGACCGCCTGCGTCGGCAAGTGGCACCTCGGGCATCGCCACCCCTGCCTTCCCACCGACCACGGCTTCGACGAGTTCTTCGGGCTGCCCTACAGCAACGACATGTGGCGGCTGCACCCCAACCCCGGCTACGCGCGACAGATGCCCCCGCTCCTGCTGAGGGAAGGCGACCAGCGCGCAGGCAGAGTGCCCGGCCAAACCAAGATCGCATGGCGGTCGGAGTGGCCCGAGGTCGGCTCGCAGCGCGCCCAGGACGACCTGACCCGGCTCTACACGGCCCGGGCGCTGGAGTTCGTTCGCGGCGCGGTGGCCAACCGCCAGCCGTTCTTCCTCTACCTGGCGCACTCCATGCCGCACGTGCCGTTGGGCGCCTCCGCCCGGTTCCGAGGGACCAGCCCCAGGGGCCTGTACGGCGACGTGCTCCGCGAGGTGGACGACTCCGTGCGCCAGATCGTGGAGGCGCTCGGCGACCAGGCCCGGAACACGGTGGTGGTGTTCACCTCGGACAACGGCCCTTGGCTGTCGTACGGCGACCACGCCGGCGCGACCGCCGGCCTGCGCGAGGGCAAGGGCACCACGTTCGACGGTGGCCAGCGCGTGCCGATGGTCGTGTGGTCGCCCGGCCGCGTGCCTGCCGGCAGGGTTTGCCGCGAGCCGACCGTGGGCATCGACCTCCTGCCGACGCTGGCCGAACTCGCCGGGGCGCCGCTGCCGAAGAGAACGATCGACGGGCGTTCGGAGCTGGACCTGTGGATGGGTCGGGAGGGCGCGCGCACGCCCCACGAGGCGATCTTCTTCCACTGCGCGTCCTCGGGAGCGATCGAGGCGGTGCGGTCCGGCCGCTGGAAGCTGCACGTGCCCCACCCTTACCGCACGCTGGCCGGCAAGCCCGGGTCGGGCGGCCAGCCCGGCCCCTACCGCGAGGCGCGCATCGGCTTGGAGCTGTTCGACCTGCAAGCCGACCCCTCCGAGACCCGGGACGTCTCCCGCGAGCACCCCGATGTGGTCGACCGCCTGTTGGAGCTGGCGGTGCGGCACACCGAGGAGATCCACGCGAACAGGCGTCCGGCCGCGCGCATGGCGGATTGATCCACAATCGTGCCCATGCGCAGAGCGATCGTGATCGTGCTGGACGGCTGCGGGGCCGGGGGCGCCCCGGACGCCGATCGGTTCGGCGACCCGCACGGGCCGTCCACGATCCGCCACACCTGGGACGCCGTCGGAGGCATCCGCGCCCCTCGTCTGGCGGCTTGCGGGTTCTTCGCCGCGTGCGGGGTTCCCGAGGCCGGAAGCCCGGGCATGGACGGCTTCCGAGTGCGCTGGGGACGGCTGAGACCGCTCTCGGCGGGCAAGGACTCGGTGACCGGACACTGGGAGCTGATGGGCGTCGTGACCGACGAGCCGTTCCCGACCTATCCCAACGGCTTCCCGCCGGACCTGGTCGGCGCCTTCGAGCGGGCCATCGGCACGCGGGTGCTGGGCAACAAGCCCGCCAGCGGCACCGAGATCATCCGTGAGCTGGGGGAGCAGCACATGGCCACGGGCTTCCCGATCCTGTACACCAGCGCGGACAGCGTCTTCCAGATCGCGTGCCACGAGGAGGTGGTCCCGGTCGAGCGGCTGTACGAGATGTGCCGCATCGCGCGCGGCCTTTGCGTGGCGCCGCACAACGTCCAGCGCGTGATCGCCCGGCCCTTCGTCGGCAACCCGCGGGACGGCTTCGTGCGCACGGGACGGCGCAAGGACTTTCCCCTCGAGCCGCCGCGCAACCTGGCGGATTCGGTCGGCGGGGTCTGGGGAGTCGGCGTGGTCCCGGAGTTGTTCGCCGGACGGGGGTTCCGGCCTCTTCCCCGCACGCACAGCAACGAGGAGCACGGTGCGGCGCTGCTCGAGGGCCTCTCCAGCGGCGCGCGGTTCGTGTTCGCGAACTTCGAGGACTTCGACATGCTGTACGGGCACCGCAACGACCCGGCCGGGTTCGCGCGGGCGCTGGAAGCCTTCGACGCGTTCCTGCCCGACGTGCTGGAGCGGCTCACGCCGGACGATCTGCTCGTGCTGACCGCCGACCACGGCAACGATCCGACCGATGTGTCCACCGACCACACGCGGGAGTACGTTCCGTTCTGCCTGCTGCGGAAGGGATCCGGCGCGGGGTCGCTCGGCGACCTGGACGGGCTGACGTGGGTGGCCGCGGCGGTGGCGTTCCACCTCGACCTGCCTCTGGCGGAAGGCTAGGGTTCCTCCGCCTCAGAGCGACCGCCGATCCTGGCGCGCCCTCGCAGTCGGTGGGTGCGCGCCTACCCTCGCCGCGCTCCTCCGAGCATCGCTCTGGCCTGCCTAGCGTGGCTGTCGCGGTCTGTGGGGCCTAGGCTCCTGTCTTCTGCGTGCGGCGATTCTCCGACGGGTGCCAAGCGCATCCCGATTGGCGCGCCCAAGCGGCTGCCTTGGAACGGGTCCTCCCGAATCCCCGCGCGCACAGGCGCAGCCCGGAGTTGCAGCGAAGATCGACCATCCGCAACCGGCCGCAGCGATCGGGTTTCGGGGGCGCAGAGACGGGAAGGGCCTCGGTCGAGAGTCGATCTGCCCCTCAAGGACCAGGTTGCGTCAGGAATCGCGGGCACGGAAACGGCAGGGATCTTCAGGGCGGATCTCGGGTGCCTTCCTGGACACCTCGCGCGGACAATCCTGCGATTGGAATCGGGACCGGACATTGCGGCGTGTCCCCCGGCCCTGTGCGCTCATTGCACTAAGGAAGCAACGGCCGGAAAAGG
>Ga0308419_1001429_pt1 | contig 15867 bp, 9 predicted proteins | sample HotsprSampleMS50_FD_203674 | JGI IMG/M metagenome (GOLD analysis project Ga0308419, IMG submission 203674) | Hot spring phototrophic mat microbial communities from Mushroom Spring, Yellowstone National Park, Wyoming, United States - 20090730_MS50 ... | reverse complement strand
AGTCCCCTGGAACCACCTGGAGACGGTAAACCACATCCCGGCAAGAAACAATACCATGAGGGGCAGATGAACGATCCAGAAGACAAGTTCGGCCGTTTTCTCGTCCATAGATACCCCCTGCAAATCAACTTGGAGCCTCCGAAAAACCGTACAGGCGGCATCCCTGTGCCGCTCAACCGACGCATAGGGATGCGTCGGTTACTTTTTCGGATAGGGACTAAAACGGGCAACCCCTGGCAAGGCTAAACAGCCTTAAGCGACGGGTTGCCCATCATCAAAGTTCCCACAGCCTGAGATCACTGTCCCAGGATATCCCTGTACTTCTCTGCCTCTCCCTCGATGAAGGCCTGGAATTCCGGGCTGTCCGCCTTCATCAGATTGCCCAACTCGGCCGGATTGGACATCTCGATTTTGACCAGCCAGCCTTTATCATAAGGAGACTCGTTCACCAGGGTGGGTTCCCACTCCAGTTCTTCGTTGACCTCAGCGATGGTACCGGTGACCGTCGCGGCGATACGTCCCACCCACTTGCCCGATTCCATGGACATGAAGGTCTGTCCCTGTTCCACAGTTCGCCCGGCACGGGGGACCTCGACGAAGACGATCTCCTGGGCGATCGCCTGCCCGAACACAGTCAGCCCCTGCGTGACGATGTTCCCATCCACCCTGGCCCAGCTATGGAGCTTATCATAATACAGGTCGTCGGGAAACTCATAACCGCTGATCTGCATGATGGACCTCCTTTTGTTGGTATGTACTGGCTATCAAACACAAAAAGCGCCGTTGCGCATTTCCACGCAACGGTGCTTTTTATTCCTGACCAGTCCTCCGACCGATAACGGGGCTGCCTAGGCAGCGCGTTCCAGCCTGTTCAGTTGCTGCATCAGGCGCGACTTGTGACGGGCTGCATTATTCTTGTGAATGACGCCCTTTTCGGCCGCTTTATCCAACGCACTGACTGCAGCGCGTACCGCCTGGCGTGCCTCATCGAGTTTACCCGCCTCTATCAGCAGCTTTGCCCTCTTGACAGCAGTGCGCGCGCGCCCTTTGTGCATGCGGTTGCGCAGTCTCCTGCGCTCCGCACTGCGCAGGCGCTTTAAGGCTGATTTAGTATTGGCCAATCCCGTTCCCTCCACACAATAGTCTCAAGGTAAAATGCGGCGTATCTATTCAGCCTGTGCTCGCCGGTACAGTCCAGCGGGTCGAAGGCCATCTGAGCCATTTGCGGGTGTCTCAGTGTAGCCAGCGTTTGCAGTATCTGCCTCGTGCGGACTGTGGTCCGCACGACACTGCGTGGGCAGGCTGAGTAGTTACAATGCGGCTATAATTTTACACCAACCTGGCAGATTTGTAAAGCATGAATTCTATGCTAAAATAGGGGATGGTTCATTTTCTCCGTGAAATTGGTTTACACTTTGGGCTGTCTCAAAAAGCGGCTGCCCGCAAATGGCGCAGCGCGCTGCGCTCCTACCGCCGCCCGGTGCGCAACGCCTGAAGAGGCCGATTTCAATCGGGCAGCGTCCGGCGCGTAAACCCAAAGTGTCAACTACATCCCTGAAATAGCTGCAGCAAACGGTAGAACGGGCGGGATAGCTTTGGGGGAAAGTCAAGGACCAGGATGGCCGCAAAAATCAGTCAGGACGTTACAGGAAACCAGCCTGCTCGAAAGGAGGATGCCGGTAGACGTAACAGCTCTCCGTTCGGGCAGGGGATTGATTCACATCGTCTGATTTGGGTGGTATCGGTCGTACTTGCCGCTACGGTATTGCTGGTGGTCGTGGCCGCTTTTCTGGCCTGGCGTACTTTGTCCATCCCCTTCCCAGGCCTGTTTACCGAGCCAACGCTGGTCGTCAACGGCCTGGGTGATAAAAACTGGAACGGCTATGCGGCGGGGCTGCGTTACCAGGACCACCTGATCGCGCTGGACGGTCGGCCACTGGATAACACCAGAGCGCTGATACAGGCTTTAACCCGCTACCAGCCTGGCGACATAGTCTCTATCACCGCCCGAGGCCCAGACGGCACCATACGTCACGTCCCAGTGCAATTGACCTCTCTGCCCAGGGCAGCTTTCATAAATTTCTTTGTCCTCCCATATGCGCTGGGCCTGGTCTATCTGGGGGTCGGTTTATGGGTCTTCCTGTTGCGACGGCAGGAGCCAGCCGGGCGGGCGTTTGGCCTGCTCTGTGCTATCGTTGCCCTGGAGCTTGTCCTGCTGTTTGACCTCTATACCACTCATCAGTTCTGCTGGTTGTGGGTTGTAGCCGTCTCTCTGAGCGGAAGTGTGGTGCTCCATCTGGCATTGGTGTTCCCCCAGCAGGCGCGTTTCGTGGATCGTGCCCCACAGTTGCGTTACCTGGTGTACGTACCGGGTGTGCTGATTGCCATCATCAATCAGGTCACCCTGTTCGACTTTGAGAGGCCGATGGCTTATTTCAACACCTGGAGGCCGATGTTCCTCTTCGCAGGCTTTGGCGTGTTCGCTTTGCTGGCGGTGATGGTTTACCGGGTGCGCTATTCTCAATCGCCCATCGTCAAATCACAGGCACGCGTTATCCTGGGGGGGAGCTTACTGGCCTTTGCACCGATCGGTATCTGGTTTATCGTCTCTCGTTTATTCGACTGGCTCTTCTCTCCGCTGCTTCTTTTGCCCTGGCTGGCGCTGTTTCCCGTTTCAATCGCTTATGCCATCCTGCGCTACCGTCTGCTGAACATCAACCTGGTCATCAGCAGAAGCCTGGCCTACGCGCTGTTAAGCATCGCCATTGTGGTGGCTTACTTCCTGGTCCTTTACCTGATCAGCCTGGTGTTCGGCGTGATGCCTCAGGCTCAGAACCCCGTCACGCTGGGCATCTTCGTGCTCGTGTTGACGTTGCTTATGAACCCGGTGCGTGCCCGCCTGCAGCAGGCAGTGGATCGTGTCTTCCTGCGCGAAGCGGTCAACCAGCAACGGCTGATGCACCAGTTTACAGTTCACCTGGCCGAAGCTACGGGCCTTTCCTCAGTGCTTCAGGTACTGAGCGAGGCTATAGAAAGCGGCTGGAAACCACACTTTGCCGCTCTCTTCCTGTATGAAGTGCACCGGGCGTGTTACGCCCCCCGTGTCCTTGGGCATGCGGATGCCTTCCCTGAAGTGAGCTTCGGAAGGGATGGGCCGCTTGCCCGTCACATGCTCGAACGCCGGGAGAGCATTTATCTGTACCCCGATCGCTCCCTGCCACAACACCTGAGCTCCGAACAGGACGCGCTGAAAGCGCTCTGCCCCAGTCTGCTCATACCGGTGCCCGGCCACGGATGGCTGGCACTGGGTCCCAAGCGGAATGGCACGCCCTATTCCTCCGAGGACTTGTCCACCCTTGAATCACTGGCTTCGCAGGTGGCGGTGGCGCTTGACAAAGCGCGCCTGTTTACCAACCTGGAACGGCGCATGGTCGAGGTAGATGCGCTGCGCCTGATCGGACAGGCCGTCAATTTCACTATGGATGTGGACGACCTGATGGAGCTGATCTACGCACAGACCAGCCGCGTGCTGGACACCCGGAATTTCTACATTGCTCTGTACAACCAGGAAAGAGGAACACTCTCCTTCGCATTCTATGTGGAGGATGGGGAACGTCTGTATAAGGATGATGAATGGTCGGTAAACATCGGGTTGACCGGCGAGATCGTCCGCACCGGCCGCCCGATCATCACAGATGATTACACGCAGGAATGCATTAAAAGGAACGTTGTGCCCGGAGGGCGGCCGGGAAAAGCCTGGATGGGGGTACCGCTCAACACCGGAGTCCAGGTCATCGGTGTGATGACAGTTTCCAGTTTCGACCCGGCTGTAAGGTATGATGACGAGCAGGTACGCTTCTTCTCCGCAGTCGCTGACCAGGCCGCTGCCATCCTGGAAAAGGCACGGCTGTACCGGGAGATGGAAGCCCACACCAGGAGGTTGACCGCCCTCAACGAAGTCGGCAGCGTGATCACCTCGACACTTGACCTGCCCACCGTGTTGCGGTTAATTATGGAAAGAGCGGTTGAGCTTCTTCAGGCAGAGGCCGGGTCACTGGTCCTCGTTGACCAGGAAACCGGTGAACTGGTCTTTGAGGTAACTGCCGGCCCTGCCTCCGCCGATCTGGTGGGGACCCGCCTGCCGCCTGGCACGGGCATCCTCGGCTCGGTGGTCCAGGAGCGCGATACGATTATCATCAAGGATGCCCAGACCGATCCGCGCTGGGGCGGCGACCTCGACGCACACTTTGTCACCCGCTCGATCATCGCCGTGCCAATGATCAGCCGTGGCAGGGTCATCGGTGTGATCGAGCTTCTGAACCGGCGCGATGGTATGCCCTTCGACGGGCACGACGCCCGGTTGCTCACTGCTTTCGCTGCCAACGCTGCCATCTCCATTGAGAATGCCCGCCTGTTTACCCAAACCGATCAGGCCCTGGCTGCCCGCGTAGAGGAACTCTCTATGATGCAGCGCATTGACCGCGAGCTGAATGCCACACTGGACTATCGTCTGGTGCTGAAGCGAACACTGAGCTGGGCCCTGGAGATGACCGGGGCTGACGTGGGGCTGATAGCGGTCATCGTGGAGGACGACAGGGGCAGGAAAGGGTTGCGCTTCCTGGCCAGTCAGGGATACCCGGAGGAATTGGTTGCCGCCAGTGAGGAAAAGCTCTGGCCATTGGAGCGCGGTATCATCGGGCGGGTGGCGCGTACCGGCCGCCCCGAGCTTGTCGCGAATGTAGCCACCGATCCCGATTACTCACCTGAGATACCGGGGATGGTGACCCAGTTGACCGTGCCGATTGTCAGAGAGAAACGAATAGTCGGCATCATCGCTCTGGAGTCCTCCAGAGAGGGGCTGTTCGATCAGGAAGCGTATGATCTGGTCATGCGCCTGGCCGATCACGCTGCCATCGCCATCGAAAACGCGCGTCTGTTTGAGCAGGTGCGCCAGGCCAATGAGGCCAAGACTGAATTCGTTTCCTTCGTCTCGCACGAACTCAAGCAGCCGATGACCTCGATGAGGGGTTATGCCGACTTGCTGCTTAAGGGGGCGGCAGGCGAGTTAAACGAGATGCAGCGCGGTTTTCTCGAGACGATACGCGCAAACGTGGAACGTATGAACTCGCTGGTTACCAGCCTGCTGGACATCTCACGCATAGAAAGTGGTCGCATCAGGATCAATCTGGAGGATCTCTCGATCGAGCAGGTCATCGAGGATGCTTTACGCCCGATGCGTGCCCAGATTGAGGCCAGGCATCAGACGCTCGCGGTAGAGGTCACCCCAGGCCTGCCGCGTGTCCGGGGCGATCGGGAGCGCCTGGGGCAGATACTTACTAACCTGATAAGCAATGCTCACAAGTACACGCCCGATGGAGGGCACATCACAGTGTGTGCTCAGCAATGGGAAGCGGAGGGGAATCACTTTGTGATGTGCGCAGTCTCAGACACAGGCATCGGCATCTCGGCCGAGGATCAGGCACGGCTGTTCACCAAATACTTCCGCTCCGATGACCCCGCGGTGCGCAGAGAGAGCGGTACCGGGTTGGGGTTGGTCATCACCAAAAGCCTGGTGGAACTCCAGGGCGGAGAAATCTGGGTGGAAAGTGAAGTGGGCAAGGGGAGTACCTTCGCTTTCACCATCCCGGTCAGCGGTCAGGTTTCCTGAGGTCTTCGGCGGTTTCGGGTTGCGGTTTGCCGCAGGTGAGCGATCCCGGCTGTCTGCACCTCCAGCAGGCCAGAGGGTGATTAACAGGAGTTGTGCGGCCGACCCGGCGGGCTTACCACGAGGGCACCGGGTACCAGGGGGGCGATTTCAATCGGCCTGAACGGTTACGGTTCGTGGTTACCTGCCCGGCTGCCTGCCGCCGTGTGTTTCTGGGCGCCTGCGCCGACGCGGAAACAGCGTTCGGCGCAGGCCTTCGATCGGCCTGCGGACCAAAGCGGGCGACTTCAGTCGGCTTGGGCAGGTGGTTACTACGGTTCTTTGAAGCGAGCCTCCAATTGCTCTAACAGCTCCGCTGCTTCCACCAGCTTATCCAGTGGATTGGGTTTGCCTCTGAAGTAACGATAGTCGCACGGAATCACGTCGAGGGTATGGACGAGTTCCTGATGTCGTTCCTTCACCGCCCCCTCACTGACGCCGTATAGCTCTGCTATCTCTTTACGTGTCACCGGGCGCAGGTTAACTTTGCGCACCATGTAGTCAATCGCAGCGGCCCAGGTCTCGGGCTTGCGCACGACCAGAGGTTCGCTCCCCACGGCTATCCGATACTCAAGCCAGGCCCGGATGGCTGCTCCGATCTCCTCAATGGGAATCCCCGCTTTGCTCATCTTCTCGGTGATCAGCCGCTCCACCTCGTCCATGCCGGTGGCGAAGAGCGTTTGAAAGCGTTCCGCCAGAGGTGAGTCTGGCCTGAGCCGGATAAAGCCGGCCAGTGCCTCTCGCGCCTGATCGAAATCGCCACTTCTGGCAAGTGCCCGTGCCAGGTGCAAAAGATAGTCCGGCTCATCGGGAGCAAGCTGGATGGCACTCTGGAAGCATTTGATAGCCCGCTCAATATCCCATTCTTTGTACGCCCGGAGACCTCGCTCTTTATACTGTTCTGCCCGTTGATGATTGCCCGGATTCATAGCACTTGTTCCTCCGATAAGGCCGGGGAAGCGGGACTTTGCTGTTGAAATTGACATACCCGCCCGAGGGATGATATGCCTGGATTATAGCATATGAGTCTCAGATGGGCAACGCCGGGGTGGCGCGGGCGGAGGAGGCTTTGGCGTGGGGGCTGTGGGCGCTGTTTGCGTATGCGGAGGAGATAGGGCTGAAAGCGCCGCCGTTCTTGTGAGGGGGTGGGGACGGCGGGCCGGGGCGGGTCTTTCAGCTCGCCCCGGCCCGGTTTGATACCTTCCGCGCCGGATGCCGGCGTGTCCACCAGCGTCGCGGTGCGGTTGCCGTTGTCGGTGAAGAAAGGGGGCGGGCGGGCTCTTACTGCCGCAGCACCAGCGGCAGGTAGACGCGAAACCTGAATTCGTCCGCGCCGAGGTCATAGCCCGCGCCCATCGGACGCGGCTCGCCGTCAATGTCCGTTGTCACGCCCGCGTTCACGCCGTGGTCAATCGCTATTGAGGCGGCCGTCAGGTGGTAGCCATCGGCGGCAAAGGCTGGATTGCCGGTCGTGGCGTTTTGCACGATCACGTAGCCCGCACCGCCCGTGTTCGCCCCATTGCCGAACCACAGCACGCCGTTGAGTGTTGCCGTGTTACCCGCTGTAGCCATGATGCCCACCGTTTGGCTCACCAGAATCGTGTTGGTTAGCGCCAGGGTGCTATATGTTGCTCCATCGTAACTACCTACGTGCCGACTAAAGTCGCCCGCCATAGGCCTTTGGCCTGCGGTCGGCCTTCGCCGACCAGGGGCGTCGGCGCAGGCCGACGCCCGGCACAGCGTGCCCAGGAAGGCTGATTTCCAATCAGCGCATAGCGGCAGGCCGATCGGGTAGGTAGTTACGCTCCATCGTTGATGATCAAAATCCCAATACCATCGCCCACGTTGCGCGCGATAGTGGTTTGCAGGAAGCGTGAAACAGAACCCTCGAGCAGCGTGCCGCTACCATAATCATCGGCGACATTGTCCATCACGACCACGTTCGTCGCCGTGGCGTTTCCATGCACCCACAGCCCACCGCCTTGATCGGCTCGGTTACGTTCAAACCGGGCGTTGACCACAGTTACAGTGTACCCCGCATTCCACTGTAACAGTCCGCCGCCACGTTGCCGGGCGGTATTGTTGATGAACTGCGTTCCGCTAATGCTGACGCTGTTGTTCGCGCTGACGCCCCCGCCGCTGGTGCCCGCGCTGTTAGCCGCAAACATGCCGCCGGTCAGGTTAGTGCTGCCCGCCCAGTCCATGAGGCCGCCGCCATCGGCGTTGGCTGTGTTTGTGAGCACGAGCGTGTTGATGAGAGCCACGTTGCCATTGATGAACAGCCCGCCGCCCCTGAGGGAGGCTGTATTGCGCTCAAAGCGCACGTTGGTCACGTTCACCGGTTGGCCGCTGTCCCACTGCAGCAGCCCGCCGCCATCCCCCCCGGCGGTGTTGCTGATGATCTGCGTCCCGCTCACGTTGATGGCTTTGTTCAGACTGATCCCGCCGCCATTTCCACTGACCGCCCGATTGCCGGCAAATCGCCCGCCGAGCACATCCGCGCGCCCTGTTATGACGTGCAGTCCGCCGCCATGCCGGCTGGCGGTGTTGGTGAGCACCAGCGTGTTGGTCAAGGCTGCATCGCCGTTGACGTACAGGCCGCCGCCGTCAGCACTTGCCTGGTTGCGCTCGATGCGGCTGCCGATGATGTCCACCCGGCCAATGTTCCACTGATACACGCCGCCGCCGAAACGGGCCGAGTTGTCGGCGATGAGACAGTTGACGATTTGCAGGCTGCCATCGCTGACATAGACGCCGCCTCCATCATTGCCTGTTTGACCGCCGGTCAGCGTCAGGTTTTCCAGCCGCAGCGTGTGGCCGCTGGTCACGGTGATAACGCGCTGGCCCGTGACGGCGTGAATGATCGTCGTGGCGCTACTCACGCCGGTCAGGGTGATGGTCTTGTTCACCGTCAGGCTTTCGGTGTACGTTCCGGCCGGGATGTTGACGGTGCCGCCCTCGGGCGCGCTATCAATCATGGATTGAATGCTCCCCGCTGGCGCAGCCCGCGCCGCGTTCGCCCACCCCAACAGCAGTGTAATTCCTGCAGCCGTAGCCACCGCCGCCAGTGCCGCGAGTCCGATACTGAGCATGCAGCGCATCTTGTTCATTGTGCTCCCACTCAGCGCATGACTATGGGTAAGTAGACACGATGTACGGGCGGCGTACATTCACCCAGGTCGCCAGGCCGCTTCATGGGCACGTTGAGCGTGACCGGAGCATTGGTCACTTGCAACACGCTGCTTTCAAACGGCACGTAGCCCGGTGCCGCAACCTGGATGCGATACTTGCCGGCCGGCACGAGGAAAGAGTAATAGCCCAGCCGTGATACTTTATCGGGCCAGACGGACTCGGGGCCCGTGTACTGGGGGTTCACCTGATCGAATTCAAGCGCATTCCATGGTGTGAACACGCCTGGGCTGGTTTGCCGCGTGGCCGTGACCCAGGCCCGGGTGATAATGGACTGCGAAATGGACGCGCCGGCGCGCACCATCGAGCAGTCGTACACAAAGCCATCCGGATCGGTCGGCTTGGGTCGGGGCCGCGGGCGCGGGATGGGCGTGCAGCCGGTGCAGCCGGGCTTGGGCGGAGGCGGCGGATCGGGCTTGTCGCAGCCCAGACTCTCCCAGCAGCCGAACCACTCTTTGAGGCCTCGCAACCAACCGGATGGCTGGATCGTAGTTTGCCGGGTATTGTCAGCCGCCTGAGCCGTCACCGGGCAATAGTAGTGGAGGAATAGCTCGAACGATTCTTCTTCCGGCGTCCAGAACTCAAATTCCACATAACCCGTCGTGGTCTCTACGAACGTGGCCGCCATATTACGATAGCCCACCATCAAGCCGTCGTCGTTGAACAGCCGCGCCTGAAGTGTGGGCGAGATCGGCTCGTTCGGCGCGCAGCGTGTGAGCCGCACGCCCAGGGTGTACGTCACGTCCGGGCGCCAGCCGAGCGGCTGGTTGATGCCGCCTATACGCTCGCCTTCCGGTAGATCGGGACGCGTTCCGAGATAGCGTACCATGCTGTTCGTGTCCATGATCAGGGTGGCGGTATCGGTCACAAAGTTGCCCACGCCGGTTACCGGGCTGATGCGACCGTTCAATTGCTGCGTGGCCGTGAACCAGTACCAGCCCGGCTGATTGATAGACGAGGTGGGGGTGATCGTCCAAAGGCCATAGTCGTCTACCACGCTCGTGCCCAGCACCCGGCCCGGCACGGCAGCCGTGCCGGAAAGATACAGGGTCACCGTCGCGTCGGGTTGCCCCAATCCGAAGAATACGGGGCGGGTCCCCACCAGGGCGGTATTCGGGGCCTGGATAATGAGCATGAGGATTTCGGCGTTATAGTCGCTGACGCGGGCCACGTTGTCCGTCGGGTCGCCTTCGGCACTGGTGGAGGTAACGGTGGCCGTTGCCGTGATTTGCCCGGCCGCGCTGATGATGCCGCTCACGGAGACATCAATGCCCCAATCGTCGGCAGGTACCGTGCCGACGAACCAGGTCGCCAGGTAATCGTTGGTGCGCGTGACGAGAAGGTCAGGGGTAGGATTGATGTCGAGGTCCGTTAGACTGGCGGGAATGGAGAGCGTCATAGTCACGTTGTGCGCGTCAAGCGGCCCCGCATTGCCCATGTTGACCCAGTAGGACTGATAGCCGTCAATCTCCCCGTCAGTGGACGAACCCAGTTCCACCCACAGGTCGGGCAAGGTAGGCACGACCGACTGCACGTCGGACGTGAAATTATCGTCGTACGACGATTCCGCCGCAGTGGTGGCGACGCCGGCCGTGTTCCTCAATTCCGTTTTGGAAGCCAGGCCGGAATCCAACCGCGCGCGCACCCGCAGTTGTCCCCCTTCGCCCGGCTCCACTGTGCCGAGGGAAAAGGTCAGCCGCCGGCCCGAGGTGATCGGTGTGATTGGGGTGACGGTGGTCCAGTCGTCCTTGAGCGCGCTGATGAACGTCATGCCAGAGGGTAACTCGTCCGTCACGAAGACCGAGGTCGCCGCGACATAGTCCGAATCGTTAAAGTACTGCAGGGTGTACGTCACCACGCCGCCGGCGACAAAGGGCGGGCTGTCCTCGGCGGGGCCTTTGGCGATGACCATATTGGCGCCCGGAACGGTTTCGCTGACCTCGGTATAGTTGTTGTCCGGATCAGGGTCGGGATTGCGGCCCGAAATACGTCCGGTCAACACGACCTCACTGTTGATCGGCAGCGCATTGGACAAACGGACCTGGAGGTCAATCGTGTTGCAGGTGTCCGCGTTGAGGGTGCCCAGATTGTAGACAAGCGTGCCCCCCGATTGCGAGCTGGGCGGATAGGGCGCGCCATCCATCATCGAGGCCACGAGGGTGCTGGCTGTGGGCAACGTCACCGTGAGCACGACGTTCTGGCCGCTGAAGAAGGGGTCATAGTTGCAAGACAGGACATGGTAGTCCATCGTCGCACCGGCTTCCACAATTTGATCCAGCCAGGCATCCACGGCCAGGTCAATCGGGATCGCATCGGCGTTGACGACGTGGATAACGCCCTGCATTTGCTGGTGATGGCTACAGTGATAGGGAAACGTGCCTGGCGTGTTGAAGGTATAGCTGAAGCTATCTTCGGGGGCGATATCGCCGGAATCGGCTACGCCGGGGATGGTTACGGTGTGGACGGTTTCGCCCCAGTTGTACCACACCACGGTTGTGCCAGGACTCACGGTGAGGTCTGACGGATCGAAATAGAAATCATAGATGCCGACCTCAACCTCATTGGCAAGCGAGGGGGCTGCCCAGGTGATCTGGGATTGGCTTGCGCCAATCACTACGGCCAAAAGGCCAATGGCTGCTACCAGGCCGATAACAGCGGTGATCAGGATGGATCTGTATGGTTTGTACATGGTTCTCCTTTCAATTTCAATTTTGGCTGGGAATCTTTCGGCATCAGTCCTGAGGCGGGCCGCTGTGCGCCGCGGCTTTTTCTACGATGAACGCCACCAGGGTCTGCCAGTCGCGGAAGTAGCACGCCTCGCCATCAAGTGTGTGTTGTACCTTGCCACGCCATTCGCTACGGCCATCGCCCAGGTCTTCGAGCCATACCCGCACGGTGAACAAGTGGGAGCGATGCGCAAACTCTGGGAGATTCGCGGCAGTGGATGGCTTGGGCATTGGGCCTCCGGACGGCGATCAGGAATTTATGACCGTAGTATAGCACAAGCGGCGTTCCTAAAGCGTTGCTTGAAAAAAGACCTGCCGGGCCTCTCAGACCCGGCAGGTCTATATCACAACCAGGCGTAACTATTCAGGCGGTGACTGTAGGGGGCGAGGCGCGCCTCGCCCGTACACCCTTTTGGGCATGCGGCCATTGGTCGGCCTTCGCCGACCTGCTCCTGCACCACCAGAGGCAGTGTCGGCGCAGGCCGACACCTGGCGCGAAGCGCCTGAAGAGGGCGATTTCAATCGGCTGAATAGGCTTCCAATATCTGGCGGTGCGCCGGTACCTGCTCCAGAAATGAACGCCGCCGCTCCTTGTCCTCAATCTTCGCCGCTCGCTCCTGCAACAGTGTGTAAGCGGCGCTCAAAACGTCCCCGGCGCGCGGGTCCTGATGGGCGAGCAAGACGCGATAACAGGTCAGGTATACCAGGAAAGGCTCTTCTGCGCCGTCGAGCGTATGGTGTTCCACCAGGTGGCTCAGAATCTGCTCGACGTAGGCCAGCGCCTGCGCCGGATTCCCCTCGGCCAGGGCGACGCGGGCCAGGCCGGCCAGGGGCTCCATCGCCATGCTGGACTGGCCCAACTCCTGTTGGATCGCCTGGGCCTGCCAATAGGCGTCGGCGGCCTCTGCCAGCCGACCCAGGCCCATCAGGGCGTGGCCCAGGCAGGTCAGAGCCAGGCCCTCCTCATAGCGGGCGCCCACACTTTGCGCGATGGAAACTGCTTGCCGGCAGGTTTCGCAGGCAGCGGCGTCGTCTCCCAGATGGTGTGAAAGGAGCCCCAAAAATGCCATGGTTTCGCTCTCGCCGCGCCGATCGCCGCTTTGGCGGCAACAGTGCAGGGATTGCTCAAAGCGGGCCCTCGCTCTGGCATAATCACCTTGCGCACAGGCGAGATCGCCAAGGTTGCGGAGAATGACGCTCTCGGCACGCCGTTCGCCGATCTCCTGGCTGAGACGCAGGGCCAGGTTGAATTGAGTTTCTGCGTCCGTGTAATCACCCCGGCCGTGCGAGGCAACGCCCATGACGTTGAGCGCGCGCAGTTCACCTTGCCGATGGCCGGTGCGACGATAGAGGTCAAGGGCTTGCTCTGCATCGTCGCGCGCCCGGGCATAGTCGTCTTGGGAGCCAGCCACACATGCGAGGTTGTGTAGACTATCCGCCTCTATGTCGGGCAACTGGGCCGTTCGCGCCAGCCGGAGTGCCTGCTCAAGTCGCACGCGAGCGGCCGCATAGTCTCCTTGCTGCCAGAGTGCCCGTCCCCACTGCAAATACCCCGCTGCCTCCTGGCTCACGTTCTGATCCTTCTGGGCCAGGCCGATGGCGTTCCGGGCGGCCACGATGGCCGCTTCGTAATCACTGGTGGCCTCGGCATACCTGGCCTCTCGCAGAGATACCTCGGCCCGCCGCGTATCGTCGTCAAGCGCTGCGGATAACTCTTTCAAGGCCGAGAGGTCGCGCGCCTGCGCGTCGCGCTGCCCCTGCAGATCGTACACCTTCTCACGGGCCAACAGGAGCGTATAGCGTTCGGCGAGATCCGTCTCCGGTGTCAGCGCGATGGCGCGACTCAAGTACGTGATCGCCTCTGCATGGGCATACACCCGCTGGGCCATGTCGGCGGCGTGCTGATAATAGCGGACGGCGTGCCCGGCCAGGCCGGCTTTGTCGTAGTGAACAGCAATTTGTCCACTCAAATTGTCGAGGTCAGCAGCGTGCACCGTTTCCAACACTTCCGCCACGCGGCGATGGAACGCTCGCCGCCGCGCTGGAGACAGGCCGGCATAGGCCACCTCGCGCAGTTTGCCGTGGCTGAAGTCGTAGGCATCCGTCCCTTGCTCGCGCACGATGCGCCGCTGCCACAACTCGTCCAGCCCGCGCACCAGTGCCTCTTCGCCGACGCCGCTGGCCTGCGCCAGCACATCCACACGAAAGGCGCGTCCGATCACGGCGGCCACGCCCGCCAGATCGCGAACCTGGGGCGAGAGTTGCGCCAGGCGTGTGGCCAGCACCGCCTGCACCCTGGGAGGCAAACGGTCGGAAGCAGGATCCAGCGCCAGTCGGACCATCTCCACCACGAACAAGGGATTGCCCTCGGTTTCCAGGAACAGACGCCCTCTCAGCGCCGGGTCAAGTTCATGGCCCGCCACCCGATCGGCCAACGTCCCCGTCTCCGCTTCGTTCAGCGGCCCCAGTTCAATCTCAATGAACTGCTCGCTGTGACGCAAGTCGGCCAACAGCCGCGCCAGGGGGTGATCTGCTGCCAACTCTTCCGGGCGCAGCGTGCCCAGCACTAACAGCCGCGCCTGCGGGTCAAAATGCAGCAGATAGCGCAGCCACTCAAGCGTGTCACGATCGCACCACTGCAGGTCATCCAGCAACAGCAGCAGCGGCTGACGGTTGCCGAGGATGGCGCGGGCCAACGCTTCAAACAACCGCTGCCGCTGCCAGGCCTCCGTGAGCGGGCCGGGAGGGGGCACGTCGGGCGAGTCGGTCAGAATTTCCGGCAACAGGCGCGCCACTTCACTCAGCCAGAGCGGGCCGAGCGAGGGGAGTGGATGGGCGCGCAGCCAGGCCGTCACCGGCGCAAAAGCCAGCGCCCCTTCCGCGGCGTAGCAACAGGCGCTGGTGGTGCGGATGCCCTGCCGGTCGGCCCATTGCAGTAACTCTTCGGCCAGCCGGGTCTTGCCGATGCCGGCTTCCCCGCTGATCAACACCAGGCGTGGCCCCGCGCTGGCGGCTGATCGCCAGGCTGCCCGTAAGCGTGCCCACTCAGCCTGCCGCCCGACCAACGGAAGCGCGGCTGGCGTCCTTACACCGGGCGATAGGGTCGGTGTCGCATCCAGGTTGAGCAGTCGCTCATACACTTCGCGGGTAGCGGGGCCGGGCTCCACGTCCAATTCGCGTTGCAGGATGGCGGCACAGGCGTGGTAAGCGCGCAGGGCGGCGGCGCGGTCGCCGCTCAAGGCGTGCAGGCGCATCAGGTGGCAATAGATCGCCTCTTGCAGGGGGTCGTGTTTGAGCAAGCGTTGGGCGTAACCGATGGCGGCCCGATACTCTCGCTCGTCTTCCAGCAGGGCAATCAGCCGCTCCGTTGCCTCCACAAATGCCTGGCGCAGCCGCTCGCGTTCGGGCAGGATCCAGTCGTCGTAGCAACTCGGCAGCAGGTCGCCCCGATAGAGGGCCACGGCATCCCGCAGCGCCTGGGGGGAATGAGCCTGGCCGATGGCGTTTTCAAAGTCGGCGGCATCAAGCGTGAAGGGCGCGTCGGGGCGCCATTGTAGCGTGTGGGTATCCGCGCACAGGAAACGGTCGGCCTCAGGCAGGGCCTGGTGCAGTTGATGGAACAGTTTGCGCAGGTTGGTATGCGCCTGGGGCTCTGTCGAGTCCGGCCAGAACTGGAAAGCGAGGTGGTGACGGGGTTGCGGCGCGTCGCGGTGCAGCACGAGGTAGGCCAGCAGCGATTGCAGGCGGGCCGTGTTGACGGTCGTCACGGGCTGGTCGTCATAGACCAGGCTGAATTCGCCCAGCAGGCGAATGTGCAGAACTTGCATTTCCTTGCCGCCGGCCTCTGGGGTTGCCAGAGGTCACCTGGCACTATAGCACAGTGGCGGGGAAATGGCAAGGGGGAGCAGCAGCGCTGGTGATGGGGAAGCAGCCTGCCTGTTGCTTCCCCACCAGCGGCAGGAAGATGCGGCTCTCCAGGGGCAGGGTATAGGCGCCGGGGGGAGCGGAGGCAGGGCGCGGCTGGCCGGCGCGGTCAACCGGCACCTGGTTGCTAAGGTTGCCCACCGGGACCGGCGGCGAGCCCGGGGCGTCGCTCCAGTCATAGTCCGGGATGGCATAGGCGACCGCGCTGTACACGTTGCCGCCGGGGACGGGGTGGAAATCCCCTCCGGCCGGGTTCACTAACTGCGGCTCGACGGTGTTGATGGCGTTGTCGGCCCGCAGTTGGGCGGCGTTGCAGGTGGGGTT